>Ga0070735_10003050_pt1 | contig 14805 bp, 2 predicted proteins | sample Coa_R1_FD_66443 | JGI IMG/M metagenome (GOLD analysis project Ga0070735, IMG submission 66443) | Surface soil microbial communities from Centralia Pennsylvania, which are recovering from an underground coalmine fire - Coalmine... | ecosystem: Environmental > Terrestrial > Soil > Unclassified ... | reverse complement strand
TCAGCGGAACCGGCGGCGTGAGTGACACCGAGATGTCCACATTCGAAACGAGTTTGCAATTGCCCGCCATTCACCGTGCGCAGGCGGGTTTGATTTCTGACATGGATTTTGTAGCCGACGTCCTCTACGCCCGTGCAGCCAAGCCTGCACTCGCCGCATAAGTCCCAAGGCGCCTGGTCATCGTCATAAGCGACCGCCACCGGTTGCGCAGGAGCGTCATCATGGAAGACACAGCCAATCGTGCTATTGCGATTGTAGGAGCGGGAGCAATTCTGCCCGATGCCGCCAATGTGCCGGCATTCTGGGAAAACGTGAAGAAGAGTCGTTACAGCATCGCCGAGGTGGCGCCGGATCGCTGGGATCCGGCGTTTTACTATGATCCCGATCCCGGCGCTCCTGACAAGACTTACTCGAAGATTGGCGGTTGGGTGCGCGAATGGGGATGGGACCCGATGAAGTGGCACCTGCCGATTCCACCGCGTGTGACTGATGCCATGGATCTGGCACAGAAATGGGCAATCGCGGCCACGCGCGAGGCTCTGGAAGATTACGGATACCCCAAGCGGTCGCTCGACTCGGATCGCGTTGCTGTAATCCTGGGCAACGCCATGGCAGGTGAAAGACACTATCAGACCGCGCTGCGACTGAACTTCCCGGAGTATGCGCACGAACTCGCGGAAAGCGAAAGCTTCGCAGCTCTTCCAGAGGCTGTGCGCGCGGATATTACCCGCGAGTTGCACGACCGCATTGGCAAGCGCCTGCCTGAAGTCACGGAAGACAGCATGCCCGGCGAATTGGCTAACTGCATTTCCGGACGCATTGCGAACATCTACAACTTCCACGGTCCGAACTACGTTTGCGATGCGGCCTGTGCCTCCGCCATGGCAGCTATGACGGCGGCAGTAGAGGGACTGATCGAGAACGATTTTGACGCGGTCATCACCGGTGGAATTGACCGCAACATGGGAGCGCAGACTTTCGTCAAGTTCTGCAAGATTGGCGCGCTGTCTGCGACTGGTACCCGTCCTTATGCGGATAGGGCGGACGGCTTTGTGATGGGCGAAGGCTGTGCGATCTTCCTCATGAAACGTCTGGCAGATGCCGAGCGCGATGAAGACAAGATTTACGCGGTGCTCCGCGGCATAGGGGCGTCGAGCGACGGTAAGGGAAAAGGGATCACCGCGCCCAATCCTGTCGGTCAGAAGTTTTGCCTCGAGCGTGCCTGGCAGAACGCAGGATTGTCGCCCGCCACTGCGACCTTGATTGAGGGGCACGGTACATCCACCCGAGTGGGGGATGTGGTCGAAGCTCAATGCATGGCGAATCTGCTCAGTAGTGAGCATCTTCGAACTCACTCAGTGGCGCTGGGCTCCGTCAAGTCGAACATCGGTCACCTCAAAGGAGCGGCAGGCGCGGCCGGTGTGCTGAAAACCGCGCTGGCGTTGCGAGACAAGGTATTGCCCCCCAGTGTGAATTGCGAACATCCCAGTCCGGATATCGACTTCGCCCACTCCCCGCTCTATGTCAATACCGAACTGAAACCATGGACCGTCCCTCCCCAAACTCCGCGGCGCGCTGGGGTCAGCGCCTTCGGTTTTGGAGGCACCAACTTCCATATCGTGCTCGAAGAGCACATTCCCCACAAGCTGACCGGAAATGGAAAGCGGTCAGTCGCCGTCGGCACGCTCCCACATACTGTGATGAATGAGGTTGTCATGAATGCGAAAGAAGTTCCCGCTGCTTCGGAGTCTTCGGCTTCTTTAGCCGTTTGCAGGCCGCCGTTGCGCGGCGCGCTCGTAATCGGTGCCGCATCAGAGGCTGCACTCGCCGAGCGTCTGCGCGCAGTAATAAAAGATGCTCAAGGGGGGAACGTGCCTGCACCGACAGCACCGACTAAGGCTGACCTGCGGGCTCCCCAACGTCTGGCGATAGATTACGTCGCTGCCGCAGACTTGGCGGATAAGGCAGCCAAGGCACTCAAGGCCCTCGCAGCCAACCAGGCAGTCGTTTGGAAAGCGCTGCGCGCGCAAGGCATCTTCCGTGGTCAAGGACCGGCTCCCAAGGTGGCATTCCTCTATACAGGCCAAGGCTCTCAGTACGTGAACATGCTTCGGACGCTACACGACACCGAACCGATCGTGGCAAAAACTTTCGCCGAGGCGGATCGCGTGATGATCCCGCTGTTGGGCAAGCCACTCACCGACTTTGTCTTTGTTGATCAGGCCGACCCCAACGCCGTTGCTAGAGCGGATGACGATTTACGCCAGACAGCCATTACTCAGCCGGCCGTGCTGTCCATCGATCTCGCGCTGACCCGATTGCTGGCCGCTTATGGCATCCAGCCAGACATGACAATGGGGCACAGCCTGGGTGAGTACGGGGCACTGGTCGCCTCCGGAGCTCTTCCCTTCGAGGATGCGCTGGAAGCTGTCAGCGCGCGTGGCCGCGGAATGACGCAAGTCGCAGTAGTCGACAAAGGTCGGATGGCAGCCGTGTTTGCGCCACTGAATGAGATCGAACGAATACTGAAGACCGTTACCGGTTACGTAGTAATCGCGAACATTAACAGCGAACATCAGGCGGTGATTGGCGGTGCCAGCGATGCGGTTACGCAAGCCATCGAAGTTCTCAAGAGCGCTGGTTACGACGTTTCGGAACTGCCCGTCAGTCATGCTTTCCATACGTCGATTGTGGCGCCGGCCAGCGAACCATTGCGGCGAGAACTGGAGCGCCTGCATCTGGAGCCACCACGCCTGCCAGTCGTTGCGAACATAAACGGCGAGTTCTATCCCACTGGACCGGGGGTAGTGCCCCAAATGGTAGACATTCTCGCCAAGCAGGTTGCTTCCCCCGTGCAATTCATCAAAGGCCTGCGCACACTCTACGACGCGGGCGCGCGCATCTTCGTGGAAGTTGGGCCAAAAAAGGCACTGCAGGGTTTCGCCGAAGATGTCCTTGACGATCGCGGCGACGTGGTCTCGCTCTTTACCAATCATCCAAAGTTCGGCGACATAGCATCCTTCAATCAGGCACTGTGCGGCCTATACGCGGCGGGTTTGGGCCGAGGGAGTGCCGCAGTCCCGGCGGAGAAAGCAGAAGCATCCACAGTTGTGCCGTCACCGTCCGAGCCGGAAATATTGGTCGCCAAGGCTTCCACATCCACCATTCGACAGGCAGCGGGTGCGAATGGCGATCATTTCACTGAACTCGGCCACCTTTTCGCTGAGGTCCTCGAGCGTGCACGGAAGATTCAGGGTGAACCAGACCATCGTCCGGCGAACCAGCCAGTCGTTATCACCGGTGCGGCTCTGGGGCTGCCCGGCACTGAGCACATCTTTGACGATGCGAACCTGGCTCGCATTTTGCGCGGTGATCAATTCATCGATCTCATCTCCACGCGCCTGCGCAAAGCGATGCTCGACAAGCACATTACGCGGTTGATGAAGAGTGACAACGGTGGGCCCACATTCGAAACCATCACCAATGTGGCAGATGTGATTAAGCTGGCGGGACGTGGAGGTGCGTTCGACCTGGAAAGCGAGTTCGGCATTTCCGCCGACCGCAAGGCGGCTCTCGACCGCGACACTCAACTGGCGATTGCCGTAGGCATCGATGCGCTGCGCGATGCGGGCATACCTCTGGTCATGCGCTACAAGACCACGACGAAAGGGACCCAATTGCAGGATCGCTGGGTTCTTCCTGACGCATTGCGGGATGACACTGGCGTGATCTTCGCCTCTGCATTCCCGGGCTGTGACTCGTTCGCGGACGAAATGTCGCGCTATTACAACGATCATGCCCGACGCGAGCAACTCGGCATGCTGGAAAGCCTGCTTGCGAGGGCTGCGAAGAACGGTGATTCCGTTCTCGAGCAGGAAATTGAACGCCGTACGGAAGACTTGCGAGATGTCATCGAGAAAGAACCTTATGTCTTTGACCGGCGCTTCCTGCTCAGAGTCCTGTCGATGGGCCATTCACAGTTCGCCGAATTCATCGGCGCCCGCGGCCCCAATACGCAGATTAATTCTGCGTGCGCAAGCACAACGCAAGCGGTGGCACTGGCAGAGGACTGGATCCATGCCGGACGCTGCCAACGCGTAATCGTTATCTCTGCCGACGATGTCACTTCCGATCATTCGATCGAATGGTTTGGCGCCGGATTCCTGGCAAGCGGCGCGGCGGCGACCGACGAAATTGTGGAAGAAGCAGCCACTCCCTTTGACCGTCGCCGGCACGGCTTGATTGTCGGTATGGGCGCCGCCGGACTCGTCGTAGAGAGCGCCGATGCTGCCCGGGCACGCGGTATTCAGCCGATCTGTGAAGTATTGAGCACGGTCACGGCCAACAGCGCGTTCCACGGTACTCGCCTCGATGTGCAGCACATCGGCCAGATGATGGAAAACCTAATCTCTCGAGCAGAAGCTCACAGCGGTATTTCGCGTTCTCAGATCGCGCCCCACACGGTGTTCGTTTCGCACGAGACCTACACGCCTGCGCGCGGTGGCAGTGCTTCGGCTGAGATTAACGCGCTGCGACGCGTTTTTGGCAACGCCGCGGACCAGATTGTGATCGCTAACACAAAGGGCATGACCGGTCACGCGATGGGCGCTGGGATTGAAGATGTCGTGGCGGTAAAGGCGCTGGAAACTGGCGTAGTCCCTCCCGTCGCCAACTTCAAAGAGGTTGATCCTGAGTTGGGCTCACTGAATTTGTCCAAGGGTGGTGGCTATCCAGTCGAATATGCAATTCGTCTGGGCGCCGGATTCGGTTCGCAAATCAGCATGACACTGTTGCACTGGTTGGCCCCAAATGACGGTGGCCGTCGCCGTCCCAGCGAACTAGGTTATGCCTATCGCATTGTCGACGAGGACTGCTGGCAGAGCTGGCTGAGCCGAGTCGCAGGTTATCCCACAGCAGAACTGGAAGTCGTGCATCGCACACTGCGGATACGCGATCAGGGATCAGCCGCACGGGTCGCAGCCCCTGCGAAGAAATCCAACGAGGTTCTCCCGCCCACACTTCCGAAGCCGCCCGCTCCCCTGATCGACGTACCTCAAGTGCCGCCGCCGGTCCCAGTCGTCGAATCGCGAGTGCAACCGCAAACGCCTCCGTCTGTGCTGCCAACCCATCCGACGCCTGCTTCGCAAGGCGATCCGATAAAGGATAGGGTATTGGCGCTGGTTGCCGAAAAGACTGGCTATCCGGTGGACATGCTCGACCTTGATCTCGATCTTGAAGCGGATTTGGGAGTCGATACTGTAAAGCAGGCGGAAGTAATGGCCACGATCCGTGAAGCGTACGGCATTGCCCGTGACGACAAAATCAAGCTACGAGATTTTCCGACGCTCGCCCATGTAATCCGATTCGTGTACGAGAAGCGGCCGGAACTTCGTACGGCGCAAGCCACACCAACTCCGGTCCCAGCGACAGAAGCGCCAGGCCCAAAAGTCGAGCCAGATCACGAAGCCGAAGCGATACAGGTGGTCCCCCCAAAGATGTCAGCCGATGCCGGCGATTCCGTGAAGGAACGCATCCTGGCGCTAATGGTAGAGAAGACTGGCTACCCGCAAGACATGCTGGACTTAGATCTCGACCTGGAAGCAGACTTGGGCATCGACACCGTCAAGCAAGCGGAGATGTTCGCGGCCATCCGTGAGATGTACAACATTCCGCGCGACGAGAACCGCAAACTGCGTGACTATCCCACGCTGGCCCATGTGATCCGATTTGTGTACGAAAAGCGGCCGGACTTGACAGGCGCGCCTGCGCTAATGCCATCGTCGCCGGTTTCATCTTTGTCGGTCTCAATCACACCGACGGCGTCCGAGGTGCTGGTGCCAGCTCTCACGCCACTCGTGACGCCAGCCGATTCCGATGGTCCCATCAAGAAGAAGATTCTGCAGATCGCGGCTGAAAAGACCGGATATCCGGAAGACATGTTGGACCTGGATCTCGACTTGGAGGCAGATCTGGGCGTCGATACCGTTAAGCAGGCTGAGATGTTTTCGGCCGTGCGAGCTGCGTACAACATTCCGCGCGACGAAAGCCTGAAGCTACGTGATTTTCCAACCCTGGCGCATGTGATCAAATTTGCGCACGACCGCTCAACCACCGCAAAGGCCGTCGCGGTCCCTTACGTGAAGCTAGCACCCGAGGAACCAAGACCAGCGCCCACTGCAGCTTCTGGTTCGGTCCAGCCTGGCCGACCCGTGCTCGCCAGCTTTGACGCTACCAGTCGCATTCCACGGCGCGTGCCCGTGGCGACCCTGCGTCCTCCGCTCACAATTTGCAAAGCGACCGGGGTGAAACTTGGTCCTAACAGCCGCGTTGTACTTATGCCCGACAAAGGCGGCGTGAGCCAAGCCCTGACCGAACGCCTCCGTGCACTGGGAGTCGAAGTACTTTGCATTGAAGGCACTCCGGATGCCGACATCCTGACGGGCGTTTTGAAAGCCTGGACCGCAACTGGCCCAGTGAATGGAGTCTTCTGGCTGCCTGCGCTCGACAACGAAGGCGATCTGTTCAAACTGGACTTTACTTCCTGGCGCGACGCGGTGCGGGTACGAGTGAAGTTGCTATACACAACGATGCGATCTTTGTATGAGCATGTAGGCCGCTCGAGCACGTTCTACGTCTCTGCGACGCAACTCGGCGGACATCACGGATATGACGACGCCGGAGCAGTGGCTCCGCTGGGCGGGGCTGTAACGGGTTTTGCTAAGACGTATAAGCGGGAACGCCCCGAATCCCTGGTGAAGGCAGTCGACTTTGAAGCGAACCGCAACCCGAACGAAATCGCCGATCTTCTAATCGAGGAAACATTGCGCGATCCGGGAGTGGTTGAAATCGGATACACAAGTGGCCAGCGCTGGACCGTCGGCTTGCAGGAGCAACCCGCCGCTGATGGACAGCCGGGCATGGTACTCGACAGGAACAGCGTCGTCGTTATCACTGGCGCGGCAGGAAGTATCGTCTCCGCCATCACGGCGGATCTGGCTGCTGCGTCCGGCGGCACTTTCTACTTGCTTGATCTCGTGCCGGAGCCCGATCCGGACAATCACGATCTCAAGCGCTTCGTAAACGACAGAGAAAACCTCAAACGCGACCTCTTTGTGCGCATGCAGACCCGCGGCGAACGGGCTACTCCAGCTCTCGTTGAAAAAGAACTCGCCGGCCTCGAGCGGGCACAAGCCGCCCAGAGCGCCATCGACGCTGTCCGTGCGGCCGGAGGTACGCCACATTATTTCAGTGTCAATCTGACAGACGCGGAGGCAATCGGAAAGGTCATCGACCGGGTGCGTCAGCGCAGCGGGCGCATCGACGTGCTGCTGCATGCCGCCGGTATTGAGCGAAGCCACTCCTTGCCAGATAAGGATTCCCGAGAATTTGATTTGGTGTTCGACGTCAAGAGCGACGGATTCTTTAATCTGCTGTATGCAATAGGAGAGATGCCCCTGGGTGCGACGGTCGTGTTCAGCTCGATTGCGGGCCGCTTCGGCAACGCCGGTCAGACCGACTATAGCTCTGCCAATGATCTGCTGTGCAAAATCACATCGAATTTCCGTACGACCCGTCCCGCGACTCGCGGCATCGCGATCGATTGGACGGCGTGGGGCGGCATCGGTATGGCCACTCGTGGCTCGATCCCAAAAATGATGGATCTCGCGGGAATCGACATGTTGCCGCCGGAAGCCGGCATTCCGCTGATCCGACGTGAACTCACCGCCGGAGCAACGCGCGGCGAGATTGTAATCGGCCAGCGTCTTGGCATCTTGCTCGATGAATGGGATGACGCAGGTGGGCTCGACCTTCTAGCGGCAGAACTTTTACCCGCGAAGGGGCCCATGGTGGGTAAATTTTCCTCCATGAATATTCACGACGGCTACTCGATCGAAACCACGTTGGATCCACTGGCTCAACCATTTCTTCATGATCATCAGATTGAGGGCACTCCGGTTCTGCCGGGTGTCATGGGCATCGAGGCATTTGCTGAAGCTGCTGTGTGCCTGCTTCCTGGATGGCGGGTCGAGGCGATCGATGATATAAGCTTCATCGCGCCCTTCAAGTTCTACAGAAATGAGCCCCGCGTCGTTCGGATCGAAACACAGATTCATCCGCAGGGAGAACGGTTGATGGCAGATTGCCGGTTGATCGGCTACCGTTCCCTTCCAAACTTGAACGAGCCGCAAGCAACGACGCACTTCACTGCGCGTGTTCGGCTCGCGAAACAAGCTGGCCAGATGCCGGCTGTGCGGCCATTTGTCCCACCCGTGGGAGTTGGCGTCGAAGCGGCTGATATCTATCGACTCTACTTCCATGGGCCTGCGTATCAGGTTGTGGAGAGGGCATGGTGGGATGGTGAGCGCGTCATTGGTTTGATGGCGAAAGGATTGCCCCCCAATCACCACCCGTCAGATTTAGAGACGATCGTGGTGCCACGGCTGATCGAGTTGTGCTTCCAAACTGCCGGCATCTGGGAGCTTGGCATGAGGGGTCGGATGGGGCTGCCACAGTGCGTTCACCAAATCTCCTTATTCGGAGCGCCGAACGTGGCCAATGGCCGGTTGTACGCCGTGGTCACTCCTGACGAGGTTCGAGAAGACTTCGACGCTGAAGTTCTGGACGAGAACGGAAACTGCTACCTGCGTTTCACTGGTTACCAAACGGTGGCTCTCTCCGATGGCGTTGACAAAGAAAATCTGACAAACCTGCAGGCCATCATGTCAGGAGAGGCCATTCTGGTAGCTTAGCGCACGCCCCGATAGAACCATGATTGTTCACGGAGGCGCCGATGCACAACGAATTCCAACGCGTTGCCATTGTTAATCGCGGTGAAGCCGCCATGCGGTTCATCCACGCTGCGCGGGAATTTCGCGATGAGCACGGCGTGCCGTTGCGCACGATCGCATTCTTCACCGAGCCTGACCGTCATGCCATGTTCGTCCGCGAAGCGGACGAGGCCGTGTTTCTCGGTGCCGCACAATTCATCGATCCTGAGACCCATCGACTCAAGAGTAGCTATCTCGACTACGGGCGGCTCGAACAGTCACTTGCGGCCACTCACGCTGACGCGGTTTGGGTGGGATGGGGTTTTGTGGCGGAACATGCGGGATTCGCCGATCTTTGCCGGGATATGGGCATTGTCTTCATCGGACCTTCCGGCGACATGATGCGTAGGCTTGGCGACAAGATCCCCGCGAAACGTCTGGCAGAGCAGTTACAGATACCGGTCGTCCCCTGGAGCGGTGGACCTGTCGAGACTCTCGAGGACGCATGCTCTCACGCTGAGCGCTTGGGCTTTCCCCTCCTTATTAAGGCCACGGCCGGCGGAGGTGGTCGTGGAATCCGCCGCGTTCTATCTGCGACCCACCTGCCTCAGGCTTTCGAGGGCGCCCGTGCCGAAGCGTTTAAGGCTTTTGGAGATCCCACTGTATACCTTGAGCAACTAGTGCAGGGTGCGCGACACGTCGAGGTGCAGATTATCTCCGACCACTATGGGACGACGTGGGCGGCGGGCGTGCGTGACTGCTCGATACAGCGCCGCCACCAGAAAGTCCTGGAGGAATCGCCCTCCCCGGTGCTTTCCCAACAGGAAGATGGGGCGCTACGCGCTGCCGCGGTTCGTCTGAGTAAGGCCGCCGGCTACTGCAACGCCGGCACCGTGGAGTTCCTCTACGAACCCGAAACCCATTGTTTCTGGTTCATGGAAGTGAATACGCGTTTGCAGGTGGAGCATCCTGTTACCGAATGCACGACTGGTCTCGACCTGGTAAAGCTTCAAATTCACGTTGCGCGCGGCGGTCGACTGGAACAGGAGTGCCCGCGCAGCACCGGGCACGCGATTGAGGTACGGCTGAATGCCGAGGACTGCGACAGCGGCTTTGCTGCGGCGCCCGGTTTTATTGAACGCTTCCGGATCGCAATGGGCCCAGGTTTGCGAATAGACACAGGGGTGGCTGAGGGCGAAACCATTCCGGCGGACTTTGACTCCATGGTCGCGAAGATCATCGCGTACGGTCAAAACCGGAGAGAAGCATTGTCCCGCCTTCGGCGCGCGCTGCAGGATAGCGTCGTAGTCATTAGAGGCGGAACGAGCAACAAGGCGTTTCTACTGGAACTCCTAAACCGCAGCGAGGTACAAAACGGGCAAGCTGACATTGGATGGCTCGACCGCATGACGGCGGGCGGCGATCATCTTTCTCACGAGCATGCCGACGTTGCCTTGGTGCAGGCCGCGATCGATGCACACGATGCTGGCCTCGCCGTGGAGCAAGCTCAATTCTACGTGTCCGCTGCGCGCGGCCGCCCCCAAGCGCGGAGCGAAATTGGCCGTACCTTTGCCCTCAGGTATCGCGGACAAATCTACTCGGTAAAGACCCATCGCACAGGCCCTCAAGACTATAGGGTGGAAGTAGATGGATCGCGGGTCGAGGCCCACATCGACCGACTGGGCCAGTTCGAGTGCTGGATCACCACCCTCGGGCGACGCTTCCACGTCGTCTCCATCACGCAAGGAGTGAGTTCCAGGATTGAAGTGGATGGTGTATCGCACCGGGTGGATCGCGACGACGGTGGCATCGTGCATGCGCCAGCTCCAGCAGTGGTGGTTTCGATTGCGGTGAAGCCCGGAGATACGGTTGCTGTCGGGGACCCCTTGGCTGTGCTCGAAGCCATGAAAATGGAAACGCAGGTGGTCGCTTCGTTTTCTGGCAGAGTCCGCAAGGTGATGACTATGCCGAACGTGCAGGTGGATACCGGCGCACCACTACTCCAAATCGAAGCCACTATTAGCGACGATACAATCGCACCTCTGAACCGAGTTGCTTTTTGCGCTTCCCCATGCTTGAGTGCCGACGGACGAGGCGCTTCATCCCGTTGCCGCGAGAGCCTCAAAGAACTCCGCCAACTCATGCTGGGTTTTGACATCGACCCAGCGAGCGCCCGTCAGCTTTCCGCTTGGAGACAGCTCTGCCCTGCGAACAGTGAAGAAGTAAGAGAGTCCGAAATCGAGATCCTCAACATCTTTGTCGACATATGCTCTCTATTTCAACGCGAACCGGAAGGGGATCATTACACTGCGCGGGAGGACCCCAGCGCGGAGGCTTACCTCTTCTCATATTTGCGCATGGTTGAGACCAACTGTGAAGGACTCCCGCAGACCTTTGTCGATGCGCTGGGTCGCGCTTTGGCTCATTACGGTGTGCGCACTCTGGATGGCTCAGCCAAGCTGAAGGAGACCTTGCTTTGGATCTGCAAATCACACCAGAGAATGGAGCACCAAGCGGCATTTGTCCTGGACATCCTCGAGCATCGCCTGCGTCTCGTCAAAGCGTTGGAAGCACGCCCAAACGGAGATTTTCGAACTCTCCTTGATCGCATTATCTCGATCACTCGTGAGCTCTATCCGTCCGTCAGCGATCTTGCGCGGGAAGTGCGGTACCGCTACTTCGATCAACCTCTGTTTGAGCAGGCGAGAAACAGAGTGTACGAGGAAGTGGAAAACCATCTTGCATATCTCGCAGAATGTCCCGACGCCGCCGACTCACGCGCTCGGATCTGTTCTTTGATCGATTGTCCCCAACTTCTGGCGGGCGTGTTCGCCGGCATGTTCCCCACCGCTGATCCTGCCCTGCGCCTCGCCATGCTCGAAGTGCTCACCGAGAGGTATTACAAGATTCGGACTCTGCAAAATCGAAATGCGTCGGCCGTGGAGGGACACTGTTACGTCTCGGCTGAATATGACCATGAGGGCAAGCATATTCACGTTTTCGCTGCCTACGCGGAGTATCCCGTTCTTTCCACGGTGGCAAAGGCCCTGCTTCCCGTGATTGCGGAGGTGCCGGCTGATCACGACGTCGTCCTGGATTTCCACGTCTGCTCCAACGGCAAGCTGAATGCCGCGGACACGACACAAGTGGAAGTCCAGGCGATGCTGAATCAAGTTGCCTATCCTCGTTCGATCCGTCGTATCGTGGTGGCAGTTGCCGAAGCGAGCCAGGGTCGACGCGTGAGCGCCATGCAGCACTTCACCTATCGCCCGAGAGACGGAGGATACGAGGAGGAGACGCTATATCGCGGAGTGCATCCGATGATAGGTAAGCGGCTGCATCTCTGGCGGCTCAGCAACTTCAAGATCGAGCGTCTGCCATCGGTCGCGGACGTCTATCTTATACACGCCGTTGCCCACGAGAACCCGAAGGATGAGCGTTTGTTTGCGGCCGCGGAGGTGCGCGATGTGACTCCCGTACGCGATGACGCGGGGCGCGTCGTTCAGTTGCCTCATCTGGAACGCATGTTCATGGAAGCGCTGGGTGCGATGCGGTTGTTTCAGTCACGGCGTCGGCCTCAGGAGCGCTTATATTGGAACCGCGTGTTTCTGTATGTGTGGCCTCCGCTCAATCTCAAGCCTGATGAACTGACCGACATTGTGCGCCGACTTGCACCTGAGACCGAAGGTCTGGGGCTGGAGCAGGTCGTAGTACGGGCCCGCATTCCCAACCCAGCTACCGGGGAATTGCGCGACATGGTGGTGCGCATCTCTAGCCCGGTCGGTAGCGGCATCCTGATCACATTCCGGCCCGCCGACAAACTGCGCCCGCTGAAACCGCTAAGCGCGTACGATCAAAAGGTAATTCGCGTCCGCCAGCGTGGAATGGTTTACCCCTACGAGATCATCAAGATGCTCACTCCGGCTCGGGAAGACACACGAGCGGAATTTCCTCCCGGCGATTTTGTGGAGCATGATCTTGACGCCGAAGGGCAGCTGGTTCCGGTTAATCGGATCTACGGTCAGAACGAATCGAACATTATCGTTGGCGTCATCCGCAACTTCACCAACCTTTACCCCGAGGGTATCGTCCGCGTTCTCCTGCTGGGAGACCCCAGCAAAGACTTGGGATCTCTTGCCGAAGCGGAGTGTCGGCTCATCATTTCCGCTCTGGATCTGGCCGAGGAAAAGGGCGTCCCGCTAGAGTGGTTCCCGATCTCAGCCGGGGCAAGGATCTCGATGGACAGCGGCGTCGAGAATATGGACTGGATTGCCCGGGTCTTGCGCAGATTGGTGCAGTTCACTCAAGCGGGCGGTGAAGTGAACCTCCTGATCAATGGGATTAACGTGGGAGCACAACCCTACTGGAACGCCGAGGCCACCATGCTGATGCACACTCGAGGCATTCTGGTGATGACGCCGAAAGCAGCGATGGTGCTTACCGGCAAGCGCGCACTCGATTACTCGGGCGGCATTTCGGCGGAAGACAATCAAGGCATTGGCGGCTACGACCGCATCATGGGTGTCAACGGCCAGGCACAATACTGGGCACGCGACATCGACGACGCATGCCACATTCTCTTTCGGCACTACGAGCACACATACATTTTGCCCGGGGAAAAGTTTCCCCGCAGGGCTGAGACAGCCGATCCCATCGACCGCGACGTGCAGAGTTATCCTCACAACAAAGATGGCGAGGAGGGGTTCGCGCGGGTAGGGGAGATATTGTCTAACGAGACCAACCCCGGACGGAAGAGACCCTTTGACATTCGCAGAGTGATGACGGCAACCATAGATCAGGACCACGCCCCTCTGGAGCGATGGGCCGGGATGCGAGCGGCGGAAACCGCCGTGGTTTGGGATGCCCACCTGGGTGGGTACCCAGTGTGTCTTATCGGTATCGAGTCTCGCTCAGTTCCCCGCATGGGATTTGTTCCCGCCGACGGACCGGACCAATGGTGCGCAGGAACGCTCTTCCCACAATCTTCCAAGAAAGTGGCGCGAGCCATCAATGCTGCCAGTGGCAATCGCCCGGTCGTGGTCTTGGCCAATTTATCAGGGTTTGATGGTTCTCCGGAGTCGATGCGACGGTTGCAGCTTGAATACGGCGCTGAGATTGGCAGAGCGGTAGTTAACTTCAAGGGCCCTATTGTGTTCTGTGTAATCTCGAGGTTTCACGGTGGCGCTTATGTAGTGTTCTCGCGCGCTTTGAACGATCAGCTCGAAGTGGCTGCCCTGGAGGGTACATATGCCTCGGTCATCGGTGGGGCTCCCGCCGCAGCCGTTGTTTTCGCCGGTGAAGTTGACGCACGGACTCGTAAAGACGAGCGGCTTCAGGCTCTGAATCAGGCGATGCTGCAGGCCGACGGTGTCGAGAAAGGGCGGCTGCGCGCCGAGTGGAGTGAGCTTTTCAGAGTCGTATATTCCGAAAAGTTAGGTGAAATGGCCGCGGAGTTTGACCGCATCCACAGTGTGCAGCGGGCACTCAGCGTGGGTGCGCTCGATTGCATTATTCCGCCAGCAAGTCTTCGCCCTTATCTCGTCCATGCGGTAGAACGTGGGATGAGAAGCCACAAGAGAGCGCGTGGGAAGGTGAAACTCAAGATCGCGGAAGCGGCCTAGGCTCGGAGACGACATGGATGCTTCGATGAACGTCTACTGGCTGGAGCAGACCGACGCCGATGTGCCAGCGGAAAATCAATGGCTGAGTGCGGGAGAGATGCTTTCCCTTGGCCGCATGCGGTTTGTAAGGCGTCGTAACGACTGGCGGTTAGGCCGCTGGACAGCGAAACGTGCGCTGGCCGCCTGCCTTAACGTGCCATATGGTCCTCTCGCCCTTGCAAACATAGAAATAAGAGCCGCGGCGTCGGGGGCACCCGAGGCATTTCTATTCGACCAAAAAGCGCCGGTCTCGATGTCTCTAAGCCATCGTGCCGGTACCGCCATGTGTGCTGTTGCACTGTCCGGTACCGGCCTCGGCTGTGATCTGGAGCTGATCGAGCCGCGCAGCAATGCGTTCATCACCGATTACCTCACAG
>Ga0070735_10003049_pt1 | contig 14806 bp, 11 predicted proteins | sample Coa_R1_FD_66443 | JGI IMG/M metagenome (GOLD analysis project Ga0070735, IMG submission 66443) | Surface soil microbial communities from Centralia Pennsylvania, which are recovering from an underground coalmine fire - Coalmine... | ecosystem: Environmental > Terrestrial > Soil > Unclassified ... | reverse complement strand
AGCGGATAGGTCCCCTCGAGTTCGATCGGGTTCTGCGTGGCCAGCACGAAGAACGGCGGCCGAATCTTGTAGTGGTTGCCGCGCACCGTGCAGGAAAGCTCCTGCATGGCTTCGAGCAGCGCCGATTGCGTCTTGGGAGGCGTTCGGTTGATTTCGTCCGCCAGCAGGATGTTGGCGAAAATCGGGCCGGGGATGAACGTCCAGGTGCGGCGCCCGGTAGTGGGATCCTCTTCGATAATGTCGGTGCCGGTGATATCGGAAGGCATCAGGTCGGGCGTGAACTGAATACGCTTGAAGTCCAGGCCCAGAATCTGGCCGATAGTGCGAACCAGCAGCGTCTTGGCGGTGCCGGGGAGTCCGGTAATCAGGCAGTGGCCGCCCACGAACAAGGCTATGAGCACTTCCTCAATGACCGTATCCTGACCGATGATCACGTTATGAATCTGTTTGACGATAGCTTCCCGAACTTGGCGGAAGCGCGCGATTTTTTCCTGGACCTGGCTCGCGTCCAGGGTTTGAGTAGTAGTGGTCGACATTATGGTTGGGTTTATTGTTTCACGTTTCCGGATTGGTTGCTGTTGGATTGCTTGGCGGTCAATTCCCGCAAAAGTGCTTGGGCCGGCTTGAACCCGGGCGCCGCTTCCAGCGCGCTATACACTGCGTCCAGCGCATCTTCCGGCCGGTTGGCGGCCTGGTACGCCTGGGCCAGCCCGAACTGGGCGCTCGCCGGATCGATGGTTCCGCTAGCCAGCTGAGCCTGGAATTCGCGAATGGCGCCGTTCGGATTTTTCAGTTCCATATACAACTTCCCGAGCATCTGATGGGAGGCTTCATCTTCGGGATAAATCAGATTCAGCCGCTCCAGCGTCGCTGCGGCCTCACGCTTCTTACCGGCGTCCATTTGCATATTCGCCAGCTGTTTGATCGGCTCGAGCCGGCGGCCTCCGATCAGCGAGAAACGCTCCAGTTCCGCCATCGCATTGGCCTTGTCGCCCTTGGCGAGGTAGGCTTGCGCCAGAAACTCGTACACGTTTCCGACCTCGACGAAATCCGGGTACACGTCGCGAATAGCCGTCCCCCGCTTAATCACTTCGTCCCACTGTTTTTCCTTGGCTGCCTGCGAAACCAGCTTGATCTGCTCCGTCCAGCCCTGGAATCCATCCACCTGTTTCTTGTACTTGGCCTCGATCCACGGGAAGAACTGCGCGTCGAACTCTTCCGGCTTCAGCTTCAACTCCTGCTCGATCACCTCCACCGTGTCCTTTTTTTCGCCGAAGGCGTGGATCATCGACAGAACCTTGTCATAGCCGAATTTCTCGGCAATGAACGTGATCACCTGGCCGCCCTGGAAATACGACACGATCACCTGCTCAGGATAGGTGGGATGAATGAAGCCCCGATCCAGATCCGCGATCGGCAGCAGCTTCTTATCCTTCATCGCCATAATGGACGGCGGATCCAGGCGATCGCCCCAGTCGGTCGCGCCCGACGCCGCGGTCTCTTCATACACCGCCAGGCCTTCGGTGAACCAGCGCGGGACACGATGATTCGTCATCGATAGCACATACACGTGGCTGAACTCGTGCCACAGCGTGCTGGCCCAATGGAACTGGCCAGGCGGACGGCTGCTCGGCGAATCCATAGCGACCACTTTGCCGAAGGTCACGCCTAAAGCTCCCAGCCCCGGCATTCCCATGGTGCGAACTTCAAAATCCGGATGGTTGGGATAAACTTCCAACTGCACCTGACCGGGCACCTTGTACTTGTACCGCTTCTCATAAGTAGCCATGGCGCGATCCAGCTCTGCCTGGAAGTACGGCCGCAGGAGGTTCGCTTCTTTCTTGTCCATCTTCAGAATCGTGGTTGGTGTTGTGAACCCCTCCACGTTCTTGTCGATGTAGTCCAGCAGATACAGCGAATTGGTCACCAGCTTCGACTGATATTTCGCGTTGAAGCACGCTTCGAGATCCTGCCGGGCTTCCTCATTCTGTCCGAAGCGCATCAGGTTCACGCCCAGCTCGGCGCGAGCCGGCCAAAGATCCGGCTTCAGTTCGAGGGCCTTGCGATAATACGCGATCCCCTCGTCGTAGCGCCGGTTGATGACGAAGAAATGTCCCGCCAGCGCATAGGCTTCGCCGTAGGTCGGATTATTCTTGAAGACCCGGTCGATCCAATCCTTGCCGGGCTTATCGTCCAGCCAATCGACGGTAGCCAAGATGGACAGTGCGTCGAGAGCATCGCCCGAAATATCCAGCGCCTTCTTAGCCTCCTCGACAGCCTGCTCGGGATGATTGTCTTCGAGCGCGATGCGCGCCAGCAGCTCGCGCGCTTGGTACATTTTCGGGTCCGCCTTCAGCGCTTTTTCCGCCAGCCCGGAAGCGTCGCCCGCGAAGACATCGGTAGCAAGCAGCGCCATCCCATACAGAGCCCCAGCGTTGTTCTCGTCGATGTCCAGGGCTTGCTTGAACCGCGCCTCGGCTTCGCCGGGATCAGGGTAATCCATGAACATCATGCCCCAGCGAACTTTCAGATTCGCGTCCTTGGGACGGGCTTTGACGACCGCCATGAAAGCGTCATTCGAGCCCTGGAAGTCACGCAGCGCCCACAGGCCCTCTGCCTTGATCGCCAGATCATTCGAGGTGGACAGCTTCTGATAACAGGCTTTCGTGCCGGGATCGCCGTGCTTGCGAAGGTTTTCGCACTGGGCTACTTGCGCGAATACTTGCTGGGCTGCCTTAGCCGCTTGAGCGTCTACTGCCTTGGGCCGGAATAGCCCGCCTTGCCGGGCCAGGAAGAATGCCACGGTCAGCACCGCGGCTGCAAAGAGAACGGTTTGAACCCTCCCCGAATCCTTCATTTGTCCAGGCCCTCTTGCACGTTGGCCAGATCCAGCAGCAATTGGCGCATCTGCTGCTGATATTCACGCTGCGGAGTCGCCGCCTTGCGATACTTCAGTTCGTCGATCTGGGTTTCAAGTTCATCCTTGCGCTTGAGCAGCTTTTGCTTCTCCGGATCGTTGACAATCGACGCCACCGAGCCCAGGTGCAGCAGCACCTGGCGGTTGGCGATCAGCCCTTCGCCGTTTTCGGCCGACGGCGACTTCACGCCCTCGCCTTTTCCAGCGTCCTCGATCAGCGCGTGCTCGGTCGCCAGGCGTTTCTGGGTTTCAAAGTATTTTCCGGTCTTCTCCTCGGCGTAACGAAACGCTTCAAGCACGGAAATAGCCTGGTTCTTGTCCGTATCCGCGGCCGGATCGCGCAGCGCTTCGATAAAGAAGCGCGCGAAAACGGTGGCGTTCTTCTCCGTGCCCGTCTTGGTCGCGGTGATCACCACACGCTTGGGTTTCTCGAGCGTGGCCAGCGAACCGCCGCTGGCGCTGGTTGTATTCACGACCACCTGCTTGGCCGGGATCTTGTCCAGCAGCCCCGCCAGTTCGGTCGCGGAGATATCGGGACCTGGAATATTGAATTTATAGTCCAGATCGTCATAGGTTCCGTGACCGATCAGAACGAGCACGAACGAATCGTCCGCTTTGGTCGTCGCGAGGGCGCGCAGCTTGGCTTCGATGTTGGCCTTGGTCGCGTCCTTGCCGGCAAGCGTATCCACTTTCGCGCCCGGCTCGGCTTTGAGCAGCTTGTTCAGATCCGAGGCCCAGCCGGTGAAGCGCTGGTCGTATTGGTCCTCGCCGCCCAGACCCGAAACGATCAGGAAATAGCTATCCGCCCGCAGGGAAACGGCGGCCAAGGCCAGCAAACCCAAAAGCTTGAAATGCTTCATATGACACCCCAGCGACGGCGCAGCAACCATTCCGCGGCGCGGATCCCGAGGAACAAAAGGAAGAACGCCGGCATATCCCAAAGGTCGCGCGTCTCTCGCACGGTAATACCGGCCTGCGAGTAGTTGATATCTTTGCCCAACTTTTGAGCGTCAGCGGGCTTGTAATACGATCCGCCCGTCTCCAGGGACAGTTTTTGAAGCAGCTCGCGATTCTGCTCCACATGGAAGTTTTCGGCGATGCCGTCCTCGCGCCGGAACGTGAACGTGTCTCTGCCGATCTCTTCGGTCCCGCGTTTCGCCACTACCTCAACAATATAAGATCCGGCTTGAGGAGCGGTCCAATCCGCTCCGTACACTCCAGCCTCCAAAGGCTCCGGAACCATATTGACCGTTTCCTGCTGCGCGCCCTCACCGGTGATGTGCGCCTCCACGATCGCGTCCGAAGCCGGCAAGTAGGTCTTGTCGCGAACCTCCGCTCTGAGCTTGACGTGGGATTCGTCGGCCAGCAGGCTCTTGGGTGTCGACCCAGTAATGTGCCGCGGCGTGTCGCTCACCAGCCAGCGCAGCAACTGACGATAGAACATCTCGTGCGACATGTCGGCCAGCGGCTGGAGCATCTGCCAGCGCCAGCTTCCGCCGGTGGCGAAGATCGCACTGCGCCCGCGCCCGTAGTTCATGGTTACCAGCAGCGGCCGCTTCACCCCGCCGCCTTCGTGCGGAATGAAATTCGCCAGCACCACCGCACCTAGCTTCGGATCGCCCGGATCCTGAAACGTCCGGATGTAGGGCAGCTTCTTCCAGCGCTCCACATTCTTGGCAGGATCTTCTTCAATGCGCGTTATCAGGCTGTCTTGACCCGCCGGTGTCAGCTCCACGTCGGCTCCGACGAAAGAGTACGTATTCTTGCGCTCAGGCAGCGTGGTCGGCAAAATATCCGCGTCCACCGATTTGGCCCACCCTCCGTCCGACAGCGAGTCTTTCCCGCCCAGGAACAAAACACCGCCTCCGCGGCGGTCGACGAAATCTTTGATCATCTCCTGCTGATTCTTGGTGAGGTACGGCGCATCCACGCTGCCGAAGATCAGGCCGTCGAAGGCGAATAGATCTTCCACCTTGCTGGGGAAGCCGTCTTCCATCTCGGGGCACTTGCCGTTGACTTGCGGATGAGCCGTATCGCCTGGCCGGCACACGCCCTGGCGATAGAGCTTGTTGGGCGCGGTGCGCAGGATGCTAGCGACGTCCAGCGTTTTGTCATCTTCGACAGCGCGCTTAAGAAACTTGAACTCCCACCGGGGCTCGCCTTCCAGATAAAGGATGCGCGGCTTCCGCGGGTCGACGTTTACCAGCCGGGTGACACGATTGTTGCGTACGTTCTCTTCGTTCGAGAACGGCTCGATCGCCGCTTCGATCGTCTTCACCCCGGCGTCACCGGCGTTGAACAGAACCGTTTCTACCTGCTCGGTCCCTTCGGCCTTCAAGGTGACATCCTGGCTGGCAACCACCTTGGAGCCTTCCTTCAAGGTGATCTTCGCTTTCTGCCCGGTATAGCCGTGCTGATGGAAACTGACCGTCGCGCCTAGCCGCGATTCCGGCAGCGCTCGCGAAGCCACGTCCACGTTGCTGATTTCGATGTCATGGCTCATGGTTTCGCGGCCGAGCCCGATGGTGTGAACCGGGATCCGCTGGCGCCGGATCTCCGACAGCGTTTCCAGGTCGACGCCGCCCGTGTTGTCGGCGCCATCGCTCAGCAGGATCATCGCACCAATCGGCAGGTTAGAAGCGTCCGCCGCCACCTGCTTCAGGCTTTCGCCGATATGCGTGGCGGTCGCGCCGGCGGTCAGTTGCTCCAGCTTGTCGATCCGCTCGGCATGATCGCTCATGCGGTACAACCGGACTTGAAATTTCTCTTGCAGAGCCTTCAGTAGACCGCCGTTGAGGATCTTCGCCGCGGCTTCCTTGCGAGTGCCATTCTCATCGCCGGTGGTCATGCTGGTGGAATCGTCGATCACCACCGCGACAATGTTCTGCTGCGGCTTTAGAGTGGAGACGCTCAGCGCCGGGTGCCATATAAGGAAGAGGATCAAGGCGGCCAGCGCCGTCTGCAAAACCCACACCGAAGTCCGCCGGACTACTCCCATTCGCGCGGATCCGGAGCTTTGCCTCCAGATCAGGAAACCGAGCACGCCGGCAGCGGCCAGTATGCCCAGGCCCATTAGCCAGAGCGGCCAGCCAGCCAGGAAAATAAAGGTCCCTTGGCGATAGATCGAGAGCGGATACTTAAAGAGAAACTCGAACATGTGTGGTGAGGGCTCTCATCAAATGTGTCAAATCAGTGTGTCAGATCATACAAGACGTAATTCGCGGAGATGCGATACGCCTGAGATGCATAATTCTCCGGATACTGCGGGTCATCGGACCATTCAATAGCGTCCCCCATATCCACGTTGTGGCAGATCCCGACCATGATACGGCCTTTGTCGTCGTAGATCGCACGAAACTTGGGTTCAAAACCGTCGAATTCATACGGGATGCCGCTGTAGATGAACTGGGCTCCCGGGATACGGGAGCGCGGGTCTATATCGTATATGACGTGGAAGATCGGGTCGTTGCGATCGATGTCCACCACGGGACGGCGGGGAAAAACCTTCCGCATGCCCTCCATAAAGACATCCCACTCCAGAGTTCCATGAAAATCATCGGTCATGAAGAAACCGCCGCGCAGGAGGTAGTCGCGCATCTGGTCTGCTTCCTCATCATTCAAGCTCCAATGGCCGACCTCCACGCCATAGACGAACGGCCAGTTGTAAATGTCACTACTATTGTCCAGTTCCACCACCTGCTCCACCGATTTCGCGTCCACGCGGGTCAGTCTCAGCAGCCCCTGCAGGGTGTGCCGATCCCCCAGCGGGTAATCGGTGCGCCAGCCGTATCGGCCGGTGTTGTATGGAAGAGGGTGTTCGAAGGTGGAACTGGTGTATTTTAGCCGGCCGCGGGTCCATTCGGCGTCCCGCTCCCAGTCCGGAGGTAGCGGGGCTATGGCATGGTCTTCGGTGCTCGGGTAATCGATGAAAGGCTTCTGGGCGTGTAAGATACCCCAGGTGCCGAGGCCGCCCAAAATGAGGAGAATTGACGCGCGCAAGCGCATGAAAGTCTTAGCCGGACTTAAGGATAGCACGCTCAGTGGCTGAGGTCGTAGACGAAGTAATTCATCGCGATACGATAAGCCATGTTGGCCCACTCAGCGGGATATTCCGGCTCATCGGACCACTCCCAGGCGTCGCCCAGATCCATGTTGTGGCAGATGGCGACCACCACGCGGCCCTTGTCGTCGTAGATGCCCTTCCACTCGGCGTTGTATCCGTCCTGCTCATAGGTTCGACCGCTACGAAGATACTGCGCGCCCGGAATCTGGTACTTGTCGTCCAAATCGTACAGCGTGTGAAAAATGGGTTCGGCCTTCGGAAGATCTACGATTTCGCGGTCCGGATAGACCTGTTTGATCCCTTCGAGGAACACCGCCCACTCGCGGCTCCCATGAAAATCGTCCACCATAAGGAAACCCCCGCGGTTCAGGAAATCGCGGAGTTGCCCGGCTTCCTCTGGATTGAACTGCCAATGCCCCACTTCGACGGCGTACATCATGGGCCAGTTATAAATGTCGTCGCTGTTATCGAGCGCCACGGACTGTTCCACCGAACGGGTATCGATACGCGTGAGGCGCTTCACTCCGAAAAGCAAATGCCGGTCCGAACGAGGATAGTCGATGGTCCAACTTCCGCGCCGGCGATATCCATTTAAAGGGCCCGTGTAATCCGGGTACATCAGACGTCCGCGGGTCCACTCATGAGGAACGTTGTAGTCAGGCGGAATTTCGGACTCCGCATGTCCCTCAATCGTGGGGTAGTCTTTGAACGGCTTTTGCGCTTGGAGCAATCCCCAGCAGCCGCACAGGACCGCTGAAACGACCAACACGATGGTTCGCAAGCGCATCCGCGCCCAGAGTACCATGTGGGGCTTAGGCGTGCCCAGGCAAAGTCTTATTTGATGCGGAATTCCGCCGTGATCGTGTTCAGAGTCTTCGAGGCGGCTAGCTGATACGGGCCCGGAATATTGGTGCAATCGACATAGAACTTGAGCGCGTCCGGCATGTTCTTCAGCTTGTAATTGGCCCAGCCCAGCGAGCTCAGCACTTCCGCCCGGTAGCGCGGATCCGTTAGATTGGGCAGCGCCGCCCGGAACGCCTGGTCGGCTGCTTCCCATTTTTCAGCCTGGAAGTTTATGGCGCCGATCATGTAATAGGCTTGGGTCAGCTCGATGGTCTTGTTGCGGGCCCAATCAGCGTCGCTGAGGCCTTCCGGCTTTTGCGCTTTGTTCAACCGGTCGATCGCCTTCTTGGACAGACTCAGCACTGCATTCTGATCTTTGCCAGCCTTGAAATCGGCTTCGGCCACCAGCAGCATGGCGTCGTCGCGCGTGTCGTTGTGCGTCACCAGTTTTTCGGCTGCGGCGAGGGCCTTCGCGGCGTCGCCCTGCTCGCGATATGCCAGAAATACGGCGATCTCGATGTCATCGGCGTGTTTGGTGTCGGGGTGATTTTTGAGAAACTGTTCCAGTAATTTGATGCGGTCCACGGGATTCTTGGCGCTGACCGCCTCGTTATAAGCTTCTCCTTCATTCGCCTGGCGGGCGCTAACGCCGCAGTCGCGCGTAGCCTGGCTCATGTCCGGATCGGGCGCCTGCAGGGCTTTCTCGGCGACGTTTCCAGTCTTCTTTATCCAAGCCGCCGTCAGCGCCGGATCTTTCATGTCCGCGGCGATGCGCCAGTTCAAGCAAGCTGCTTCCAGATTGTTGGGGTTGAAAGTGAGCACGCTTGTGCCGGCCCCCAAGGCTGCGTCCAGCTTTCCGACCTGGCGATAGCGGGCCTGCAGCTCGCTATAGACGTATTCCACCGCGGGAGAAGCTGGGAACACCTCCGGAAAAAACGCAAGCAGCACGAGCTTTTTGGAAACGTCGCCCTCTGCTTGGACTCTGTCCAGGTACCTTCCCTCGGGTGTGCCGAGATCGAAGGATGGCTTGGCCGCCCATCCGAGCAATGGGAGCACACAAAGAGCCAGCAACGTTGCTGATAGTCGAGATACTGGATAACGAGACAGGATCATAGGAACCTCCGCTCTCGCTTATGCATCGGCCGAAGGGAGTGATAAGTACAGACCCTAGGGGAGTAGGCTCTATTTTTCTTATAGTTATGGTCCCAGCTGAAGCTGACCGTCTCGTACGACAATCTGTACCTGGGATCCGGTGCATCCCGGAAGCGCCCGCCCGGCGTAATAGTTCAGGCCGTAGACCCACTCCCGCCGCACGTCTTTGATGCAGACACTGACGGCTTCGACTTGTTGCGCATGAGTCCGCCAGAATCCACGCACCGAATATCGCTGGTCCAGCACGGGCAGCATGGCGAGCTTGAAGTAACCGATTGCGGCCAGAGCAGCCAGCGTCGCCATGATCATCGCCGGCTCGCGCTTCCCCATCCACGCCAGCCAAAATATCCCGGCAGCGGCCAAAACAAACGGCCATCCAGCCGCGAGACGTGTAAACGGGAAATGCGCCGAGCTGCCTCCGGACAGAAGCGCGTCCGGCAGATACGAGGCAATCGCGGGAGAAGCGATCAGCAACAGCACGCACGCCCCGATCCACCAACCGGCAGCGGGAGTTCTATCCAGCGCTTGGGCCAACACAATCGCCAGCACCGGGAGCAGAGGCAGTACATATCCCGGCAGCTTGTTTTGCGCGGCCGAAAAGAACACTAGCGCGAACAGCAACCAGAACACCAGGAACCGGATGCGCTCATCCTTATAGGTCCTGGGGCGGAACAGCATGCCGGCCAGCGGCGTCCATGGGAACAATCCCGCCAGCAAAACTGGCAAGTAAAACCAGAACGGCTGCGGATGATCCAGCGTCGGATGCAGGAATCGCTCCACTTGCTGCTTCCAAAAGATTTCGTTCCAGAAGGCCGGGCCATTCCGCCACTCGCAAAGGATGTACCAGGGCCCGGCGATTACCGCGCAGCTCGCGATCATCGCCACCCGCATGCGGCGAGCCACCAACAGCACCGGCGCAATCAGTACCAGCGGCACGAACGCCTTAGCGAGGACGGCCAACCCCAGAAGCACTCCGGCCCAGCATCCCAACACTTTGGTCTGTCGCGCCCGGCTGGGGATCGCGCTAGGTCCGAAAATTCCGATCAGCATCGCGGCTCCCAGAGCGGCCGACATCGGCAGATCGGTGACCGCGGCAAAACTGTAGGCCACCCAGCCCGCCGCGGTCGCGAGAATCCCGGTGGCCGTCAACGCCACGCGAGGAGAAAACTCGCGTGCAAGCGTGCGGTGGAAGAACCACAGAAAAGCGAGACTGATCAGCGCCAAGGGCAGCCGCGCCGCCCATTCATCGGAAAGATGGAGCTTGTGCCCTGCTCCGGTCAACCAGTACAGCATCGGCGGTTTCTCGAACCAGGGCGACCCGTCCAGGCGCGGCGTGACCCAATCGCCGGAACGCGCCATTTCACGGCCGACGGCGGCATAGCGCGGCTCGTCCGGTCCCAGGAATCCGACCCGGCTCAGGCTGCTCAGATACACGATCAGCAGCGGAGCGAGAAGCCAGTATTTCGACAAACCTCCAGTATAGTGGCGAGTGTGAACTTCTTGCGGTCGCCGAGATGCGCCTGCAACTCTAACGGTCTCGCTCTCGCTAGGTCCACCGGCGCACCAGAGGTACGAGGCGGTGACAATACGTCCCGCCAAGAGCGGGGCTCGCGCACGCTACCCTCGCGGCAAGTCTCGGTCCTTACCGTTGAGCTGCAGGCAGTTCCACAACTGTCTGTTTCGCTTTACTCATGGTGAACTTCGGGCCGTCCGGGAGCTGAGCATCTCCGTATTTCTCTCCCGCGAAGACGGTCATTTGAGCCAAATTGTTCCTGTCGCGTAGATAGAAGTTTGCGCCGCCTTTTGGGTTGGTCAATAGCATCACCTGTTGATCATCCTCAGAGTCAAGGGTGATAAAAGCCGCTCCTGACGTGTCAGCAGTGACATACGCGCCTCGCTCATTGCCGTTGGGGTCTGTGATCACCAAACCAGAAACAGCTCCATCTCGCCTCTGCCGGACACCGTGGATCAGCGCATCGGGCAGGGGTGCCCCTAACCGAAGGCGCTCATGCCCGCCCGGATCTTCAACGACCAGACCACGGACGTGAAGTACGCCGTCCTTGTCGGCCGCTGACTGTGCTGCTACGGGAGCAGGGCTCCCGAATAGGGCTATTATCAAACCCAGGATAGCCGCGAGCGCTGCCGTCAACAGGAATCGCTGTGCTCGATACCCGCGGCGCAAGCGTAACATATCTAGTCGAAAAGCAATCAATTCAGTTTCGTTCATAGGGCTCCAATCCTATGCCCCTCCGCAACCCTGCGGCGGTCATGTCAAATATACGCTGGAGCGAGGTCTACAGGTGGCAAAAATCTTCACTCTTCGAATTGGCAACAGTTTGGCGTGAAACGCTTCGGGGATATGAGAAGGGTTTTACTCTGTCCCCAGGCTCTGAACCTACCCCGCGAGTGCGACAATAAGAACTAGGTTCAAACCATGAAACTTGCCACGTTCTCGCTCGCAGCTGTAGTCATGCTCCCGATATTTGCGCAGACGAAGGCGACGATCGACAAGACGGCGATCGAAGCCTATTTGCGCCACGCCGAACTGTGGGTCCCTCAGGTCACCGTCGTTATCGACGATCCCAAGCCCTCGGCTTATCTGCCGGGATTCTCCGAAATCGCCGTGCACCTTTCTTATAATGGGCAGTCCAAGGACGAGCACTACTACGTTTCGCAAAACGGCCAGAGCATCATCAAGGGCGAGGTCTACACGCTCGGCAAGAGCCCGTTTCAATCCAACCTGGACCAGATCAAGCTGGATGGGCAACCTAATTACGGCAAGGCCGGCGCGCCAGTGACCATCGTGGTATACGGCGATTTCCAATGTCCCGTGTGCAAGGTCGAAGCCGACGTGATGCGCAAGAACGTGGTCCAAAACTTCCCGGATAAGGTGCAAGTATATTTCAAGGACTTCCCGCTGGAATCGATCCATCCCTGGGCCCGCGCCGCCTCTGACGAAGGGCGCTGCATCTACCGGCAGGATCCCCAGGCTTTCTGGAAATTTCATGATTGGATCTACGAGAATCAGGAAGGCATCACGCCCGATACTCTAAATTCAAAGGTCATGACCTGGGCCGGAACAGCGGGCGTTGACTCGATTCAATTGGGCCGCTGCGTGGATGGTAAAGCTGCCGACAAAGAGGTAGCGCAGAACATCGCCGAAGGGCGCGCGATGGGGTTGAACGCCACCCCGACCGTATTCATCAATGGCCGCAAGTTCGAGGGCGCTATCGAATGGCCCATCATGCAACAACTGGTCCAGCTGGAAATCGAACACCAGGCTGCTGCCGCGAAGACCACGGCCAAGGCGGACGAAATCAAGTGCGAGGAAACTTGCGTGGTCAACATTCCGAAGATCGCTGGACGGTAAGGAAACCCGTGCGCCGATTCGCGATTGCAGCGCTGGCAGGATTGACGGCGGTATGGGCACAAGCTCCCGTCACAATTAGCCCGGATGCCTACCTGGCGCACATAAAATATCTCGCGTCTCCGGAGTTAAAAGGCCGCGCGACCGGATCGCCGGAACTCGAAAAGGCTGCGAACTACATCGCTTCGCAATTTCAAGCGTTCGGAGTGAAGCCCGTCAGAGGTAATAGCTACCAGCAGGCGTTCACGACCACGGTGGGCGCTCGCATGGGCGTCACGAATCGCCTGGATATAACCGACGATGGCAAGACGACCGCGCTTGCGCCGCCCGGTGGCTTCATCCCGTTCAGTTTTTCTTCCTCCGGCACGGCATCGGCTCCGGTGGTGTTCGTGGGCTACGGAATCACTGCGAACGAATATCACTATGACGACTACGCGGGGATCGATGTAAAGGATAAGATTGTCCTCCTGGTTCGCCACGAGCCGCAGGAAAACGACGACAAGAGCGTCTTTCTGGGCAAGGAACTGACGCAGCACTCGACCTTCGCCATCAAAGCGGTGAACGCCAAGATGCACGGCGCTCGCGCCGTAATTCTGGTGAATGACGCCTATCCGCACCACACTGCCGCGGAGGACCGGCTTGATCCCTTCGGGCAGGCCACCGGACCCACCGATTCGGGCGTCCTATTCGTCCAGGTGAAAGAATCCACCGCCGAGGCTTGGTTCAAAAACGAGGGCCGCGACCTGCACGAAATTCTGGACAGCATCGACAAGGACCTGAAGCCGCGCTCTTTCCCGCTCACCAAGCTGACCGTAAGCATGACCCTCGACATCCAGCACGATATGAAGACCGTTCACAACGTCGCGGCTTATATTCCCGGCAAGACGCAAGAATACGTGATCATAGGGGCGCATTACGATCATCTGGGACTGGGCGACGAACACTCGCTCGCGCCTTCGCAAATCGGAACGATCCATCCCGGCGCCGACGACAACGCGTCCGGCACCGCGGGCGTGATCGAGCTGGCCCGCTATTTCTCGGGGCAGCCGCAGCAGCAACGCGGGATTCTTTTTATTACCTTCGCGGGCGAGGAACTAGGGCTTCTGGGCAGCAATTACTATGCGGCGCATCCGTTGCTGCCGCTCGATAATGCGGTGACCATGATCAACATGGATATGATCGGCCGGATCCGCGGCGGCAAGGTCTACGTTAACGGCACGGGAACCGGTTCCACGCTCGACAAACTGGTGGAATCCGTCAAGCCGCCCGCCGATTTCAAGCTCGATCTTTCGGAAGCCACCGGATACGGCGGCAGCGATCACATGTCCTTCACCGTAAAACAAGTGCCGGTGCTGTTCTTCTTTAGCGGTCTGCACGGCGATTATCATAAGCCCAGCGACACGTGGGACAAGATCGACGCCCCCGACGCCGCCAAGCTCCTGGGCTACGTGGCGCAGATCGCGACACGCTTGGCGAACGATCCGGAACGCCCCAAGTTCCAGCGTGTGGAGAAGGTCGCGCCAGTCAGCTCCGGCAGCGGAAGGGGATATGGCCCCAACTTCGGCAGCATTCCGGATTTCGACGAGCCGCCGCATGGCGTCCGTTTCGCCGACATCCAAGACGGAACACCTGCGGCCAAAGCCGGTCTCAAAGCCGGCGATATCCTGATCGAGTTCGACGGCAAAGATATCGGGAATCTGTACGATTTCACATACGCCCTGCAGGCCCACAAGCCTGGAGACGAAGTACTAGTGAAGGTACTCCGCGGGTCCCAGCGAATTGAGGCGAAAGTACTGCTCACAGAGCGGCGTTAGTTCGCCATAATGGGGCTGCCCACGAAGGCAGCCATGCAAAATACACTAGCAGCTCAAAAGCTTCCGCCCCTGATTCTTCATCCGTTTGCCGACCAATCCGGCCCCGGCAAAGTGGTCGAAAGCTCGCGCGCCAGCCTGATGCTGCAAGGCTTGCTGCCCTCCGGACAGCAGTCCCCCGAGGACCTGGAACGAACGCTGCTCGAAGGCCGCTACCAGGAGGTCCGGATGCTGTTCTACGTCGGCAAGGACATCCTTCGCTGGATCGGGCAATGCATGGAGCACGTAAGCCGCTACCCGGAGCTGAAAGCATCTGCCTTCCAACCGCAAAGTTTCGCCGCCTATCTGGTGCAGAATCCGCCTGTCGACGTCGCCACGAAGCTCAAGAAGTGGGGCGTCTCGAACCACAAATCGATTTTTTCGCGCGCGCTGGGTCTGAACGTCCTTCTGGCGGATATGCCTCCACAGGAAACGTTCGCTCCCGACTTTCTGCGCCACTATCACCGCTACGCCGATCAGATGTTCCACGCGCACCTGGGTCAGATGCCTTTCGCCGATCCGGAGCATCTGGGATTCGACTTCGAGATCTTCGCTTCGGGTGAATACTCGCGGATGCTCGAAAAGGGTTGGGCGGAACAGGCCGAGAAGTAAAC
>Ga0070735_10003046_pt1 | contig 14813 bp, 11 predicted proteins | sample Coa_R1_FD_66443 | JGI IMG/M metagenome (GOLD analysis project Ga0070735, IMG submission 66443) | Surface soil microbial communities from Centralia Pennsylvania, which are recovering from an underground coalmine fire - Coalmine... | ecosystem: Environmental > Terrestrial > Soil > Unclassified ... | reverse complement strand
CCTCTTTACGCCGAATGTGTCGGCAACCAGCGCAACATGCACTTATGCGGCTTCCAGCAACAGCAACACCGGGGGCGGCAGCACCGGACCCGCAACCAGCACCGCCAGCCTCACCTTCACACTGAACAACAAGGTCTGGTACGTGGACAATGCCACTCTGTCCGGCACCAACGACGGCCGCTCGAATACGCCGTTGAAAACCATGCCCGGCTCCGGCGTCACCGGATCCGGCGACTTCATCTATGTAGCCAAGGGGTCTGGCAACACGACCGGCGCATACACGTTGCTCGCGAACCAGTCATTGATCGGCGCGGGCGCTACACTCGATGTTCCCACCGTGAGTCCTATCCTGACGGTAAGCGGGAACGCCGCCAATACACCGACTTTGTCGGGCACCTTGTCGGCCGGCGCCGTCAGCGGCGTGACGGTGAACGGCCTCAGCATGTCTACTGGCACATCGCAGGCGGTTAACCTCAACGGCACTGGCGGGACGTTCACATTCCGCAGCATCTCCGCCGCAAGCGGCAGCAACGGAGTTTCACTGATCAATCAGACCGGTAGTTTCACGGTTACGGGCGACGGCACAAACGCTAATTCCGGTGGGACCATCTCCAACATGACGGGCGCCGACCAAAGCACCGTCGGCACAGGCACCCAGGGAATCGGTCTCTACATGAACAGCGCTCAGAACGTTTCACTCTCCTGGATGCATTTGCATGACTTCAGCAACTACGCAATCCAAGGACAGAACGTGACCAACTTCACGCTCGATCAAAGCACGATCGATGGAGCCAATGGCAACACGACCACTCTACACAATCCCACATCCGGCGACCCGAACCAGGGCGAAGGCTCAATTCAGTTCTATAACCTTTTGGGCACCTCGGCGTTTACGAACAGCACGATAACCGGCGGTTTCTTCGACACCATCATGATCGTCATGCACTCCGGCACGCTCACCCGGCTAACGATTGACAATTGCACGATCAGCGAGACGAACACGACGAGTGGCGGCGATGCGGTCGACATCTTTGGACCCGCCGCCAGCAGCGCGTCGATCGGGCTCACCTTTACCAACAGCAGCATCACGCAGGCTCATGCCAGCACGCTCAGCATGATCACGAACGGCTCGGGCACCATGGATGCCGTGATCAAGAACAACACTTTCAGAAATGCGGATACCGGACATTCGGGACACGGCGTATTTGTGACGCACGCAGGCTCCAATAACCTGACCTTTGACATCGAGAACAACACTTTTGGCGGCACCGCCACGAACGGTTTCAAATTCACCGCGCTAGCCGTCGGAAAGGCCCTGCCGTCGCCCGTAGTGTCCACGACAGCTACCGGCAAGATTATCGGCAACCACTTCGGGACAGCCGGTGTGCAGGGTTCCGCTACCAGCGTCGGTTCGAATTCCGATCCGCTGGAGATCGACGCCGACGGTCAAGGAACAATGACGATATTGATACAAAACAACGACATTCACGGATTCGACGAGAACGGCATGTCGGTCTTTGCCGAGGAGGGCAGCGTCACGCTGAACGCCACCATCACCGGCAACACGATCGACACTCCGAATTCGACCGATTCGATCGCAGGAATTGATTTAACCGTCGGAGCTGACCCGGGCCCCCCTGCCGACACGGTCACTGCGTGTCTTCAGGTCGGGGGCGCTGCGGCTAACAAGAACAGCATCAGCGGCGCGCCGGGGACGGTTGCAATCGGACAGGCGAATGACATCCTCTTCAACGGCCAGGCGACGGCAAGTTCGATAGTCAAGCTTCCTGGATATTTAGGAACGAGCACCGACACAACCGCCGTCACCAACTACCTCAAGGGACTCAACACGCTCGCCGACAGCCCATTCGTGACTTTCAATCAGGCGGTCAACAACTTCCAGAACAGTGCCGGTGGTTCCTCGTGTCCAACGCCGCCGTAGACCCTAAGGGCAGGCGAATCGATTTGAACAAGATGATGATTCGAGCGGCAGCGCGGGGCGAGTTTCGGCGACCAAAACGCGGCGCCAAGGGAACGGCTTAGCACCTTGTGTAAGCCGACCGCACTCCGCCGAACGGCGTCGATGTGGAGACGTCTTCCAGCCATCTCCGCGCATAGCTCACCGACAGGCCGAACCACACGACGCTATGACGGCATACATCTCTGCACCGTATTGCGCATTTCGCTGCTGACCTTATGTTGTTCCGCCGCCGGGATCGCCCAGGAAAGCGGCGCTCCGAATCGCTCGGCAGCCACGTTTGAATCCAAAGTGAACCTTGTGCTTGTACCGGTTGTGGTGCGGGACGCTAAAGGACGGACCGTCGGCGGCTTGACGAAGGACGATTTCCAGATCTTCGACAAAGGCAAGCTGCAGAGCATCTCGATCTTCACTTCGGTGGATCACTCGGTTCCTCCGATGCCAGATGCGAACGGCTCGACAGCGCCCACTAATCCGGCCGCTGCGAAAGCTCCGTCCGGGCGGGACGTTGAAGTGAAAACGGCTGCCGGCGGCGCTCCCACCCCGCGATCGATCATCTACCTCTTCGACGATCTCAATATTCACTTCGCAATGATGGCGAACTTACGCGATGCGGCTATCCGCCACTTCGACAAGAACCTCGGCGCCGGGGACAGGGCGGCGGTATACGCATTCTCAGGAAAGCCGAGCCTGGAGTTTACCAGCGTCCACAACTTGCTTCGAGATGCCGTTTTGAAATTGCGGTGGCGACCTCGGACCGGCCAAGGCATGGAGTGTCCCGATGTCAGCTACTACATCGCAGACCTGGTGATCGCAAAGAACGACGGGCAGGCGCTGGCGGCGTTGACAGCGCATACGGCCGAATGCGCGCATGTTCGGCCGGAGCTGGCAAGAGGACTTGCGGTGGCGGCAGCGGAGAGACAACTGGTATTCGGTTCGGCGAACACTCAAGTCGCGCTCGGGACTATCAGGCGCGCAATTCGCAGACTATCAACCATGCCGGGGCAGCGACTGATTGTCCTGGCATCACCGGGTTTCTTTGCGCAGACGCCGGAGGCAATCCGAGCCACGGCTGGCATACTCGATCTTGCCGCGAAATCGAATGTAGTCATATCGAGCCTGAGCGCGCGCGGTGTCATTGTGGCCGATGAAGAAGCGGATGTTGCCGCGCGAGGCATCTCGCCGCGGCGAAGCAGGCCCGGGATTTCGCTCGCCAGTGCGTGGATTGAGTACCAGCGCGAAAGCGCACGAGCCGACGGGGACGTAATGAAGGATCTGGCGGAAGGGACAGGAGGAAGCTTTTACCGCAATAACAATGATCTGTTGCGCGGCATGGACCGCATTGCAGCGGCGCCGGAATTCTCATATGTTCTAGGATTCTCGCCATCCGAACTGAAATCCGACGGCCGTTTTCACGCGCTCAAAGTCCGCCTGACAGAGATTCGGAATGCGACGGTCGAAGCACGGCGGGGATACTACGCGATCGCGCGCGAGGCTTCACGAGTTCGTGACGACATCGATGAAGCGGTGTTTTCGAGAGATCAAATAAATGATATTCCCGTTGTTCTTCAGACGGGTTATTCCAAACCTATGAATAGCGACGAGGCGAAGGTGCTGGTGACGGGGAAGATTGACGTCGCGGGTCTGCCCTTCAAGCAAACGACAGGGCGGAACGTAGATTCTTTGCACGTTGCCGGCGCGCTGTTCGATTCGGAAGGTGCATATATAGGAGGCGCGGCGCAATTGGTAAATCTCAAGTTGTTCGATGCGACGTTGAAGCAGAAGGATCCGTCAGTCACTTTGCATTTCGAGTTTCCGGGCGTCAAGCCAGGAGCGTACGTAATCCGGCTCGTGGTCGTCGAGTCTGAGGGCAGAACACGGACGACGCTCAATCGATCGGTGACGGTTCGATGAGCGCGATTCTGCTCTTCGCCATGCCCGATCGGAGCGTTATGGATCCATTATTCACAAGCTTGATGAGGGCTGCCGCAGTGACGAAAGGTCTATGTTGGCTGATGGGAAATTGGTGTTTTTAGGAGCCGTAGGTGCTCCGCTGTTATACGATGAAAGCGGTGGGTATGGAAGCCGTTACTCTCAAGCCGGAACGTAAAGCGCAGTTGGAGGAATTTGCGCGACAGCGCGGCAAGGACCCTATCGAAGCGCTCGACGAGGCATTGGCCGCCTTCTTCGATAGCGAAGCGCGGGACTTCGAGCAAGCCGTTTCGGGCATTCTGCGCGGCCACGATGATGTGCGCGCGGGGCAGCATCGGCCAGCCGAGGAGTTCCTGGAGGAACTTCGAGCAAAGCATGGTTTTCCGCGTTGAGACCACACCATCGGCCGAACGCGACGCACAGGCAATTCTAGAGTGGCTTCTGGACGAGCAGGCTGGGGAAACAGGACTCCGCTGGTTTCTCAATTTGGAACATGCCATCGAGTCGCTGTCACGTCTTCCCAAGCGGTGTGCTTTGGCCTTGGAAAGCGAGCGATTTCCGTTCGAGGTCAGGCAGCTTCTTTATGGCCGCCGACCGCACGTTTACAGAATCCTGTTCACGATCGAGGGGGACATCGTGTACATCCTTCATATCCGCCACGGGCGGCGCTCCCGACAGTAGGACATAGGGCTCCCGGCACTTCGAGGTCGCGCACGAAGAAAACGCGGGAAGATGTATGGCGCCTTACACCATAGAGGCCGTCGCGCGGAAAAGTGGGCCTTTTTCGAATACGGCGGTAAACTGGTAGTAGCACCTACATGGCCCTAGATACCATACTTGCCAAGATTTTCGGGACGAAGAATGAACGCCAGGTCAAAGCCATGCGGCCGACGGTCGATGAGATCAACACTCTCGAGCCGCAAATGCAGGCACTCTCCGATGCCGAACTCGCCGCCAAAACCATTGAATTCAAGGAGCGCTTAGCCAACGGCGAGACGCTCGACGATCTGATGATCGAGGCCTTCGCCGTATGCCGGGAAGCCGGCAAGCGCGTCCTCAACATGCGGCACTTCGACGTACAGCTCATCGGCGGCATGGTGCTCCACAGCGGCAAGATCGCTGAAATGAAAACCGGCGAAGGCAAGACGCTGGTGGCCACCCTGCCGGTCTATCTCAACGCGCTGGCCGGTACCGGCGTACACGTTGTCACCGTGAACGATTACCTGGCGCGGCGCGATTCGGAGTGGATGGGGCGCATTTACAAGTTCCTCGGGTTGAAGGTCGGCGTGATCGTGCACGATCTTGACGATATCGAACGCCGCGACGCGTACAACTGCGACATCACCTACGGCACCAATAACGAGCTGGGTTTCGACTATCTGCGCGACAACATGAAGTTCCGCCTCTCCGATTGCGTACAGCGGGGCCACCATTTCGCGATCGTGGACGAGGTGGATTCGATTCTGATCGACGAAGCGCGCACGCCGTTGATCATTTCCGGCCCGAGCGAGGAATCGACCGACAAATACTACAAGGTCAATGCCATCATCCCGAAGCTGATTCGCGGTGAGGAGATCAAGGGCAAGGAGCCGGGGGAAAAGTACCTTACCGGCGATTACACGGTTGACGAAAAGCACCGCGCGGTCGCCTTAACTGATGAAGGCTACGATAAAGTCGCGCGGCTGCTCGGCCTGCCCAACATCTTCGACATGAACACCATCGAATGGAAACACCACGTGGAGGCCGGGTTGAAGGCCCACGTGTTGTTCCAGCGCGACAAGGACTACCTGGTGCAGGACGGGCAGGTAGTAATTGTCGATGAGTTTACCGGGCGCATCATGCCGGGCCGGCGCTGGAGCGACGGTTTGCACCAAGCTGTGGAAGCAAAGGAGAAGGTGAAGATCGAGCGCGAAAACCAGACGCTCGCCACCATCACCTTCCAGAACTACTTCCGCATGTACAAGAAGCTCGGAGGCATGACCGGAACTGCGGAAACCGAGGCAGCTGAATTCGAAAAGATTTACAAGCTCGACGTCGTGGTGATTCCGACGAACCGAGACATGAAGCGGAAAGAGCACCAGGACGTCGTCTATCGCACCGAGGTCGAGAAGTTCCGCAATGCCGGAAAGGAGATCAAGGAACGGCACGACAACGGGCAACCGGTGCTGGTGGGCACAGTATCGGTTGAGAAATCCGAGAAGCTATCGGGGATTTTGAAGCGGATCGGGGTGCGGCACGAGGTACTGAACGCGAAAAACCACGAGCGCGAGGCCTTCATCGTCGCGCAGGCGGGCCGTAAGGGCGCCGTAACGGTTTCGACGAACATGGCGGGCCGCGGCACCGACATTCTGCTCGGCGGCAATGCGGAGTTCATGGCCAAGGAGGAGTTCCGGAAGCGCAATCTCGACCCCGACGCGATGCAAACCGCGGCAATCGGCACGAAAGAGCGCACGGAGTGGGACACGGTTTTCCAGAAGTACAAGAAGGAGACTGACGGCGAGCACGACGAGGTGGTCGCGTTGGGCGGTTTGCACGTGCTCGGCACGGAGCGGCACGAATCGCGGCGCATCGACAATCAGCTACGCGGACGCGCCGGCCGCCAGGGCGATCCGGGAAGCTCGCGATTTTATCTTTCTCTGCAAGACGACCTGATGCGGATCTTCGGCGGCGAGCGCATGCAGAACCTGATGCTGCGGCTCGGCATGGAAGAAGATGTGCCGATCGAGTCGAAGATCATCACGAAGCGCATCGCGGCGGCGCAAAAGGCGGTGGAAGCGCAGAATTTCGCATCGCGGAAACATATCCTTGAATACGACGATGTGATGAATAAGCAGCGGCAAGCGGTGTACGGACTGCGGAACCAGCTGCTTCAAGGCGCCGACCAACGCGAACGCGTGCGGGAGATCGTGCGCGGTATCGTTGCATCTTATATCGACCGGCGCTGCCCCGAGCGCGAGCATCCCGAGAACTGGGACTACACCGGACTGCAATCCGATGTGCTCACGCAGTTCGGCGTGAAAGCGCAGATTTCCGAGATGGAGACCAAGAACCGGACGGAAATCGAAGACTACATCTGCGATCTTCTCGATGGCCGCTACAAGGAGAAGGAAGATCTCATCGGTCCGGACACCATGCGCGAAGCCGAGCGCATGATCATGCTGAACGTCATCGACAACCAGTGGAAAGACCACTTGCTCTCGATGGACCATCTCAAGGAAGGCATCGGACTGCGCGGCTACGGGCAGAAGGATCCGCTGATCGAATACAAGAAGGAATCGTTCGCGCTGTTCCAGGACATGATGGACCGCGTCGAGGACGAGACCATCCGATACCTGTTCTTCCTGCAGATCTCGACGGGGCCGGACATCGGCGAAGACGGCAACGGGGTAGCGGGACGGCCGCGTCCGGTGCTGCCGTTTAATTCCGACGAGGAGGAAGAAGAATTCGAGGATGAGGACGAGGAGCCAGTCGCGGTATCGCACGACCAGCGCCGCGACGCGCAGCTTTCGGTCCAGGACCTGACTCGCAACATCCAGCGCAAGAAAGACAAGGAAATGGCGGAGTTGAATTTCGTCGGCGGAGCGGCCGCCGGCGCGCAGAAGAAACAGGCTATTTCCAACAAAAAGGCCGGCCGAAACGATCCTTGCCCCTGCGGGAGCGGAAAGAAATACAAGAAATGCTGCGGCGCTTCCTAGGATTATCCGCGTTATTTTCCGCGTTGGGCGGTATGGCCAAGGCGGATGTGTGGCCCCCCGAGATCGGCAAGAACCACATCAAATCCGAGAAGACGGTCGAGGTCACGGCGGACCGGCCGCTGTGGGATGAATACGGCCTGACGTCGGCCACTGCGGCCGATTACGGAGCGTTTCACGCGACTGCGTACCGCTTCAAGGATTCGACGGGCGCGTTTGCGGCGCGGCTGTGGATCGCCGCGGCGAACTCGGGGGCGGTTCTCGCCGGAAATTACGTAGTCGTTTGCCAGGGCCGATGCCCGAGTGCGAAGGAGTGGGAGAAGGTCGCGCTAGAGGGCCGCCGGCACGATGACGATCCGATGGTTTGGGAGTATCTGCCGAAGAAGGAGCTGATGGCAGGATCGGCGCGGTATGCTCTTGGCCCGGTGGGGTTAGCCCAGTTCGCACCCAAAATACCCGCGCCGGCCGCGGCGTTCAAGTTTGAGACGGAAGTGGTAACTGGCAAGTTCCGGACTGCCAAAGGCGTCGAGGAATTGGCTCTGTTGGCGTTTCCAGCCCCTGGTATGGCTCGGCAACAGGCTGCTGAGCTTCGGCGTCATGATGGCTTCGTCGTGAAGCTTACAGGACCTCTTGTGGCCGTTGTCCCCGGTGCGACCGATCAGGCGGCTGCGGACGATTTGCTGGCCCAAATCAACTACCAGGGTACGGTTCACGTCGACGCAGCGCCCGCGCCGTCTAAGGTCACGGTTCAGGGCGTGGTGAGCATGATCATGACGATGATGCAGTTGGCGGGACTACTGATACTGCTATGTTTGGCGGCCGGATTAGGCGTGGCGGTATTCCGGATGGTCAGGAAGAAGCTTGGCCATGAAAATGCTGACGAGGCGATGACGGTTCTTCATATCGCGGACCGATAACTTCCCAAGATTCTCCATCTTAGAAGCCAATAGCCCCCCCGGCAAGAGCTTATCCTCAGGCTTTTCCACAGCTTTGGAAAACGCAGGGACGGCTGTAACCTCGCCTGCCTCATGGGTTTACAGGAATTTTCCACATTCCCGCTTTTCCACTTGACGCGACTTGCCCTGTGACCCTATCATCCAATCACAACAGGTTTTGGCGGGTTGCGTTTCCGTCGAATCTGATTCTCCCATACATCACCCTGGTAGAACAGGGCGTGATGAAAATGCTCACCTCCGCAGGTGAGCATTTTCGTTTTTGCATTGTCGTTTGCATTATGGTGTAGCTGCGCCGCGCAACGGAAGTAAGCTGCCGCTCAGCTTCACCTGTCGCCTTGCGGAAGTAATCAGCTCCAGGACGAAGTGGCCATCCGCCAAGCTGGATCCTTGACCGGTAAACGTGTCGACGCCATCGTTGGCCTGGATCTTAGTGAGCGACATTCCCAATCCTCCGAGGTCGAAGACGCCGGTTATGTCACGCATCGACATATCGGGGGAAAGGCGCAGGTCGCGGCCGGTAAAGGAGCCTTTCGACGATGCGTTGATCAGAAGCTCCCGTCCCAGGCCGCTCGAATCGAACTGACCGGTTAGATCGAGCCGGCCCTCGTGATAATCCAGGTTTTGCACCTGCCCGGCGAGATGGTACTGGGGAACCCGGCCGCCCAGGTTGACAACGATGCGGCCCTGGGCCGACATGTCGTCCTCGACGCACGAGGCGTTGTTCAACTCGGCGGTGGTGCCGGTCCAGGCCAGGCGAGCCTTGAAAGCGCAAACGGGCGCCCCATCGCGCCGGAGCCGCTTGATCTGAATGGATCCTTCAATGTCGCGGTCCTTGAGCCAGTCGGGGATCTGGGCCCGGCGGAGCCGAAGGTTGGCAAGGATTCCCTGGTTCCGGTAGAGCGTCGGCAGCAGCAGCCGCTCGATGGCCGCGAGTTCGACCTCCGGGAGGGTAAGGCGCATGAAATGCGGGCCGCCCGCCGCGTCAAAGCGATAATCAGCCAGAATGGGAATGGAGCCGACGCGGCCGCGCAGATTTGATACCTCGATTTTTCCCGCGTCGAGGACCATACTCGCAACATTTACGTGTAATGGAGCGCTAATACCCGGCAAATCGAGTAGTGCATTCTGAACGTCGAACGTGCCCGACCACTGGCCGGCCGCGCCCTCGTGTTGTTCGTAACGGAAGCCGCCTTCGAGGGTTCCTTCGAGCAGATTGTCCATGATCGGAATGCTGTCGCCGGCAATCAGGCGTCCGGGGCCCGATTTCAGATCGGCGACTTTGAGCCGCTTGCCGTCGATTTGGGCGGTGAATCTCTGGGCGTCGGCATCGTAGTGCGCTTCGATTCGCGCGGAGCCACCGTCTGCAAGCGTCACTTCCGACGGCTCCATCGCGAGCTTGCGATCGGCGATGACGATGGTGGCGGATTCAATTCGGGCCGAACCCTCGGACGGAAGGGTGAACGATGCGCGGCTGATTCCCAGTTCGCCCTGCAAACCCTCCGGATAAGAGAACCCGATAGCGCCATTGACCTTGCCGTCGACGACGATATCGGCGGGCAGCGCCGCGCCGAAATGGCGAGCCGTGCCCACCAGCGATGCCGCCGGGAGATCGCGCAGGATCATGGTCGCAGCCACGCGCGGCGCTGAAATGAAATCGGCAGCGCGGAACCTAAGGGCAACGGGGATTTTTTCCTCAGGAGCGGTGATTGTGGCGAGCTCGAGTTTTTGCGATCGCATCTCGAGCGCCCCGCTATATTTCAGCGTGAAGCCCTCATTGTCGGCGGGCATCAAGTCCCAGCGATGGAGGCCTGAGACCTTGAGGTCGCCGTTGATGGCGATGTGATCGGTGGTTCCCGAGAATGTGGCGTTCGAAGAGACAAAGCCGTGCACGCCGAGATCGCGCACGCTGAACAGGCGAACCAGCTCGGAGAGCGCACTGCGTTCGAGATGCAGCGCCATATCGACCTGATCGGGACCGCTCTCCGGGCGATGCACCAAGCCTTTGGCGGAGAACCGCCCGAACCCTTGCGCGCCGGTATCCGTACGTGCCGGTTCGCCCGAGAAGTCGACGATCACGCTGTCGTCGGACTTGGGATAGATGCTGACATCGGCGTTGCTGATGTAGAACACCGACTTCACCATGCCGAATTTAAAATTGATGCGGCCGTCGCTGATCTCGATATCCGGAACGGAGGCGAGATCGGCGACCATGCCCGCGGCGCCCGGCCCCGATGCGGATCCCGATACAGACGATGTGGCACGCGGGAAAAACGCTTGAATGTTCCACGGTCCGGCGTCGGTCTTCACCAGGTTGACGCTGGGCTCGACGAGCTTGAGCTTTGAGAATGCCAGCTTACCGGAGAACAGCGATGAGATGCGGACTCGCGCCTTGATGCTTTGGACGTGGGCGAAAGGCTCAATGCCCGCCGAGGCATCTTCGGAAATGAGGACGTCTTCGACGCTGAAGCCGGGTCCGTTGAACAGATTGAAGTGCACCGAACCCATCTCGACCTTGCGATGAAGGGCCGATTCGAGCGCGGTGCGGATGCGCTCGCGGAAGAGGTTCGCGCTGAGAAAAGGGGCGGCTACGCCGAGTAATAGGATGCCCGCGGTCAGTCCAAGCAAGGTGCGGACGACGATCTTGCGCGCGCGCTTCATCGCCGTGCTCCAGCGATCAGATCGTCGTACTCCTGCGGCGTATCGACATCGTTGAGGATTGCCGGATCGGCGACATCGATAAATAATGTCGCGGCTCGATGACGGTGCAAGACGTCGCGGGCCTGGGCCTCGACGGGCAAAGCGAGCAACTCGGCGGCGATGGCGCGCGAGATTTGCACGGGGTGGCCATTGCGCGCGTCGAAGCGCGGAATGACGACCGGGGCCTTGGCGGCGGCGACGGCCTGGATGGTGGAACGCTCGACGGCGGGAAGATCGACAAGAGTAAACAGGATGGCAGCAGCGCCGGCTGGCAGTTCGCGAAGTCCACACTGAAGCGAGCTGAGCATGCCGCGTTGAGGCGCGGGGTTGATAGCGAATGTCGCCACTGAGTCGCTGCGGATACCATCGCGAACGCGGGCCGAATCGTATCCCAGCACGACGATGATGGGATCGCAGATGCCGGTGAAACGCGAGATCAAGCGGTCGAGAAACGTCTCGCCTTCGAGATCGAGCAGGGCCTTGGGCCGGCCCATGCGGCTGGACGCTCCGGCGGCGAGGATGATTGCAGCCGGACTCACTTCAACAGCGCCCGAGTCGCATCGTGGGCGAAAATCGATTTCGCGGCGGCGCGCCAATCGGAATCGGGGTTACGGCGAACCGCGATCATTTCGGCCACGACGGATACGGCGATCTCTTCAGGCGTGATGGCGCCGATCTCAAACCCCATGGGAGCGAACACGCGATCGAACGCCGCGCGAGAGAGACCTTCCTTTTCGAGCTCCTTCACAACACCGATGACCTTGCGCTTGCTGCCGATCATGGCGATGTAGCGGGCAGGCGTGGTCACGGCCCAGCGCAGCACGCGCATGTCGTCGCGGTGTCCGCGCGTCACGATGATCAGGTAGCTGGTGTCGCGGATGTCGAGCTTCGGGAAGAGATCTTCGTACTCTTCGGCATGGACCTCGGCCGCTTCGGGGAAACGCTCGCGATTCGCGAAGGCTTCACGATTGTCGACGATGACGGTGGAAAAGCCCGCCATATTGGCGACCTTCGAGAGGCTCTTCGAAATATGCCCGGCGCCGAAGATGAAGGCGATCGGCTGGGGAACCACAGGCTCGACAAACACGCTGAGCTGGCCTCCGCAGATGAGTCCGTTGTCGTAGGCGGCATCCTGTCCGAGGCTGAAATTCATGGTGCGCGGCCGTTCCATTTCGATCACCTCGCGCGCGGCGTTCCAGACTTCGGCTTCCACGCATCCACCGCCGATGGTGCCGAGCATGGAGCCGTCTTCCCGCACCAGAAGCTTGGCGCTTTCGTAACTCGGGATGGAGCCGTTGACCTGGACGATGGTACACAGGGCGCACTTCTGCCCCAGGCGCCGGAGCCGAACGACTTCTTCGTAAATGTCCACCTCTTTGAATTATATCGGGACGTGGGAATCTTATCGGGACGGCAGCGGCAACACGCGCTCGCCAGGGTTCTACAATAGAAAAATGACCGAAGACGCGGCGCTCCCGCGCCATTTTGTATTGGGCGGCGGGGAGCGCATCAAGTCCGTGGTGGGTTCGACCGCCGCGGTGCTGCTGGCGATTCTGTTTTGTGCTTCCGGCGGATGGAAGCTGGTTTCGCCGTACGAATGGTCTCAACTCATGGGGCAGTTCCAGGTGCCTGCCGAGGTCAAGCTGCCGTTCGCGGTCGCGGTGGGTGTTGCCGAGATGCTGGGCGCGGCGCTGATCGTGGTGCCTCGTTTCCGGCGCTGGGGAGCGTGGATCATCGGGCTGCTGCTGATCGCGTTCATGGGCTACATCGGGTGGAAGTACAACATCCTGGTCGGCAAGGATTGCAGTTGCTTTCCGCTGGTCAAGCGCACTGTGGGTCCAATGTTCTTCGTCGCCGACGGCGTGATGTTGCTCCTGACCCTGATCGCCGGCTGGTTTGCTCCAAAGCCTCATGGGCTTCGCGGCGCGGTGGTGATGCTGGCGATAATCGGCGTGTTTGCGGGGGTCTCGTATGGGATCAATGCCAAGGCGAACACGGGAATTCAGGCGCCGGCCGAGGTGACTGTCGACGGCAAACCGTTTTCTCTTCAGGAAGGCAATGTCTTCCTCTTCTTTTTCAACCCGGCGTGCCTGACTTGCCAGGATGTGGCGCGGCGGATGTCGAAGCTGCATTGGACCGATGCCAAGATTGTGGCGATTCCGGTGGAGACTCCTGAGTTCGGACAGGGATTTCTGAAAAATGCGCAGTTGCAGGCGAACCTCGTGCTGGGGAAGCAGGATATCAAGCTGCTTGAAGACACGTTTAAATACGTGGCGTATCCGTACGGGGTGGCGCTGCATTTCGGCAGGCAGCGCGGGAAGCCGATCGACTCGTCGGAGTTTGAAGCGAAGCAGGACGAGCCGGCGACGACGTTGCGCGGGATGGGGTTTGTGCAGTAGGTTTCGTTGAGGCGCGGGTGAACGGTGGAACACGATAGAGTTCACCGCCAGTGTGGAAAGAGACCTTAGCCTCCGATGCCCCTCGGCAACCGATGGGCAGACCAGGCAGCAACTTGGGACGATGAAGGGTGCATGTTGACGAGCGCCCGTCAAGGTACACCTGCGACGGTGATGGGCGGCGTATCATGAAGCAGTCGCCGTTCGGGACGGTGGTTTATGTCTACGAGCCAGTCGCCGGACTTGGGTGCCCGGTTATGTCGATGAAAGCTGGGTGAAGTACAACAACAAAAACTCACCAGTACCAGGCGGCATCCATCGATGCTGCTGGAAGCTATAATCGCGATTCGGGACTTACAGCACTATTGACTACGCGACCTTCAAGGCGGGCGCAAAAGCCGATGAAAACGGTAAATGCCGTCAGCGGGTGCAAGGGTTATCGCTTCTCATCCGACAGCACCAACCTGCTCGAAAGTCAGTTGGTGGGAAAAGCCGCTTGGGCGGCTCTTTACAGTTCTTGGCCGATCGGACGCAAACGCTCACTGCGATGGAGGCCGTGCCGAAATGGACCTACACGCCGGCCTTGCGAAACGGCACTCCGAAGGCCGGATGCGGTCTCCTCAAAATCCGGTATGCGATCAGCGAAGTTCGACCAAGGTCTAATAGAGTTGGCTCGCCGACGGCCTCAGCGGTAAGCCTCGCCGCGCTTTTTGACAGCGAGCACACGCAGGACCTTGCCGTCGGCGTTGAAGAAGACACGGTAGCCGCCGAGCCGCAACCGCAGCTTTCCAGCATGCTTGCCTTGTAGCGCCTTCACGTCGCCCATGCCGGTGACGGAGTAACGATGCAGGCCATCGAAGATCTGCATGGCTGTGGTGCGGTCGAGAGCGCGAATATCGGCGCGAGCCTCATCGGTCCACTCGATATTAAGCGCCATTCTCTTTGAGCGGAAAATCCTGCAGCGTCAAGCCGAACTCGGCGAGGATATCTTCGTGCGGGATGCCGCGGCCGCCGCGTTCCTCGAGCCAGGCATCGGCGCGCGTGAGCGCCTGTTCTTCCTCAACTGTGAGCGGCTCGTCGTCAACCGGAGCCGTAGCCAGGGAGCGGAGCACGGGATCGAGCAGCATGAACTCGAGAAAGCGTACGGCTGTTGTGACCTGCC
>Ga0070735_10003043_pt1 | contig 14826 bp, 16 predicted proteins | sample Coa_R1_FD_66443 | JGI IMG/M metagenome (GOLD analysis project Ga0070735, IMG submission 66443) | Surface soil microbial communities from Centralia Pennsylvania, which are recovering from an underground coalmine fire - Coalmine... | ecosystem: Environmental > Terrestrial > Soil > Unclassified ... | reverse complement strand
ATAGACGCCGCTCGAGATGATCATCGGCTTGAGGGCGATGTTGTCGGTCACGCGTCGCATTGCCGTCTCGGCTGGCGTGATATCCGTCGCGTCGATCAAGACGAACCAGTAGCCGGCGCCCGCGCCCGCAGCGGTGCGGATTTCTGCCGTCGGGCCGGACAACGCCGGATCGCTCTCGATCAGGTGTGCCGAAACGACGCCATCGGCGAAGTGCGGATCGAGCGCCGCGCGCAGCGCCTCTCGCAACGTGTCGTGTCCGCCGCCTGGGGGACGAATTCGGACAATGCCCAGCACAGCGCCGCGGCCCTTGCCGCGGCTGATGGTGATGCGCGCGACCGCGCGGAGCATGTTCTTGAAGCGCGCCATCGTCGTCTTCGACCACTCGGTCGGGTTGGCGAGACGGTTCCTGTAGGCGGGGCTGTCGAGGACTTCGATCGATTGCGTCGAATAAAGAAAGAGATATTTCGGCGCGCCGTCTTCGGCAACGTAGCGCCGCGCCTCGATGAAGCCGTCGATGGCGACGCGCTCTTCCAGATGCTCGCGATCGTACCAGCGGTTGAAATCTTCCTCGTGCTCGGGGTCGACATCCATCGATGTGAGCAGCATGCCTTTTCCGGCGATCGGCATTTTTGTGTCTCCGAATCTTCTCGTCATTGCGAGGAGCGTCAGCGACGAAGCAATCCAGCTTTACGTAAGACTTCTGGATTGCTTCGCTCCGCTCGCAATGACGGCGTCATTGGCCAGTTATCCTCGATGCGACGTCCGCAATCGCGCGCATCACCGCATTGCGTACGCCGGGATCGTAGAGCGTGTGACCGGCGCCTTCAACGACGCGAAGCTCGGCATCAGGCCACTTTGCTGCCAGCGCATGCGAGGTTGCGGGCGGGCACAAGAGATCATAGCGACCCTGCACGATGACGCCGGGAATACCCTTCAGCCTGTCGGCCTCGTCCAGAATCTGGTTCGGCCGCATGAAGCAATCATTGGCAAAGTAATGCGCTTCCATGAACGGCGTCGCGGGCAGGGGACCCGACGATTTGAGCGACGTCAGGTCGAGCCGCGTGCGCGAGGGCAAATGCTCCGACAGGATCCGTTCGGTATCGTGCCAGGCGCGCGCGAAGGGCGCGTGCACGGCCGCATCGGGATCGAGAATGCGATGCCAGTAGGCCTTCAGCGGCTGAGCGCGCTCGGCTTCCGGCAACAGGGTGATGAAATCCTCGCTGAGCCCGGGATAAAACTGCGGCAGCGTTTTCAGGAAAGCGCCATCGAGCTCGTCACGTGTGCCGAGGAAGGTCGCGCGCAGCACGATGCCCGACACGCGATCAGGATGGGCCTGCGCGTAAGCCAGAGCCAGCGTCGCGCCCCAGGAGCCACCGGCCACGATCCAGCGATCGAAGGAAAATTTTTCGCGGATCGTCTCCATGTCCGCGATCAGCGCTGCCGTCGTATTGTTTTCGCGGCGGCCCTTCGGGCGGCTGCGCCCCGCGCCGCGCTGATCGAACAGCACGGCGTGAAATCGCTCGGGATCGAACAGGCGGCGGTGATCGGGTTGGCAGCCGCTGCCGGGCCCGCCGTGCAGATAGACGGCGGGAATGCCGCCTTCGCGGCCGACGCTCTCCACATGAATGCTGTGGCCGTCGCTGACCGGCAAAAGCTCCGATGTCAGCGGCGCAAAGGGATCGGCGCGCTGTGCAATCGATTTGCCGGCGTCCGCATCAGGCCCCATCGTCGCTCGGCTCCGGCGTGCCACCCGCAAAATTGCGATAGATGAAGCGGTTGTGGTCGCCGGCGGCCTCTTCGGATGCGACCTTGAAAATCCGGTCGTGATGCGGCGACAGCGTGCAGGCCGGGTCCGTGTTGCCGGCATCGCCGGTCAGCGCGAAGGCCTGACAGCGGCAGCCGCCAAAATCGACCTCGCGGAATTCGCAACTCTTGCATGGCTCGGGCATCCACCCCGTTCCGCGATAGCGGTTGAACGCTTCCGAGTTTTGCCAGATCCAGGCGATCGAATGGTTGGAGCGCACGGATTCGAACTCGAGCCCCGTGATGCTCTCGGCCGCATGGCACGGCAAGATCTTGCCGGCCGGCGAGATATTGAAGAACTGCCGTCCCCAGCCGCCCATGCATTTCTTCGGCCGCAGCGCGTAGTAATCCGGCACGACATAGTCGATGGCGAGAACGCCTTTCAGCCGCGCTTGCGCATCCTCGACGATGCGGCTCGTTTCCTCGATCTGCTCCAGCGTCGGCATCAAGGCGGCGCGGTTCTTCAGCGCCCAGCCGTAATATTGCACGTTGGCGACTTCGAGCCGGTCGGCGTCGAGATCGACCGCCATCTGGATGATGTCGGAGAGCTGGTGCAGGTTCTGACGATGCATGACGGCGTTTACCGTCAATGGCAGTTCGAGCTCGCGCGTCCATTTCGCAACTTCGAGCTTCTTGGCGTGCCCCTTGAAGCCGGCGACGCGATCGGCCACCACAGGCTCGTTGCCCTGGAAGCTGATCTGCACGTGGCAGAGCCCGGCATCGCCAAGGGCTGCAAGTCTTTCGCGCGTCAGCAACACCGCTGATGTGATCAGGTTGGAATAAAGCCCGACATCGCTGGCATGCTGGACCAGTTCGACCAAGTCCTTGCGCGCGGTCGGCTCGCCGCCGGAAAAATGAATCTGCAACACGCCGATCTCGGCGAGCTCGGACAAGACCTTCTTCCATTCGTCCGTCGTGAGTTCGCTGCCGGCGCGGTCGAGTTCGACCGGGTTCGAGCAATATGGACATTGCAGCGGACAGCGGTGAGTCACTTCCGCGAGCACGGCGAGCGGAATGCCATACGTCTCAGCCGTGGAGCGGCGCGATTCCAGCGCCGCTAGCCCGTCGGCGGGATCGGTCACGGCCTGATTGGCATCGGTCAGCGTCGGACTCATGATCGTGGTCTCATGGCGCGTTCTCCCGTGCCTCGGTGAGAAAGCCCTTGTCGGCGAGGTCCTGCAGCATGGCGATCACGTCTGACGAGATCGCCTCGCGTGGCGCGGCATATTTGGCGGCGAGCTGATCGACCATCTCGGCGACGCTGCGCACGCCGTCGCAGAGGTGCAACACTTCCACTGCGATCTCGTCGGGAGCGAGCACGCGCTCCGGCGCAAGGATCACCCAGACCTGCCGCGTCTCATCGAATTTCAGGCGGGTGTGGCGCGGCAGTTTCGGCCGGCTCGTTTCGCTGACGGTGATGTTGCGGCCCGATGCCATTGCGTTTCTCTACTTGCCTTCCTTCGGCACAAAGGCGCCCGGCGGAATATGGCCCTCGACATAGGCATGATACAGCGCATCCAACTGAACCCATAGCACGTTGGTCTTGAAGATCAGCGCGTTGCAGACCGCCGCTCGCTGTTCCGGCGTATGGGCATGCTTCTTGACGTAATCGAGCGCAAAGCCGGCATCGCGCGGCGCCTGGGTCAGGCGTCGGCTGAAATAGCTCATGATGTCCGGGTTCACGAAGTCATAGTGCGCCAGCATGCCGGAAATGCGCTCTTCATGCAGATTGGGCGCGAACAGTTCCGTCAGCGAGGAGGCGATGGCTTCCAGCGGGCTCTTGTCGCGCACGAAATGCACGTAGGCTTCGACCGCAAAGCGCGTTGCCGGCAGGATGCCTTCGGTGGATTCGACGTAGGCCGTATCCAGCCCGAGGCCTTCGGTCAGTTTCAGCCAGCGTTCGATGCCGCCTTCCGCACCCGTATCGCCGTCATGGTCCTCGATGCGATGCCGCCATTCCAGGCGGGTGTTGCGATCGCGGAAGCGCGAGATCACCACGGCATCCTTGATCGGGATCGTGCTCTGGTAATAGTAGCGGTTCAGCGCCCAGGCTTGCACCTGGCCCTTATTGAGCTTGCCGCCGTGCAGCAGCTTATGAAACGGGTGCAGGCTGTGATAGCGCGTCTCGCCGATGAAGCGCAGCGCAGCTTCGAGTTCCGCGGCGCTGTTCAGCACGGTCTTGGCCCCGAGCGATTGCGCAGTCATCCCTTCCAGCTTCACAGGATAATCTCCATTCCATCCGCCGGGATCTGCCATCCCGCCCGCTCGACCGCTTTGCGTTCCTCGGAATCGGGAAGCAGCGCCGGGTTCGAGTTGTTGATATGCAAGAATATCTTTCGTCCGATGCCAAGACTTTCAAGGGCCGCGAGCGCGCCTTGTTCGCCCGACATTGAAATATGTCCCATGCTTAGCCCGGTCTTGGTGGCAAGGCCGGCCAGGATCATCTCGTCGTCCCGCCACACCGTGCCGTCGAAGAACACGAGGCTAGCTCCCTTCAGCCGCGATTTGAGATCGTCGGTCACTTCGGCGCAAGCGGCCAGAAAGTAGAACAACTTGCCCGTCGCCTTGTCGCGGATGCGAAGGCCGAGCGTATCGCCCGCGGCCTTGGTCCCCTCGCGGCGCTCGCCTTCGAGGTACCACGCGCCCTTGCCGGTGACCTCAAAAGGCAGGATTTCAATGCCCGAGAGCGATCCATCCGGAAGCGTCAGTTCGAACGCCTGATCGATCTCGATCGGCTTACGGTGCACGTTCTTTTCGCTGAGCACGTTGAAGACGCTGTTGGCCTTCAAGGTCGCGAGCACTTTTGGGTGCGCGTAGATCGTAAACGGCCAGCCTTCGCGCATCGACAACAGGCCTGCGATCGCATCGATCTCGCCATTGGTCAGGATGACGCCTGAAACCGGCGAATGCCGAAGTTTGCCGGGGGCGGGGTGAAGCTGTGGCGCGTTGATCAATTGTTGGCGCAGATCCGGCGAAGCGTTGATCAGGAACCAATGGTCGCCGTCCGCGCTGATCGCGATTGACGCCTGCGTGCTCTGAAGTCCGGGATGGTCAGTTCGCGCCGCCTGACACACCCGGCAGCCGCAATTCCACTGCGGAACGCCGCCACCTGCCGCGGCGCCCAGGACGACGACGCGCAACATGATCCGTCTCCTGGAATCCCTAAAACCTGGGGGTCTGAAAGTTCGAGTTCTGAAAACTTAAAAGGTGGACGCGGGGTGACAAGCGCTCCCGGATGGGACGCATCACTCCCGGCAATCCACCTTGTTCAAGACGTAGTGTGATGCCGTCGCTTACTTGCGGGCGGCGCAGGCATACATGTTGATTTCCATGCCGACCGGCACTTCAACGATCTTCGGTGCTTTCCAGGCCATTTTGGCTCTCCTTAAGATGAAACCGGACGACTTCCGCCCTCCTGACAAGTTAGTACAGATCAAAAAGTTCGCCAGTGGAATCTTCTTAGCTTGTGGCCAGCCGAAAGAAATTGTTGCATTGCACAATCTTTTCGAAGATCCGTGACCGGGTTCCCGTCAAACCAATGACGCATCAATAGGTTCTTCTGGCGAGAATGTGCGTTGGGGATTGGCTGGTCCGCGCCGGCAACTGCCAGATAAAGCAACTGTGAAAGACGGCGGGTCCGGCCTGCCGATATCCGACCCTCTAGCCGAAAACAGGTTCGATCATGCCGCGATACTTCTTCAATACGAGAATCGGCGACGAGGTGATCGCCGACCCCGAGGGCGAAGAACTGCGCAACCCTGATCGTGCCTGGGAAGTCGCCCGCGCCATGATCCACGAGCTTCTGAAAATCGAGGGCGTCGAGAGCCTCATGCGGGCCGTGCTTGAGGTGACCGACGATGAAGGCGAGATCGTGCTGGAGTTTCCCTTTGCCGAGGCCGTGCTGGACGACAGCGATGCGGATGACGACAACATATCCGTCACGAAGCATTGATAGGTGCCGGCGGGCCGGCCGCGTTCAGGACGGTTAAGGTGTCGCACCAGCGTCCGCTGGTCCCGCGACGCGCTTCCCGCAACCGCTTGAAAGATGTTTCTGATTGCGTCCGGGCTCGGAAATATTCCACACTATGGGATGAAGTCCACCGTCGGGGGCCAAGGGACTGCCTCGGGTTTGCCTCGCGCACGGATCGAAGACTTCCACAAAGGGAGAAGATTATGAGGATCAGTTCATCGGTGCCGCGCAGCCTGTTGCTGGCGGGCGCCTTCATCAGCATTTTCAGCTATGGCGCGGCCGCCCAGACGCCTGCGCCGGCCCAGCCGCTTCCCCCGGGTTCGCCGATGATCGGCCGTCCTGACAATGAAGCGGCACAAAAACTGGCTCCGCAGGTGGCTCCGCCGCTCGCAGCCGCGCCCGACAAGCTGCCGATGGACAAGCTGAAGACCGCGGCCGGCTTCAACCTCGAAGTCTATGCCGCCGGCATGCCGAATGCGCGCGAGATGGCGCTGGGCGACAAGGGCACCGTCTTCGTCGGCAGCCGCACGGTCGACAAGGTCTATGCCATCGTCAACAAGGACGGCAAACGCGAGGTCAAGATCATCGCTTCCGGCCTCTACCGGCCGAACGGCGTCGCCTTCAAGGACGGCACGCTCTACATCGCCGAGCTGTCGAAGGTGTCGAAGATCGAACACATCGAGGACAATCTCGACAATCCGCCGAAGCCGACGGTGGTCTACGACGACCTGCCAAAGGACGAAGCGCACGGCTGGAAGTTCATCGCCATCGGACCGGACAACAAGCTCTACGTTCCGGTCGGCCAGCCCGGCAACAACGTGCTGCATGACAAGGATCACGGCCAGATCCGCCGCATCAACCTCGACGGTTCGGGAGCGGAAGTGGTCGCCGTCGGCGTCCGCAACACGGTCGGCTTCGACTGGAATCCGGAAACCAAGCAGCTCTACTTCACCGACAACAGCCGCGACTGGTTCTCGGAAGACCTGCCGAACGACGAGCTCAACCGCGTCACCAAGGTCGGCGAGCACTTCGGCGCGCCCTATTGCTGGCAGGGCAACATTCCCGACACCGAATTCGGTTGGGGACATAAGTGCAGCGATTACACGCCGCCGGTCGGCCTGATGGGTCCGCACGCGGCGTCGCTCGGCATGCGCTTCTACACCGGCAAGATGTTCCCGGCGGCCTTCAAGAACCAGCCCATCATTGCACGCCACGGCTCGTGGAACCGGACCAACAAGTTCGGCGGTGACGTTGTCGTCGCGCACCTGAACAAGGACGGCACGGTCAAGAACATCGAGCCGATCGTCACTGGCTTCCTTCAGGACAACAAGTATGTCGGACGTCCGGTCGACGTGATGATGATGAAGGACGGTTCGATGCTCATTTCCGATGACTGGAATGGCGCGGTCTACCGTCTGAGCTACGGCAAGCAAAAGGTTGCCAACCAATAAAAGCTAGGATCGCAATCGGGGGCGACCGGACGGTTCGCCCCCGATTTTCTTTTTGGGGAACGGGTGTTTCATCGATGCGAACAATAACAAGAATAATCGCAACGCTGGCGTTTGCTTCAATGGCCGGCTCAGTCAACGCGGCGGAAACGATTGAGCAACGGGCGGTGCAGTGTTTTGCCTGTCACGGCGAACACGGCCAATCCGAGATGGAAAACACACCCTCGCTCGGCGGCCAGCAGGCGCCGTATGCGCTGATCCAGCTTTTCATGTTTCGCGAAAAGCTGCGCACCTTCGAGCCGATGAACGACATGGTGAAATCGTTCACCGACGACGACTTGCAGAAATTTTCCGACTTTGTCTCGAAACTGCCGAAACCGCAGCCGCCGGCGGAAGCTGGCGATGCCGCGCGCATGCAGAAGGGGCAGGCGCTGGCGCAGCAACACCGCTGCAATTCCTGCCACAACGCCGATTTCTCCGGCAAGGAGAACGTGCCGCGCCTTGCCAACCAGCGCGAGGATTATCTCAACAAGACGCTCGGTGAATACAAGGACAACACCCGGCACGGCTATGATGGCACCATGGCGGATGTGATGGGCGAGGTCACGAAGGACCAGATCCCGGATCTTGCCTATTACATCTCGCACCTTCGCTGATACAAAGGCCTACAAAGGGGCTGAACATGAAAGAACTCTGGCGCCTGCCGGCCGAAGAACTGGCCGGCCTGATCAGGTCGAAGCAGATTTCAGCCAGGGAGGCCGCGACGTCGGCGCTCGAGCGGCTTGATGCCGTCAACCCCGCGATCAATGCGGTGATCGACCATCGCCCGGACGACGTGCTGTCGCAGGCGGCCAAGGTCGATGCGGCGATCGCGCGTGGTCAGGACCCGGGCCTGCTCGCGGGCGTCCCGGTGACGATCAAGGGCAATATCGACCAGGCCGGTTACGTCAATACCAATGGCCTCAAGATGCAGCGCGATCTGATTGCGAAGGACAACAGCCCGGTTGTCGACAATCTCCGCAAGGCCGGGGCCGTCATGCTCGGGCGCACCAATTGTCCGGCGTTCTGCTATCGCTGGTTCACTACCAATCTCGTCCACGGCAACACCAAGAATCCGCGCGATCCCTCGATCACGCCAGGCGGCTCGTCCGGCGGCGCGGGTGCTGCGGTCGCAGCCGGCATCGGCCATATCGCGCACGGCACCGATATCGCGGGCTCCATCCGTTACCCCGCTTATGCCAATGGCGTGCACGGCCTGCGCACCACAACGGGGCGGATCCCCGCCTACAATGCGGCGTTGCCCGAGCGCACCATTGGCCCGCAGATCGCGGCGGTCTCGGGTCCGCTCGCGCGCACGATTGGCGACTTGCGGATTTCGCTCGCGGCGATGTCGGCGCCGGATGCGCGCGATCCCTGGTATGTGCCTGCGCCGCTCGAAGGCCCACGGACGCCCAAGCGCGCGGCGGTGTGCGTCAACCCCGACGGGCTCGACCCTGTGCCTGAGGTGAAGGCGGCGGTGGTTGATGCGGCCAAGCGGCTCGAACGCGCGGGGTGGACAGTCGAAGAAGTCACCTCGCTGCCGCCGCTGAAGGAAGCGGCCGAACATCAGACCAAACTCTGGCTCGGCGACAATTATGAAGGACAGCTCGCGGCTGCCGAGCGCGAGGGCGATCCAGGCGCGCTCGCTTGTCTGCGCGGTAACCGCTCGAAGGTCTATCCGTTCGATCATCTGACGCTGTCGAAAATTCTGACGCGCCGTGCAACGCTGGTCCGCGACTGGTCGCTGTTTTTGGAAAAATATCCGGTGCTCGTGATGCCGGTGTCCGGCGAATTGCCGTTCCCGGACGAACTCGACACCAAGGACGATGTGTCTTTCGCCCGTGTCTGGCACGCGCAACTGCCGCAGATCGCGATCCCCTTCATGGGCCTGCCGGGCCTGACGGTGACCACCTCCCTGGTCGGCCGCGTGCCGGTTGGCGTTCATGTCGTCGCCGGCCGCTACCGCGAGGATCTCTGCCTGCTCGCGGGCGAGGCGATCGAGGCTGGCGGGGTGCCGTCCTCGCCGGTCAACCCTTATAAGGGTTGAAGAGATGACTTCGATCTACGATTTTTCCGCCAAGTCGCTTGCCGGCGAAGACACCCCGATCAAGCGGTTCGAGGGCAAGGTGCTTCTGATCGTCAACACCGCGAGTGCTTGCGGCTTCACCCCGCAATACAAAGGCCTCGAAGCGCTGCAGCAGCAATACGGCGCGCGCGGCTTTTCCGTGCTCGGCTTCCCCTGCAACCAGTTCGGCCGGCAAGAGCCGGGCAGTGCGGCGGAGATCGGAGAATTCTGCACGTCGAACTATGCGGTCAGCTTTCCGATGTTCGACAAGATCGAGGTCAACGGCGATAACGCCCATCCGCTGTATCAATACCTTCGGCGTGAAAAAACCGGGCTGCTCGGTTCGGCGATCAAATGGAATTTCACCAAATTCCTGGTTGACCGTTCGGGCAAGGTGATCGGGCGCTACCCGCCGACCACGACGCCAGGGTCGCTCACCAGGGAAATCGAGGCATTGCTGTGAACGAGAACAACGAAACCGATCAATTGCCCGACCGGCTCTGCGTCGATCCCGAGAGCCCCTATTACAACGAGGCTGTTCTGGCGCACGACGTCGGCATTCGTTTCAAGGGCATCGAGAAGAACAATGTCGAGGAATATTGCGTCAGCGAGGGCTGGATTCGCATCACCGCCGGCAACGCCAAAGACCGCTACGGCAATCCCTTGACCATCAAGGTGCATGGTCCGGTCGAACCGTATTTCCGGGACAAGAAGTGATAGGCGTTCTGTGGACGACCGCGGCGCCGTCATGCCCGGGCTTGACCCGGGCATCCACGACTTGCTTTGACGAAGCCAGAAAGACGTGGATGGCCGGGATAAACCCGGCCATGACGAACACTGGTTCTTAGAATCTCTCAAACAAAACCCACTCCGCGATAGCGCAATCGTCCCGCGATGGTAAGGCGACCGGCGCACGCGATAGGTCGTGCGGAATCGGGATTGGCGCAAGCGATGGACGAACTGAACGGACGCATGATTGCCTGCCAGCTTCTGATTGCGGGGCTGATTGCGCGCGTTGCCAATAATTCCCGGGACCCTTTGCAGTTTTTGACCGAATTTCGCGATGAGATGCGAGCGGTCGTGCAGGGCATCAATATTGCGGGCACGCAAAATTCCGAGCGGGCGCGCGAGATTGCAAAGCAGAGCGTCGACGAATTGTTCTCGCTGATGAAGCCGCCGAGTACGGATGAAGCGCACGCCGAATAACGCGTGGATGGTTCTTTCCTGCCAGCGCTTGGAAAGACTCTTAGAGCGATTTCAAATTCAAAATTAGAATCGATTTGATCTAGGAATATTCAAAGCCACCTCGTGTTGACCGCGAATTTGCCGGTCGATAGCAACCGTCATCGCTTATGCAAGGAAGGCGTGAGCCAAAAAGAATGATGGGGCAATCTGATGGGCACGGTGAGAGCACCGCGTTCGCTGCGCGCGAATGCGGCAATCAATTTCAACGGCGACAGGCTGAACGGCCGCTCCAGCGGCAAGGTTTCGGCCGTGGCGGGGCTTGTCGCCGTTGCATCATTCTCGGGCGCCGAAGCGCAGCAGACGAGCTTGCCTCCGGTCTCGGTCGATGCGCCGGTCGCGCGGCAAAAGCCAGCGGCGACCGCGCCAACGCCAGATCAGGTGAGGGCCCGCAACGCGCTGCGCCGTGCCGCGAGGCGCCAGCAACAAGAGGCCAAGCCCGCGCCGGCCGCCGCTGCTCCGGCGCTCGCGGCGGATCGCGATCGTTATGCGGATCCGGCCGCGCCCTACAAGGGTGACCGTCTCCAGGCGTCGGGCAAGTTTCCCGAGCCGTTGCTCAACACGCCGAAGACGGTGACGGTGCTGACCAAGGACATCATCGAGGACAAGAACGCGACCACGCTCAAGCAGGCGATCCTGAGCACGGCCGGCGTCACGCTCGGCAGCGGCGAGGGCGGCAACGCTTTCGGCGACCGCTTTTTCATCCGCGGCTTCGATGCCCGCAACGACGTCTTCATCGATGGCGTTCGCGATTCAGGCGTCAGCGTGCGCGAGAATTTCTTCACCGAGCAGATCGAAATCCTGCGCGGTCCGGCATCGTCCTTTGCCGGCCGCGGCACCACCGGCGGCGCCATCAACATCGTCACCAAGGAGGCGCAGACCGACAAGAGCTTCTACAACATGGATACGACGTTCGGCACCGACCAGACCAGGCAGATTCAGCTCGACGTCAATCAGGTGATCAGTCCGACCTTTGCCATGCGCGCCGGCGGCATGTTCCAGGACGCCGACGTTGCGGGGCGCAACAACGTCTCCGACGACCGGTCCGGCGCATTTGTCGCGACCAAATGGACGCCGGTCAACGCGGTCAAGGTCACGACCGACTACATCCACACCGACTTGCACGGCATTCCCGACTTCGGCGTGCCGTACTATCGGCCCGGTTCGAACGGATCGAGCAGCCAGCAATTCACCTCAACGGCAGGCGCCCCCTATCCGGACATCGGCGTCAACCGCAATAACTTCTACGGTTTTGTTGATCGCGACTTTTTCCACGTCCAGCAGGACATCGGCACGGTCAACACTGAAGTCCACGTCACGCCCGATCTTGTCATCAGCGACAAGATGCGCGCCTCGCAGTCGCTCAACAGTTACATCGGCACGCTGGCGGAAACGCCGATCGCGACCAGCCCGCCGACGAACGCGACGGTCACCGCCAACCCGCAAAGCCGTTACCAGCCGACGCAAGTGCTCGCCAACCAGACCGAGGCCACCTACAAGTTCGACGCCGGCGGTTTCAAGCATACGTTGCTCGGCGGCGTCGAAGTTTCCCAGGAACGAACCTCGATCGACAAATATACGGGCCTCAGTTCGGAGACGGTTACCGGCAACCCGTTCACGGGCAGCGGGTCGTTGAGCGGGGTCAGCATTTACAATCCGCAGTTCACCGACACGCCGTTCAGCACGACGCCGGCGCTGATGGGAATGCCGACCAAGGTCCGGATCGACACGTCAAGCGTCTATGCGCTCGACTCGATCAACTACAACGACGTCCTGATCCTCAATGGCGGCGTCCGCTATGACGATTACCGCATCAACACGTCGGGCTGGGGCACGCTCGGCGGCGTCTCGACCTTCGGTACGCAGGCGGCCGAATTCGGCCTGCCGAACTTCAATGTCGGCGTGACGATCAAGCCGTTGCCGAATGGCAGCGTCTAGGCGGCCTATGCGACCTCGTCCGATCCGGTCGGCTCGGAATTCGACGGCACCAGCACCGCCTATGGCAGTCTGGCGCCCGTAGTGTCGGGCAGTCCGAACCAGATCTTCGGACCGGAGAAGAACAAGGCGGTCGAAATCGGCACCAAGTGGGAGCTATTCAACCGCCATCTGTTGCTGACGGCAGCGCTGTTCCAGACCACCAAGGACAATGCGCGCGAAGCGTTCAACGTCTCCTCGACCGCGAACCAGACCTCGTTCTGTCCCTATCCGGCGGGGACGACAGGTAGCATTTCCTGCATCATCGCGGGTTCAGCCTATTACGTGCGCGGCATTGATCTTGCCGTCGGCGGCAAGGTCACGGACAAATGGAGCATGTTCGGCGGTCTCGTGCTGATGCAATCTGCGGTGACGAAGTCGAACGTGCCGACGGCGAACATGCCGCAGCCGTTTCTGTACACGACCGACGTCGGACTGCCGCTCGCCAACGTCGCGCATCAATCGTTCAGCCTGCTCAATAAGTACCAGCTTAACGACATGTGGGAGATCGGCGGGCAGGCCGTCTATCGCTCAAAGGTCTATGGCGGCACGCTGCTCGCCGCCAACGAAGGCACCTCGGTCCCGAGCTACTGGCGTTATGACGCCTTCGTCGAAGCCAAGATCGACAAGAACTGGAAGCTCAAGCTCTACGTCAACAACATCACCAACAAGCTCTATTACGACGCGCTCTATCAAAGCGGCACGCCGTTCGTATTGGAAGCGCCGGGACGCGCCGCCTATCTCGTGCTCTCGGCGCGGTACTGAGCCGATGCTGAGCTGCGTCGAGAACGTGTTGAGCAAGAATGAGGTGGCGGAGTTCCGCCGCCTCATGGACGAAAGCGCCTGGGAAGACGGCCGCTCGACTGCCGGCGCGCAGTCGGCGATGGTCAAGAGCAACGAGCAGTTGCCGCCGGACAGCGAGATCGCGCGCAAGGTCGGCAACCGCATCGTCTCGGCGCTGATGTCCAATCCGCGCTTCATCTCGGCGGCGATCCCGCTCCAGATCTTTCCGCCGCTGTTCAATCGCTACCGGGCCGCGGATGGGCACCATTTCGGCATCCATGTCGACAACGCCGTGCGCGGCGATCGCCTCACCGGTCTGCGCATCCGCACCGATCTGTCGGTGACGCTGTTTCTGTCGGAGCCCGATGAATATGACGGCGGCGAGCTGGTCGTCGAAGACCTCTACGGTTCGCACGAGGTCAAGCTGCCGGCCGGCGACCTCGTGGTCTATCCAGCGTCGAGCCTGCATATGGTGACGCCGGTGACGCGGGGTGCGCGCGTCGCGTCGTTCTTCTGGTTGCAAAGCATGATCCGCGACGCCCATGCGCGGAGCTTGATTTTCGATCTTGATAACGCGATCCAGGCGCTGGTCGAGCGGCTCGGGCGCGACGATCCGGAAGTCGTCCGCCTGACCGGCGTCTATCACAACCTGATCCGTACCTGGGCTGAAGTTTGATCTTTTATCAGGAATGCCGGCGCTTCTTATCCCTCCCCCTTGCGGGGAGGGTCGGCGCGTAGCGCCGGGGTGGGGGTATCCGAGCGGCATCTCGCGTTGTTGCGAAGGCTCCACTCTCCATGCGATGGAAGATGCATGACCAGCGACTGCCAAGCTCCCACCCGACCGGCCTTCGGCCGGCCACCCTCCCCACGCTGCGCGGGGGAAGGACCAGAGCAACGGTCATCGGCCGCTACGCCTGCTTCTGCAAGGCGACGATGTCGAGCAGCCGGCGGCCTTCGGCCTTGAGCAGCTTCTTCACGGCGCTCGACGCAACGATGGTGCCGTCGTTGGCATAGGCTTCGTGGTTCTTCTCGATGTCGTCGAGGCGATAGAGATAGTTGACCATGACGCCGGCGGACTCGCGCAGACCCTTGGGCGAGACGTCGCCGAGCCAGTTGATCCGTTCCAGCCGCGCACCGTTGCCGAGGTGGAAACGCGCCACCGAATCGATCAGTCGGCCCTTGGCCGTGCGTGCTTTCAGGAAATAATACGCGGCGAGCGTCTCGACGATAGGACGTAGCTGACCTTCCAACTCGGGATTGCGCCACCAATCGGGCTCGTCGAGATGTTTCAGGACGGGTCGCTCGTCCTCGGTGACGGGAAGGTAGGCCGTCGTTTTCAGCCATTTCGTGAAGCCCGGCACAGGCGACAGCGTCACGAAATTTTCAAGCTTCGGCAATTCGCGGCGCAACTCCTCGACCACCTGCTTGATCAGGAAATTGCCGAAGGAAATTCCGCCGAGGCCGCGCTGGGTGTTGGAGATCGAGTAGAACACGGCGGTGCG
>Ga0070735_10003041_pt1 | contig 14837 bp, 9 predicted proteins | sample Coa_R1_FD_66443 | JGI IMG/M metagenome (GOLD analysis project Ga0070735, IMG submission 66443) | Surface soil microbial communities from Centralia Pennsylvania, which are recovering from an underground coalmine fire - Coalmine... | ecosystem: Environmental > Terrestrial > Soil > Unclassified ... | reverse complement strand
TGATCCATATAGACGAAGCTGCTTCCCTTGTGGTCTTCCTTCAACCCCACCTGGACGAATGCGGTGTGCATCCCGGAATTCGGCGTGAACAGCGATGACAAGTCGGGTGTCAGGCCAATGTTGGAAACAATTGTCTCGAGGTCTCGGCCCGGGACGACCTGGTGCACGATATCCTCGACGCGCTTGACGTAATCGTCGGTCAGTTCGATGCGCGTCCCGGTGGGGGCCTTCACATTGATTACAAACTGGCCGGCATCGGTTTGCGGAAAAAACGAAACGCCCATGAACGGGTAAAGAAGGAAGCAAAGGCAGAAAAATATCAGGAACCCAACGACGACCGCGACCGGACGCTCCAGAGCTTTCCTCACCCACTTTTCATAAAAATTCAGCATCACCTCGAACCTGGCGTTGAATCCGGCATGAAATCTCTGGCCCCAGGACTTCTTCGCTCCATCCTGCGCGTGCGCGTGGTCATGAATGGCCTTCAGATAGTTGGCGCAGAACAGCGGCACGACGGTCACTGCATCAAAGTACGAAGCGAACAAGGCCAGCACCACGCCGAGCGCCAGCGCTCCGAACAAATAGGAACTGACGCCAAAGAGAAACGTGACCGGAAAAAAGACCACCACCGCCACCAGCATGATGGCCAGGACCGCCAGCGCAACTTCATTCGTGCCTTTGACCGCGGCCACCGCGGGCTCTTCACCCATTTCCAGATGGCGGTAGATGTTTTCAATCACCACCACGGAATCGTCGATCAGCCGCGAAAACGCCAGCGCCAGCCCGCTGAGCACCATGGCGTTGATCGATTTGTTGGCGCTGTGCAGAATGAAAAACGTGATGAATACCGAAATCGGAATCGAAAGAAACACCGCGACCGTGGCGCGAAAACTGCCCAGAAAAATCAGGATCATCAGCCCAGTCAACAGAATGCCGATCCCGCCCTCGCGCAACACCGTGGAGATGGCTTCCTTCACGAAGACGGACTGATCGAAGGCGACATGCGCCTTCATTTGCGAGGGAATGTCGCGCAGGCTTTTGATGGCGTTGCGGATTCCGTTGACCACCGCGATGGTATTGGTGTCGCCTCCCTGCTTCTGCACCGCGACGTAGACGGATTTCTGGCCGTCCACGCGAACCATGTTGTATTGCAGCGCCGAGCCGTCCACGGCCTTGCCCACGTCGGAAATGAAAACGGACTTCTGGCCTTCCGTTTTGATCGGAACTTCGTTCAGGCCCTGCGCGTCGGCCACTTGCGCGTTGGTGTAAATGTTGTAGTCGATGGGTCCGAGGCGCACATCGCCGGCCGGCAGAATCAGGTTCGAGGAGTTGGTGGCGCGAACCACATCCATCGGGCTCAATTCGTGGGCCTGCAATTTCAGGGGATCGACGTACACCATGAGTTGCCTGTATTTGCCTCCATACGGAGGAGGAACGGTGGCCCCGGGAACCCCAGCGATCTGGTTGCGAATCTGAAATTGCAAATAGTCGTGTAACTGCGTTTCGTTCAGCCCTTCGCCCTCCACTGTCAACAGGCACACCGGCAGGCTGGAGGCGTCCACTTTCAGCACCACGGGCGGCAATGTTCCCTGCGGCAGGCGGCGCAGGTCCGCCATCGCCAGGTTGGAAATGGACGTGACGTCCGCATCCGCATCCGTGCCCGGCTGGAAATAAATCTTGATCAAGCTCACGCCCGGCAACGATCGCGATTCCATGTGGTCCACGCCGCTGGCCAGCGTGAAGAAACGCTCGAACGTGTCGGTGATGTCCGCCTCAATCTGCTGCGGCGGCATGCCACTATAAAATGTGGCCACCAAAACAACGGGAATGTTGATGGGCGGAAACATGTCCACCGGCATGCGCACCACGCTGGTCAAGCCGAGGACCACCACAAAGAGGCAGAAAACGATAATCAGATAAGGATGTCGGACTGCGAATGATGGCATCGATCTCTCCTGATTCCAGACCCATTCACCCGGGGCATTCGATCCCGGTTCGTGGGAAGCGAGACTATTTCATGCTGGCCGGCTCAACGAGCTTAGGGTTCACAATTTCTCCCGGCCGGTACTGCCCCAGGCTTCCAAAAATGACCGTCTCGTTTTCCTGAAGGCCGGAAGTGATTTCAACGTCGGTGGCCGACTGTAGCCCTGCCTGCACCTCGCGGCGCTCGACTTTGTTTCCAGCAGCCACGACCAAAACAATTCCCTTCCCTTCGCTCGCGGATTGAAATGCCTGCACCGGCACGGTCAATACTTTCGACGCCGTGTGCAGCGGAATTTTGACGGACGCGTACATGCCGGGGACCAATTCATACTTGGGATTTGGAACGTCGATTTCCGTGTGCATGGTTCGCGTATTCAAATCGATCTGATCGGAGAAGCGGATAATTTTTCCTTCGAACGCGCGGTCCATGCCAGAAACATTGACGGCCACCGGCTCACCCATCCGGATGCTGGGCACTGCCCGCTCCGGCACCGGAATCACCAGGCGCAGCAGGCTGTTCTGCGACAGACGGCAGAGCGCCGAATCGCCCTTGTTCGAGGACGTCCCGGCCGGAAGCAGCGCGCCGGTGAAGGCGTAAATCTGGGTGATGACCCCGTCGAATGGCGCGGTCATGCGCGCGTAGTCGAACATGGCCTGGTCCTTGCCGAGCGCCGATTTGGCGACCAGCAATGCCTGCTCGGCTCCAGCGAGCGCCGCTTTTTGCGCCGATACCTCGGCGTCCGCTTCCATGTCCTTGCCCTTGGAAACGTCGATTTCCTCCTGCGCCACCAACTCGGGGCGCGATTTCTGCACATCGGCCAGCCGCGTATACGTAAGGTGCGCGACGTTGTAGGCGGATTGCGCGCGGTTCAGATCTTCCCGTGCGCGCTGCAGTTCCTGCTCGCTGCGATGAATGGAAGCCTGGTCCTGCTGCAATTGCTGTTGCAGTTCGGGGATTTCCAGCACCGCCAGGACTTGGCCCTGCTTCACATGAGTTCCGTAGTCGACGTAGAGTTTCTGGATGTAGCCGGAAACTTTTGCGTAGACGTCCACTTCCTGAAAGGGCTGAAACTCCGATGCGATCTCCAAATTGTCGGCGATGTTTCCCCGCGCCGCGCGCACGACGGGCGCGACCGGCGCATTCGCCGCATCGTCCGCGGCTGCTTTGCGGCCTTCGCCGCATCCGGCGAGCCCGGCGGAACACACGATTAAGAACAAAAATGTGAAGATGATCTGAACACGTCTCACGGACTGACCTCCGCTATCTCGAATCCTGGCCTTCGCCCGGCTTGGACATTTTTCGTCTGGCACTCAGAGCACTCACTTCCGCTCGAAGTTTTTCCAGCGTGAATCCGCTGGACTGGCACATCTCGATAATTTTCTGTTCGTCGGCGATCATTTGCGTGGCCACGTCGGGAATTTTCGGCGCGATCTCCATCGGCACCGTCTGGATTCCGTGGCGGTCTCCGTGCAACAGGTCGCCCGGCTGAACCGCCAGATTTCCCACCCGGACCGGCCCGCCGAAATCAAAGACGTGGGCGAAGGCGTGAGAAACCGACACGTTGTGCGCGAACATTTGAAAATGGCGGTCTCGAGCGGCTGGAAGGTTTCGCACGGCTCCGTTGGTAACAACTCCGATGCATCCGAGCGCGCCCAGAACATTGATATGAACGTCGCCAATGAATGAGCCGAGGCCGGGCTCCGGATCGAGATCTTCCATCACCAAAACGCGCGGCTCCGGCACTCTCAGTACGTGCTCCAGCCAATCCAGCCGGTAGTAGTAGCTGTCGCCTTCCATGGGCGGCTCGGACGTCCGAATCCGCACGGTGGCCGCGTAGCCGACCAGCGGAGGGAAATCGTCGAACATGCAGCGGACGGTCGAATCGGCAAACCCGGTGTTGCGCAACCGCTCTACGAACGTCTCAATGGCGTTTGCAACGCTGCACGAGTCCAGCCGTCGCAGTTTCTCCAGCGAAGCCGGGTCCACCTGATTGGAAGTCATGGAATCTCCGCTATGGAAATCGTCGCCATCGAAAGGAACCGCCGGCCCCAGTTAAGTGCCGCTGGTCGTTTCGCAGGCGTAGCTTACCCGCCGGCGAAATACCGGGCCGGCGCCAACATGGGCCTGACTTTCTAAACGGTTCGGCCAGCAGAAATTTTTCTTCGGAAATCATCGCAGGGACTCAGCCCTGCTTCTTACGCGGAAGGAGGCGCGCGCAGCGGTTGGTAGGTGAGAAATACTTCCCGTTTGCCGTAAGTTTCGGCTTCCGGGGTATGAGGAATTCTGAACGCGATCCTCCGCACGGTGATCCTCGATTGCACAAGGCAAGGTCGCAGACCATCGCTAAACAAGCATTTGAACGGCGCGGCGAACTTCGACGAGTGTCCGGAAATTTCCAGCATGCCGGAACTGCCAATCGGCCCGTTCTGGATTAAAATCGGGAGGAAACTCCATTGAATGATGCCGAGGACCAGCACGCCCGACAAGAGGCACAGGCAGAGAATCGTTCGCCGGGATAGGGTGCGCTTTGAATTCGTCATTGAATTCATCTGGGGGCCTCCGTGAAGCCGCTGGAGGCTGTGATAATGTATCGAGGCTAGCATCCTGCGAGAAAACGTGTCAAGAATGCAACTGAAATACGCCGCTCGCACGGCAACATCTTGCTCCATAAGTTGGACGTATTGGCGGTGAATTTGGATGCGCGGTAACGTGCTTTTCGTCGAGGATGAGCAAGCGTTGCAGATGACCGTCGGAGACCGCCTTCGCAACGAGGGCTACGAGGTCGACTACGCGGCCAACGGCGACGAGGGCTTCGAGAAGGCCACCCAACTCCCCTTCGACCTCATCATTCTCGATGTCATGCTTCCCAAGCGCGACGGTTTTGAGGTGTGCAAAAGCATCCGCGAATCCGGGCTGATCACCCCGATTTTGATGCTCACTGCGCGCGGGCAAACCAGCGATAAAGTGAACGGCCTGAAAATCGGCGCGGACGATTACGTAACCAAGCCCTTCAACATGCTGGAACTGATGGCCCGGGTGGAGGCGCTGATGCGGCGCGCGCCCATTCGCCCGTCGGCGCAAACGGGCGGCGTGAATTTCGGCTCCGTTCACGCCGATCTGCGGGGGACGGAAATCACTCGCGACGGCAAGCCCGTAAATCTCTCCGCGCGTGAATTTCAATTGCTGCGCTTTTTTCTTGAGCACCGCGGGACCACTCTCTCCCGCGAAGAGCTGTTGAAACAGGTGTGGGGCTACAGCGCGGAAATGTACACCCGCACAGTGGACGTGCACGTCGCCAGCCTGCGTCAAAAGCTGGAGGACGACCCGAAGCAGCCAAAATTTATTCTGACCGTGCAGGGTCTGGGCTACAAGTTCAAGGCGAATTCGTAGCCGTCGCGTCCTCGCGGGACCGCGATTTTGGCGCCGATCATGAAACTGCCTATCAAAGAGCGGGAATTCTCGACGATCATCATCGTCCTGGCGGTGATCGTGGTCATCGTCCTCGGAGTGCTGCAATACCGCTGGAGCAACCAGGTCAGCGAAGCCACCAGCATACGTCTCGCCGACAGCTTGCAGATGTCCATGATCAACTGGCACCTGGATTTCTTCCGCGTGTTTTCCGAAGTGTGCGTGGCCCTGCGCGTCGACCCCGATTCCAGCACCCCGGATGAATGGAATCAATATGCACGGAGGTACGCCGACTGGAAGAAAACGACGGCGAATCCGAAACTGGTCGCGGGCATTTATGTTTTGCGGTTTGGAGAAACATCCTCCGCCCAGGCGATGGGCATCGATGCCGTCGGCCAGCGCATGGAACCGCGCGACTGGCCAACGGACCTCGCACCACTGCGCTCGGAACTCGAACAGTCCTCAGCGAAACTCGCTTCCGTTGGATCTCCCGCCGCAGCGGGCACTGCCGGGGGCGCCGCAAATTCGGATGCGAGCGCTGACTTTGCGAACCGTTTTTACACCGGAGGATCACTCGCTGGATGGCAGTTCGAGCCGCGGGTGCCCGCGCTGCTGCGTCCTGTGGTGCGCAATTCTTCCAATTCTGGCGCCACGGCGCCCGCGCGAAATGCGGTGGATTGGATCGTCATTGCGCTGGACAGGAATGATGTGCGCAACAACATCCTTCCCGGCCTCGCCCAGCGATATTTCAGCGGCACCGAGGGACTGGACTACCAGGTTGCGGTGACCGGTGGCAGCGCGGCGCAAGGCCCGCTGTATTCCTCGGACGCTGGATTTGGCGATGCTGAAATCGCCGATGCCGATGGGACCATGGATATCTTCGGACGCCTGCGCGGCGAAGGGCGGGAATCGCCCATTCAGATTTTCCACACGCCGTCGCCGGAAAGCGGGCCGGCGGCTTCCGTGGCGGTCACCTGGTTTCCGCTGCTACAGGACGCCGGCGCGGATCAGGACTGGCGGCTGATCGTACGGCATCGCCGCGGCGGCGCGCTCGGCGCCTTCATCGCGGATTCAAGGCGCCGCGATCTGGCCATCAGCTTTGGCGTGCTCCTGCTGCTGGTGATCAGCATGGCCATTCTGATTTTCACCAGCACACGCGCGCAGAGGCTGGCCAAGCTGCAGATGGATTTCGTCACTGCCGTATCGCACGAACTACGAACTCCGCTGACAGTCATCAGTTCAGCCGCTGAAAATATCGCGCACGGCGTGGTGGAGGGCAAACCGCAGCTCGAGCAATACGGAATGGTGATCGGCGCGCAAGCGAGAAAATTATTTGAAATGGTCGAGCAGATTCTGCTCTTCGCCGCCATTCGCGAAGGCCAGCAGCGCTACAGCCTGCGGCCTCTCGACGTGTCCGAAATTCTGGACGCCGCCCTATCCGGCACGGCTGGGCTGGTACGCTCCGCCGGGTTCCAGGTCGAACAGCAAATCGAGCCGAACCTGCCGCAAATCGTAGGCGATCTTCCGGCGCTCTCGCAGTGCGTGCAGAATCTGATTACCAACGCGCTGAAGTATGGCAGCGAGCAACGCTGGATCGGAATTCAGGCGCGGCTCGCGGAGCACGGCGCAACCGGAAAAGAAATTCAGATCAGCGTGGTCGACCGCGGCATCGGAATCGCGGCCGAGGAATTGCGGCATATTTTTGAGCCGTTCTATCGCAGTCCGTCGGTCACGGCCGCACAGATTCACGGCACGGGACTCGGCCTGCCGCTGGCCAAAAGCATCATGGAAGCGATGAATGGCGAGGTCACGGTGAAGAGCACGCTGGGACGCGGAAGTATTTTTACTCTGCATTTGCCATGCGTCGAGCTTCCGGTGCGGCAGGTGGAGACTAAATCGCCGGCGGAAGTTTCTTCGTAATCAGCTCAAAAATCCAAGAATTCTCCCCTCGGTTGTCGCGAATTGTGGGCATGAATCGGCTTCCATACGCTTCCCTCTATCCCGCCTAAGCTATAGCAAACATTTGACCTAGCCTCCCAGGTAGCGCGCACTTCCGGTTTGTAATCCGCATCCGCTTCGTCCTGTGGTTGGCCGCTTTTTACAACATCCTTACAGCGATGCATTTCGATTCCGGTGTAGTTTCAAATTCGCAAACGCCTTTACGACGCTGAATGGTCTGGTGACTCTCCGCGCGTAACCCACGGATCCGCGGATGGTCTGGTTCCAGATTTTCGCGACGTAACAGCTGGCATAAATTTCGGTCAATCTGGTCAGGCCAGAGGTGCAGTGTGTTGAAGCGATTCAGAAGTATCGCCCGCATCTCAATCCTTGCGGCTGGCGTTCTGGCGCTCGCCCCAGCGAATACGCTCGGACAAATGAATACCGGTGAGATCGGCGGGATTGTCCGGGATCCAACCGGCGCCGTCATCGCCGGAGCTGCCGTCACGGCCGTCGAATCCGGAACGCAACTCAAGTACTCGACCAAGACGAACGGGTCAGGTGAATATTTGCTGGCGCAGCTTCCCGTCGGGCAATACAACCTCAGTGTGAACGCGGATGGCTTCAAGCAAGTCATTCAGCCAAATATTGCGCTGCATGCGGGCGACCATCTCCGCCAGGTATTCGCGCTGGAGCTTGGCGAACAAAGCGAGACCTTGACGGTGAGCGTCGCGCCGGGTTTGCTGCAAGTCGAGTCCGCCGCCATTCAAAATACTATTGAACAGCAGCAGGTGATCGACCTGCCGCTCAAGGGCCGCGATTTCATCGATCTCGTCGCGCTCACGCCGGGCGTGACCACCGCCCCGGCCGGCACGCGGGGATCGGCCCTGCAGCAGACGGGACAGACTTACGGAATCCTCGGGCAGCGCGGCGGGCATAACCTTTATCTCGTCGACGGCGTTTCGGTGACGGACGAGGCCTTTAACAATCTCGTTCTCAGCCCTTCGGTGGACGCCGTGCAGGAAGTGAACATCAATCAAACTTCTTACGATGCGGAATTCGGCGGAAAATCCGGCGGCATCATCAACGTCATCACGAAGTCCGGCAACAATCGGTTCCACGGCAGCGTATTTGACTTCGTGCGGAATGATGTCTTCGACGCGAAGAATTTTTTTGTGAAGCCCGGGCAGTCTAAGCCGCCCTTCAAGCAGAATCAATTCGGCGCATCGATCGGCGGCCCGATCCAGCACGACAAAACATTCTTCTTCGCGGACTATGAGGGCGAGCGGGTTCGCAAGTCCGTGACCCAAACCTTCATCGTGCCAACCGCCGCTGAAGCGTCGGGGAATTTTACGGGGTCGGGAATTACCGTCAACAACCCGACTACGGGCGCGGCGTTTGCAAACGACACGATCCCCGCGATCGATCCGGTCGCGCAGGCCCTGCTGGCCAAAGTCGCTCTCGGGCTGCCTGGCGGCTTTCCATCGACGATCGGCGCAAATGCGACGGTGAGCGTCACCAACCTGAACACGATTGGCATCAATCAGTACGACGCCCGGATCGATCACACGTTCAGTTCCTCCGACAGCGTCTTCGTTCGTGGTTCGATTTTCGACGACAACGAATTCGATCCCTTTGGACTCGGAGCGCTGAACGAGACGCTTCTTCCCGGCTTCGGCTACAACCTGCGAACTCACGCCGACAACCTCTCCGCAAGCTGGAACCACTTCTTCAACACGTCCTGGATGAACGAAGTGCGCTTCGGCTGGCTGTGGGTCAGCGGCGGACAGGTCAGCCCGAATGCCGGGACGAATTTCCCGGCGCGGACCGGATTGCAAGGGGTGAGCCCGAATCCGCTGGATACGGGTTTCCCCGACGTCACCATCACCGGATTCACGACAATGGGCGAATCGACGCAGTACGTCACGCGAAGGGATAACGACTACGAATTTTTTGACAATGTCGTGTGGCATCACGGCACGCACACCGTCAAATTCGGGGGCTACTTTTTTCATCTGAATTTCAAGCCGGTGAACGCCAACAACGCGCGTGGAACATTCGCCTTCTCCACCACTGCCGCGAATCCCGGCACCGGCAACGCCCTTGGAAACTTTCTGCTCGGGGATCCGACCCAGGGCTCCGGCGCAGTGCAAGGCCGCGGAAATCTTCTGGGCACTACGGACTGGGTGCATCTCTACATCGAGGATGGCTGGCAGATCACGCCGAGCCTCAAGCTGGACATCGGCTTGCGATATGAATACAACCGGGCGGTGACCGATGCGGACAACAACATGGCCATCATCAATACGCTTGTGCCCGGCGGCCAGCTCATCATCGCGAGCAATGCCCAAGGCCAGCTCTCGCCTCTAGCATCCTCGCTGATTCCGACTTTTGTCCCGGCCAATGTTCCGGTTCTGACTTCAAATCAAGTGGGATGGAATAACAGCCTGCTGCAGCCGCGTCCCCTGCGGCTGGCGCCGCGCATCGGATTGGCCTGGGAACTGCCCGATCACAAGACGGTGGTCCGTTCGGGGTTTGGAATTTACACCAACCAGGCGGCGTACAATATCATTCAGTTCGCGGCGCTCAATCCCCCGTTCTATTTTGCCAAGACGGTGAACAACACCGCTCCCGGCGGCATTCCGGTTCACAGCACGGAGAATATCCTGACCGCGTCGGGCTCGGTCAGCGCCAACAACATCAATCACGATTTTAAAATTGAGTACAACAACGTCTGGAACCTGTCCATCGAACGGAAGCTTTCCTCGTCCACGTCCTTTCAAGTGCAATACATCGGCTCGTATACGGTTCATGCCGATAACGAGACGTACCAGAATCTTTTCCCAAACAGCGCGCTGCCGCCCGGTCCCAATCATGTGCGGCCGATTCCGTCGATGAGCGGCTTCCCGTCCGTTACCTGGGACGGCTGGGAAAAATACCATGCACTGGCGTTGTCCTTTACCCAGCGTCTCTGGCGAGGACTGGTGGTCAACTCCAATTACACGCTCTCCAAAGCGCTCGACGACGCTTCCAACCCCGGCGCGGACAATGCCGAACCCAACTTTCCGCAGGACCCGACCAATCTTGCTGCGGAAAAAGGGCTGTCCGATTTTGACCACCGCCATCGATTTGTTACCAACTTCCTGTACCAGATTCCGTTGCTAAAGGATTCCCAAGGCTGGATTCACACGGCATTTAGCGACTGGCAGGTGGGTGGAATCTGGACGGTGCAAAGCGGCGCGCCCTTCACGGTGAATCTGGGGACAGACGTGGCCAACAACGGAGAGCCTTTGTCGGCGCCTTCGCAGCGGCCGAACTTGACCTGCAACCCGAACACCGGTCCAAGAACTCCGGCGCAATGGTTCAACATCTCCTGCTTTCAGACGCCTGCGGCCTTTACGTATGGAAACGCGGGCCGCGACATCGTGATCGGCCCGGGGCTCGACGATTTCGACGCCACGCTGCAGAAGGAATTCCCCGTCCGCGAGAGCATGAGGCTGCAGTTCCGCCTCGATATTTTTGATTTCTTCAACCATCCGAACTTCAACGCGCCGGTCGGCGCCGGCAGAACCTTCAGCGCCTCGTCGAGCTTCGGCCAGATTACCAGCGCCAACGATCCGCGCGACATGCAGTTTTCACTTCGCCTGGCTTTCTAGTTTTGGCATTACGGGGGTGCGGCTGCGCTAGCTACGCGGCGTCGCTGCGCTTGGTGGGCCGCACGATTTTCGGAACCATCATTCGCGTCCCGGGCGCGAGGATATGAACGGAGCGCTGGAAAACAAATTCCAGGAAGCGCCTCGCAACGGACAGTTTGGAAATGACCGGATCGCGGTCGGAAAATCCCTCCGCACGAATCACCAGGAAACCGGGACCGTTTTCAACGTGCAGGCGGCGAATCGCGCGGTACGGCTTGGCATGGAATGCGTTCGCCAGGCGCAGGATGGCGGCGAGGCGAATGAGCGACTGCCGCAACGGCAATTCGTAGACTCGCAATTTTTCGTGGTCCGGATACGGCAGCCCGCGGCGGTGGAATCGCGCCACCAGCGCTGTGAACTCCAGGTCCCGCTTCGTCCAGCCCGGAGGCGGCGAAAGCTTGCGTATCATCCGGTAGGATTCCTTGTGATACGCCCGGGCCCGCTTGAAACGCCCGGACTCCTGCAGCAGCGCCGCTGCGTGCAGAATCAGACGCTCTTCCATCGGGGGTTCCTTGGTCATCAACCCGCAGTTTGTGAGGCCGTCGTAAAGTTGCAGCGCCAGCCGCGCCGTCCGCCGGACACGCGGAAAATCCGGCGTAACAAAAAAGCCCCACTCGCCAAGCCGCGCGAGCCCCGTGGAACGTAAATCCTTCTCCGCCGGCAAGCCTTCGCGCCAGATCCGCAGCGGAGACGTTTTCCCGGACATTTTCGCGCGATATTGCCGTAGCCGGGAGGATCGTTCTTCTTCAAGCCTCGCCCTCCACGACATAAAAACAGTTTCGTCAAACAGCCCGCGGCTTTTCATAATCATCTGATCGAGCACGGTGAGGTCGTGAATTTCACCAAGCCAATCCTGCACCAGTTTCAGATCGGGCGCCCATCCCGGGTACATCGACGGTAGAAAATTTTCCACGGCGTAGCGAAACTTCTTCAGGCCAACCCGCAGGCGGTGGTAGGCGCGAAGGCTCCGGCTGCGCTGGGCGCGGCGATTCAGATCTTGAACCCGTTCCCACATTTCGAGGACCAGCGATTCGCACGCCGCGCGGTCCGAAGCGACGTGCCGGTAATGTTTCGCGCATTCCCTGCGCCATGCACGCCATTGCTTGCGGTCGAACTCGCGAACGGCGGCGCGCGCGTCGGCGCGATCCTGTTCGTGTTTTTTCTTAAGCTCCGCGAGCAGCGTATCGGTGGACGCCTCGCCCGCCACGCCGAGCTTTTCGATCCATTCGGTCAGAACCTGGGTATCGCGCAGCGTACCCAACCGCTGAAAAGTGCGCCATGCCGACTTGCGCATCGCTTTCCAATCGCAATCGGGATCGAGATCGCGCATCACGTCCGCGATCAGAATGCACCGGCGCAGCGAAATGCGAACGTCGTGAATCGGCTGCGCGGGCAAGGCTCCGCCAACGTTGGACTGCTCCTCCAAGACGCGGTCCGCCCAGTAAGGAAGCCCAACTTTTGCTTCGACCGGTGAGTGCGAGTGTGCCAAGGCGGAAACCCGTATCCGTGAAAATCCAGCCGGGGCAAATATTTTAGCCGTTCAGGTTGTGGAAAAACAAATTAGCAAAGTAGGGCGAGCCGAGGCCGCCGTAAGCACCAAGCCCTCACAATTGTCGGAATCCTCGTCCCGGATCCTACTCGGAGTGAGCCCGCCAGACGGTCGGGTGCAACAAACTTGTTAGTTCGTCATACGCTTCGGATGGAAAAAAGGTAAGGGGGACTTTCAGCACAGGTCTTTGATTTGCTGTCTTGGGTGTAATAATCATCGTCCACCGCAAAACGAAACGCCAGAAGCCGAGTCTATGGTCAAGGAAGACAACTGTGGAAATTTCCGAATAGTCGATGCACGTCGCACGACGAAATAGGCTCGAATAAGAGATACCTTCTGGCGTTATATCCAGGCGGAGCGTCTTCATGTAAAGCGATGAGAGCAGGATCACCAAAAGCGAAATTATGAGCCCCACTAGTGACGGGCGCATCATGTTATGCGAAATCCAAAGTGCCACAGCGAAGTAGGCTACGAAGAGCGTCGGTACAAGTAGCGTTACAAAATATCCGTACGCTCCAGGTTTAAATGAGCGAGGAACAAGAACTCCAAGAGATGCAGGGTTCGTTTGCATCAGATGTCGCATTCAAGAAGTACTGGTTAGAGGCAAAAGATTGGGATCCTGACTGCTAATCGCGAATCGCCGGGGCTGGTTCCTTTCGAACCGGAATCGCGGCCGGCACCGGACGGCGCGGATGCGCATAATAGTCGTACACTCGCCAGCCCAACAGAATCGCCATCACGGCGGCGTACTCCAGCGGAATGTGGATGTCCGATTTCACCAGCCACAAGTAATGAATCACTCCTGCAATGGCTGTCAGGTAGATCGCCCGGTGCAGCATGGCCCAGCGTTTCCCGCCTAGCCGGCGAATCCATCCGGCCGTGGACGTAAGGGCCAGAGGAATCATCAGCACGAAACCAGTGAATCCCACGGTGATGTAGCGCCGCTTCACGACGTCCGCCCAGATGCCGTGAAGATCGAAGACCTGATCGAACGTCAGGTAGATGCTGAAGTGACAGAATCCATAAAAAAATGCGAACAGCCCCAGCATGCGCCGGAAGCGGATCAACTGCGGCTGCTTGAACAGTTTGCGCAACGGCGTGATCGATAGCGTGATGGCCACGAACCGCAGCGTCCAATCCCCCGTCGCATGCTCCAGAAATTGCGTGGGGTTGGCGCCGAGCCCGCCCGTAAATGCGTCCCAGATGAGCACGCCCGCGGGAACGAGGCAAACCAGGAACACCACTACCTTCGTCCATTTGCTGGTCAGTATCGAATTCATGTCGATTGTCCGATTAGTAGTTCTTCTTCAGGTCCATGCCCTCGTACATGCTGGCGACCTGATCGCCGTAGCCGTTGAACATCTGTGTCGGGGTGATTTTGAAAAATCCGGGCAGGCGCACTTCTTTCGCCTGGCTCCATCGTGGATGGTCCACCTTGGGATTCACGTTGGAATAGAAGCCGTACTCGTGAGCGTTGGTGATATTCCAGGTTGTAGATGGCTGGCTCTTCACGAATTTAATTTTTACGATGGACTTGATGCTCTTGAACCCGTATTTCCAGGGAATCACCATGCGCACCGGCGCGCCATCCTGATTGGGCAATGTCTCCCCGTACATGCCCATCGTCAGCAGCGTGAGCGGGTGCATCGCTTCGTCCATCCGGAGACCTTCGACATAGGGAAGCTCAATTCCGGCCAAGCCCCACAGAGGCATCTGCTTCTTGTCAAAATAGCTTTCGAACGCCACAAACTTGGCGTTGGCGTTGGGCTCCGCCAGCTTGATCAGATTATTTAACGAGTAGCCAATCCACGGAACGACGATGGACCAGGCCTCCACGCAGCGATGCCGGTAGATGCGCTCCTCCAGCGTCGCGAGTTTCAGCAGCTCGTCCATGGAAAACTTGCGCGGCTTGGCGCACTCGCCTTCCACGGAAACCGTCCAGGGCGAGGTCACGAATTTTTGCGCGTTCTTGGCCGGCTGATCCTTCTCAGTGCCAAATTCGTAGTAGTTGTTGTACGTCGTTACGATCTGCTCAGGGGTGACCTTCTCGGTGGTATTGAACGGGCTTCCAGACATTGCCTGCAACTTGGTGCGCGCGTCGGCCCGAACCGAGCGGCTCACCAGATTTGCCAGGGTGCCCCCCGCGAGCGCCACGCCACCGGCTAACCCCATTCCATATAGGAATTTGCGGCGATTCAAATAAATGTTCCGCGGAGTGATATCGGCATACTTCAAATCCGGCGATCGCTTGATTAACATGCGA
>Ga0070735_10003040_pt1 | contig 14839 bp, 14 predicted proteins | sample Coa_R1_FD_66443 | JGI IMG/M metagenome (GOLD analysis project Ga0070735, IMG submission 66443) | Surface soil microbial communities from Centralia Pennsylvania, which are recovering from an underground coalmine fire - Coalmine... | ecosystem: Environmental > Terrestrial > Soil > Unclassified ... | reverse complement strand
GAAGGGGATCACGAAGACCGGTCCACTCCCGGCGGTCTTCAGGTACCGTCCCAACCGTTGAATGACCACGACTCTTGCCTGGGGAACCAGCCGTATGGCCCTCAGACCCACCACCAGGACAAACAAGACCACCACAACTGCGGCGATGGTGGGTCCGATGATCATGACTACATCCCGCTTTCAGCTATCTGCAGGGTGTGCGTTGTCCGGTGTTGGAACCTATGCATCGGGGCGGCCGTCCTGCCTGCCGGGCAGGTGTCGCGCCAGACATCCCAATAGCTCGTCCACGTCGAACGGCTTCTGGAGCGTATCAATGAAGCGCCCAGAATCGGCCGCCCGGCGGATCATTGCACCTGACGCCGACATCGCGATGAACGGAGTCATGCCATGCGTCCCGGAGCGCAGGTGCTCGGCCAGAGCAATGCCGTTGAGCCCGGGCAGCATGAGATCGATAAGGAAGACTGACGGTTCGTGCCCTTCAATGGCTCGTGGGATCGCCCCTGGCTCGACCACGGTCACCACGCGATATCCTTCGTCCTCCAGGAGAATTTGCAGGAGGTCGAGGATCTCCGGGTGATCGTCGACGATCACCACGGTGGCTCCGATCATCGCGTCGCTCCTGATCCCACACGGTGAAGCAAGGACAATCGCGTGTCATGCTCCCGGCATTCCAGTCCGTCAAGCGCGCCCATGGTGTACGCGAGCGCTGTTTCGAGCTCGTGGCGGAGCACCGATTCGCCTGCATCGTCTTCGTGCTCGCGCACCAATGCCGTCCCTTTCTACCCGCGGAGCGCGGGAGCGAGAACCAAGGGCAACAAGGGGTCACCACCAGGGCGAGCCCGTTTCCTGCTAGCGCACTGCTCCAGCCACTCCCGGCTCCCCTTCAGCGTAGCGAACCGCGCGCGGCAAGATATGAAGTTTCTTCATGCCGGGCGGCAGGACCCAGGGAGGATTCGCACCCTCCGGATCCGGACACGGAGGCGACGGCCTACGGATATTGAAAGGCTCTCTCAGCTGGTGGGTAGAGTGGGCCCCTCTCCAGTGTCCGTGGGGATGAACCGGTACCCTCGTCCTGGCACCGTGGCGATGTAGCGAGGTCGACGCGAGTCGTTCTGTAGTTTGGCGCGCAAGTTACGGACGTGCCGATCCACCACGTTGCTGTCCGCCACATAGTCGACGCCCCAGAGGCTATCCAGGATCTCGTCCCGGGTCAGCAATCGCCCGGCGTTGGCTGCCAGGAGGTATAGCAGATTTTGCTCGAGCGGCGTGAGGTGGAGCTCGCTCTCACCCGCCCGCACCCGGCGATTGAGGATGTCGATCTCCAGCTCGCCCAGCCGAATCGTCGGAGTGAACGAAATCGTCGCCCGATAGGTGCGACGCATGACGGCCAGGGTTCTGGCCAGGAGCTCCTCCGGTGGGAACGGCACGGTGAGGAGGTCGTCCACGCCCCAGTCGAAGGCGGCGAGCGTGGTCCTCAGGTCGCCTCGCCGGGTGAGCGCGACAATCGGCGTCCGGTTGGCGCCGGGAACGGTCTCACCCAGCTCTCCAAGGAGGCCTCCGCGGGAGATATCCATGTCGACGATGGCCATGTGAGGCTGCCAGGTCCGCAGTGACTCGGTGGCCTGGCTCACGTCCGGGGCGACGCGCGGGATGAAGACGCCGTGGTTCAGGGCGAGCTTGACGACCTCGGCCAGGAGCGGCTGATCGATCACGATCAACACGCGCGCCGGGGTGTGCAGCGCTTGTCGCTTCGCTCCCGTTGCCTCGGCCATAGAACTCTCCAGCGCTCCCAGCCCTGGTGTCATTGTAGAGCGGCGATCGGAACGGCCCGCGGTTGGCGAGTCATGCGCGGTGCCAAGCCCTGGCCTGGCTGGGCGCGGCCAGCTTCGGCATCAGGACTCGGCGGCGACCCCGGCTGTCCGGTCGAGGTCAACGTGGGCGGCGATCCAGCCGTCCGGGACCTCGCCCCCCGTGCGGAGGTACTCGGCGAAGTAGTCGGGCAAGCCGGCGGCAGCGAGCTGAGCGCACGCCTGCTCTAGATCGTAAGGAAGCCGCAGCTGCCGCGACGTGACTGCCTCCGGGGTGATCTCGAGCAGGCAGTATCCGGCTCGAGGGTCACCGTCCTTCGGACGCCCCACGCTTCCGCTGTTCACGAAGTGCGCGCCGTCTACCTCGCGGTGGTAGGGCACGTGGGTGTGCCCGAAGACGATCACATCGGCGTGCGCGTCCGCTCTACCTCCGGCGGTGAACTGTCGGAGGTAGCCGTCGGAGCGGTTCTCAAAGAGGTACTCCGTGTTGCTGCGCGGCGATCCGTGGCAGAGGAGCACCCTCCTGCCGCCGGCGCTGAAGCGGATCTCCGCGGGCAGTTCCCGCAGCCAGACCTTGTTCTGGTCGGTCGTGTGCTCCTTCGTCCACCCAAACGAGATGTCGCTCATGGCGATGTCGAGAGGCTTGATGTAATGGCATCCGCAGTCGGGTCCGTTGAATCCGACGTTCTGATCGTAGTTCCCCGAGATGGTCGGGTAACCGCCTTGCATTACACACTCTTGCACCTCATTGGGCTGGCCCCCGTAGCCGCCCAGATCGCCGAGGCAGTAGACGCCGTCGAACGGCCGCTCGGTCTGTCGCCGCTCGATGTCCGCCAGCACTACCTGAAGGGCGGGGAGATTGGCATGAATGTCGGAGAAGATCGCGTAGAGTGCCATTCGGGAGTCTCCGTAACCTTGGTAGTCGGTAATCGCGTCGCGCTTTGCACCTCTGCTTCTGCGCGGTGCGTCGACGCCACCGGCAGCGGAGGGCGACACCGGGCCGCGGCAGCTCGACCACCGCGAAGGGGGTCGCACCCTGCAAGACACTATAGGCCGAGAAGGCAAGCGAGACGCCCACCGCGTGCTCCTGTTTCGCTTCGTGTTCACCACCGGGGCGCTCGGAAGGCAAGAGTACTGAGCAGTTGAGCCATCTGGACACGCCAGTAATGCGCTCCCGAAGAATCGTTGCTGGGGAACGCTGCGCTGGCCAGGAGAGGCGAGGAACACCCTCAGGCGCTTCTGCCCTAACGGCTGTGTCCTCGGTACGCAGCGCCCTCTGACCTGCTAATGCCGAAAATGGCGCTCGTAGAGCTGCGCCACGAGCTCGCGTCGACTCCGCACGCCGACCTTTTCGAAGATGGATTTGCAGTGGTCCTGCACTGTGTCAGCCGTAATGTGGCATGTGGCGGAGATCTCCGATGTTGTAAACGCCTGTGCTATAAGGCGCGTGATCTCGCTCTCCCGTGGCGAGAGGCCATAGGTCTGAACGATGAGTGGGGCGATCTCCATAGGCTGGGCCCTATCCAGGATTACAGCGATCTGGCGCGTCTCACCGCCGGCCATACGCGTTGCGTGAACGGCCAGCCATTCCCCCCCTCGTGTCCGCACCCGAACGCGGGGCTCGCTAGCGTCACGAGCACCCATTTCCAGCTCACGGAGTCGTGCTGCCACCGAGGTCACGGCCCAGGGGAGCCCGGATGCTTGAGAGTCTATGCCGTCCAGGTCCTGGATCAGCCGCTCTGCGACCGCGGACATGGCGATGATGGAGAGGTCGTCGGTCAACAGCACGAGGCCCGGGCCGTCGTGCTCCAGAGACGTCTCGACCGCGTCCCGCGTGACGGCGGCGCGAAGACCAATCGCGATATGAGGCGCAACACGTGCCAGGAACGCCTGCTCGGCTGGGCTGAACCCGACCCGTGCTCTCTCACGGTGCAGACAGAGTACTCCCCAACATGCGCCGTCGACCATCAAAGCAGCTCGGAGCTCGTCACCAAGGGCAGCCGGCTCCAGGATTTCTCGGTAGCGCCAGCTTGCAGCCAGGACTCTGCGGGTACTTTCCAAGAGGCTGCTCACGTGCCCTCTACGCCTGGTAAGCTCGGCAAACTTGTTTGCGTCATCCTCGAGAAATTCATCCTGGAGGAACAGCGCCGTCTGACGGCTCAGGACATCATCGACCACGGCACTGGTGAACAGGAGTGTGGCTGGATCGGTGGTGGCGAAAAAGGCAGCGTCGATAGGGATGACTCGTTTCAGCGTCCTCAGGACTTCGCGTCTCAGGACCGTAGAATCCAAGCCCCTATGCGAGAGCCGCACGATGTCTTGACGAGCCCGCTGTCCCTGGATCTTCATGACGACAACAGTCTATAGCCTTTGGGAGACGGCGAAAATCCCAGCTTTCTGGGATGGTGCCGCAGAAGAACCGAACCTAGAGTGACCTTGATAGACCGTATCTCGAAAGGAGATGGCACATGACGATCGAGGACAACAAGGCGCTGGTGGCCCGGTTCGTAGACGAATTCTGGAGCAGTGGAAACGAGTCGGCTGTTGATGAGCTTATGGCGGAAGGCGTCGCGATCATGGTGAATAACCAGACGGTTGAGGATCCCCTGGCGCTCAAAAGCTTTGCCCGCTTGCTTCGGGGCGCGTTCCCGGATTGGCACTCTGAGGTTGAGGAGCTTGTCGGCGAGGGTGACCGGGTCGCCGAGCGGTGGACCGGGCACGGAACGCACGTGGGTGAGTTCCAGACTATTCGGGCCACAGGCCGGCAGGTGGCTGTCCCGGGCACGGTGTTCTATCGGATTGCGGCTGGCAGGATTGTTGAGTTCCGTGGTCAGTTCGACCGACTGAGTCTGCTGGAACAGTTGGGTGCCCTTCCGCAGACTGGACGCGCTGAAGTCCCCGCCTGATCGGGATTCAGCACTGCGTGGAGGCGTTCGGCCGTGTCGGGCGCCTCCGCATCCGATTTCTGCCGGTTTCCGGCAAGCACCCAGATGGCGGCGACAACATATCGTGGGTTGTCCCCGGCTCAGTCTGCGAAGGCTTCTGGACGGACGTGCAGTGTGTCTTCACGGCCGAGGTGAGAAGCGCTGGATCGATCGCGCCAATGGTACGGTCTAGGCGGGGGCCCTGCCGGCGATGATCTCCGGAACCAGCGAACGTTTGAAGGGTGACGGGCCAGGCTCAATGAGAAGGTATCTCCATGGCCGACGATAGTGTCAGTGCCAGCAAGGTCATCAACGCGCCGGCAGCCGCAATCTTCGCGGTTCTAGCCGACCCGGCAAAGCATGCCGCCATCGACGGCACTGGCTGGGTCTCCGAATCGCTCGACGACACTCCGCTAACCGAAGCCGGTCAGATCTTCCGGATGTCGATGTACCACCCCAACCACCCTGACGGAAGCTACCAGACGGCCAACCGGGTGCGGGTGTTCGACCCGCCGCGCGCCATCTCCTGGGAGCCGGGCTACGACGCCGGCGACGGGACGCTTGGCTTCGGCGGCTGGATCTGGCGCTACGACCTGACACCGGCCGGGCCCTCGACGACCACGGTCACGCTCTCCTATGACTGGTCGGCCGTCCCACGGTCCATCCGACAGCGCATCGGCTTCCCACCGTTCCCGCCGGAGCACCTGGACAACTCGCTTGCTCACCTCGCCGACCTGCTTACCGAGTGAGCAGCCCGCATTCGGGTAGCGCAAAATAACCGCTGGCCGGCCACCGATGGTGCCGGGATGCCTGAAGGCAGTCATGGCGAGACGGACGTCCTCGACTTGGACCGAAGGCTTTCCGAAACATTGCCCCAGAGCTCGATGACCCTAGTCCGAGGCGCTCGAGTTGTGGCGAGCCAACAGGCTGAGCCAGCTGCCTGCGGCTCCCACGATCGTCCCGATCAGCCGGCCGCCCAGCAGGTGAGAGAAGGCACTGTCGAACGAGCTGGCGATGGCAAAGGCGCGTAGATCCCGCCAGTGGCTCCGAAGAAAGTCTGGATCGGCGACAAGCTGATTCTCGAGATGGGGCAAAGCGGTGAATGTCAGGAGCAAGCCAAACGCGATTGTCATGAGCACGCAAGTTATCGCGCTCCAGATCGCCGCCACCACGCCCGAAGGAATCGACCCTGTCCGCTGCGCGGTTCGGAAGCCGGCGACACCCCAGAGTGCGAAGCCACCCAGCAAAAATGGTGCGGTCGCGAGCAGTTTCAGTGCGGAGAGATCGGCGAAGGTTTCGAGGGCGAGATTGATGATCCACAGCACACCCGTGACAACCCCCATCATGCTTCCGTAGTGGAGTGCCCGGTCGCGATCGGACGTGGTTGCTGCGGTGACCCATATGGTGATGAGCGCATAGACGAGCAAGAGAGCCACTGGTTCGAGGAGATAGGTCACACCGCCCGGCTGGGACAACAGCGGTGAATAAAGCATCGCGCGTCCGCCGATCAGGAGGAGATTGAATGCGATCGCGATCAGGAGCAGCGTCCGAGGACGATACGTCGCCGTTGCCGTGGGGGAAGCAGTTTGCACAGTCGATCACCCCTCTCGTCTACATTCAATAGCACCGCGCCCGCAAGAGATATGACAGCCAGTGCAGGAAGTGATCTCCACCAGGCTCAGCCCGGGCAGTAGATGTCCCATCTGGCTTTAATCTTGGTGCCCGATACTGGGGTTCGGGGCGAGTACGCCCTAGTTCCCCAGACACTTCGAGGAAGCGAATGCAAACCCGATCGCAATTCGGACTCGCCGCTGCGGTCGCCGTCGCCGTGGTGGCTCTCGTGTTCGGCGGGATCGGCGGGGCGGTTGTCGCCAATCATGTCAGTTCGCCAAAGATCATCCGCCAGGTCGTGCAGGCACCATCCGGCGGTTCCAGTCCCGTGGTCGACTCCAGCGCACCGAGCGCCGCTCCGCTGTCCTGGACTCAGGTGGCGCGCCAGGCCGGACCGGCAGTGGTGACGATTGTGAACCATCAAAAGGCTAGCGTTGATCTCTTTGGAAATAGCATTCCAGGCGCGGTGGACGAGGGCAGCGGCTTCATCGTCAACAGCCAGGGCGACATTGTGACGAACAATCACGTCGTCGCGAACGCCAGCTCGAGTACCGTTCAGGTGGTGTTCTCCAACGGAATCAAGACGACCGGCCATATCGTGCGGGCCGATCCACTGCACGACCTGGCAGTGGTCAAAGTAAACCCGCCAGTGCCGGCTGTGCTCCACTTTGCCGACAGCAGCAAGCTGCAGCCGGGCGAGCCGGTGCTCGCCATTGGCAGCGCTCTGGGCGACTTCCGGAATACGGTGACCTCGGGTGTGGTCAGCGCTCTCGGGCGCACGATCACCGAGCCGACCGGGGTGAGCCTCTACAACATGGTCCAGACCGACGCCGCGATCAATCAAGGCAACAGCGGCGGCCCGCTGATCGACGCGCACGGCCAGGTCATCGGGGTGAACACCGCGATCGACCGCGGAACGCAGTCGACGGATATCTTCGGTGGGAGCCAATCGGTTGTCGCAGTGGGGCTCGGCTTCGCGATTCCCAGCAACACCGTCAAGACGGTGGCGGCGCGTCTCATGCTCAACAAGCCCCCCGCCTATCTCGGCGTGCAGTACGAGCCGGTCGACTCGCAGACCGCGACGTTCTACAATCTCCCGGTCGGCGCCTACATCATGAAGGTCGAAGCAGGATCACCAGCGCAGCGGGCGGGACTCCAGGTGCGCGACATTGTCACCAAGGTGGATAACCAGTCGCTCGCGGGGTCGATAACCATCAGCGACATCGTCGCGCAGCACGCTCCCGGAGACAGGGTGACGCTCACGGTCTGGCGCAACGGGCGTACGTTGACCTTGAAAGTAACCCTCGGACAGAAGTAGCGGCGCGCCGGCCGGCAGCCCGGAGGTTGACCGCGTCTCACGTTGGGCGCCGTAGGGCCCTCTCCGTCGCCGCCTCACCCCGCCTCGCATGACCGGCGGTCAGGGCGTCGGCACCGCCCGGTGAACCACGGGCGGGTGGCCCCTGCCGGGCACGGTTCTTGCTGCATAGAAGCGATGCTCTCGCATCATGTGGCGAGAGGCACACAGAGGAGGGCCATGGTACTCGACGGAGGCAGCTTTGCCAGGCGGCCGGGAGAAAGGCGGAGACTGATCCGGCAGTATGTGAGCTTGCAGCGGGACCTGAGTGAGGAAGATCCGGCTTCATCGAGCTACCAGGCGACAATCCATGCGTTCCGGCAGCTCGGCCACGTCCTGATCCATGCCGGGCTGGAAGACGATCTCGACCGGCTGTTGCGCCTGCGCGTGCTGGACGGCGGCCTCGAATCTCCCTCGCCCCGCTCGAAGCGGCGAATCCCGCCAGAGCTTCACACCATCGAACGGCGCGCCCGCCTCTAGTCCGGAACCAGCACCAGCCGGGGAGAGCTCTCTACTTGTGGCAGCGCTTTCGCTGCCTCTCCTTCTTGCTGCAGGGCTTGTGATGGTGGACCGGACGCGGCGTTGAGGTGGGAGTGGCAGTCGGGGTCGGGGCCGAGACCACGAACTGGGTTTCGCCCCAGTCGTACGGCGTCGCGAGGAGATAGGTGCCCGGTGCGAGTCCGCTCAGGTCGACGGAGGCGTCGACCGCGCCGGCGCTGTCGGTTGGGCCGAGCAGGAGCTGGCCCTCGATCGCCCCGTTTGTGCCGGCATACACCGCCCAGACGTACCGGTTGCGCCGGTAGCATCGCAAGTGGATGGTCGTTGATCCGCTCCGAGATACCGGTCCGTCCAGCGTCATCGTGGAGCTCACCGGGTGCTCGCGCGCCCAGAAACTGGTTTCCAGACCGAAAGCGCCGACTCGCACGCGGTACTGACCGGCCGGAAAGAATGGGAGACCAACCTGTTCGGGCCACACGAATGTATCGAAGGAACCGCTCGCGTCGGTCGTGGTTCGAAGCGGACGATCGCCGAAACCACCGGTGAGAGTCAGAGTCAGGCCGATCGTCTGCCCGGGCGGGAAGCCCGTGCCGATCAGGCTGAACGCGGAGGTCGGCGAGGGCAGGACCGGCTCCTCCTCGAGCCGCGGAGCTCCATCCGACACGGCGAAGGTCGCGCTGACTGCGTCGCCGCCGGCTTGCGCCACGACCACGCGATACAGACCGAGCGCCCACGAGCCGTCCGGCGGCGTGAGGTGCAAGGAGACGGCACCGGTGGTGTCGGCCGTGGCCGGCAGTGGGCTCTCATTCCCCGTGGGGTCAAAGAGCCAGGCGATCGGCTGCGATCCGGCCGGCAGCCCGGAGAATGTGACGTCGCGCGGGGTGGTTGCATCGCCGTCCGCCGGACTCACCGACACGGCGACGCCGGGAGCAGTGTCGCCGTGGATCGCAGCCGGCGCCGAGAAGGTGGTGGCCGCGAGGGTCGCGGCCAGGACCAGTGTGAGGATCTTCATAGCGTCTGACGTTCGCAGAAATAAGCGTACCGCATGGGCGGCACTGACTCAAGCTCGGGGGTGTGGAATTGGGTGCAGGCGGCTCCGCTGCGTGGCTGCGGGCGCAGCCGGTCACGTGGTCAGTATCTCACGAACAAGGAGCTTGACGGCTTAGCGGCTCTCGCGTATTTCGGGCGAGCGCGGGACCTCCATGACCCGAGTGGCATAATCGGGGCAAGCAGAGGAGAGCGCCGGGTGGAGCGACGCACGCCGGGTGGCACCGCCGCCGTGACAGACGCGAATCCTGCCGAGCGGGCAGCCGAATCGTATCGAGCGGTGTTGCTCGCGGATGAAGAAGTGGCACGTGCCACTCACGAGGGATTGGTGGAGGCGCACCGGCGTCTGCGCCTCATGATCCGCGACCGCCGGCTCTGCAATGTCATGCAGCCGCGTTTCTTTGCGGCGGGGCAGGCGGAGACGTTGGGCCGGACCGCGGCGGTCATCGCGGGCCTGCTGGAGCGCGCCGGAGAGTTCCTGCTGCGTTCGGACGCGCTGCTCGACCAGGTGGGCGCCTCCACCGAGGAGCGCGAGCTCTGGTCGATCGATCCAGGATATCGAGGTTTCACAGTGACCTCCCGCCTCGACTCGTTCTCTGGACCGGACGGCATCAAGTTCATCGAGTACAACGCGGAGAGCCCGGCCGGCATTGGATTCTGCGATTGCCTCACCCAGGTCTTCGACCGGTTGCCCGCCATGAAAGCCTGGGCGGGAGACAGGCTGTGGTCACCACAGGCGCAGGGTCGGAGCCATCTCCTGGACGCGCTGCTGCGCGCCTACCGCGAGTGGGGAGGTGCCGGATCGCCGTCGATAGCGGTTATCGACTGGCCCGACGTCGTCACCGGCCGGGATTTCGAGCTGTGTGCCGAGCACTTTCGCGAGCGCGGCGTCGAGACCGTCATCGCCGATCCCAGACTGCTGGAGTACCGCGGTGGAAAGCTGTGGGCGGGCGATCAGGCGATCACCCTGGTCTACCGGCGCGCCCTCCTTCATGAGCTGATCGATCGAGCGCAGGAGGTCGAACCGTTGCTCCAGGCGTATCGCGACGGGGCGGTGTGCATGGTCAACTCACCACGTTCCAAGCTGCTCCACAAGAAGACCGTCTTCGCGCTGCTGAGCGAAGGGGTGCTGGACGTTGCGATGTCCGACGAGGAGCGGCGAGTCATGGAGGGGACGATTCCCTGGACCCGCCGGGTCCGCCCAGGGGAGACGGACTTCCATGGCCGGGCAGTCGATCTCTACCGGCTGCTAATCGACGAAAAGGACCGCTTCGCCGTCAAGCCGGCAGACGACTACGGGGGCAAGGGGATTCTGCTTGGCTGGGATATGGACGAGGAGCCATGGGAACGAGCGCTGGAGACGGCGTTCGCGGGGGACTACATCGTGCAGGAGCGCGTGCCGGTGCCCGAAGGGCCGTTTCCCATTTGGGATGATGGTGTCAAGCTCGTGTCGATGTGGGTGGATACCAATCCCTTGCTGTTCGACGGCCAGATGGGCTGCATTCTCACGCGCATGTCCGGGAGCCCGCTGCTGAACGTGACGGCGGGCACCGGAAGCTCGGCGCCGACGCTGCTGGTCGAGGAGGCAGAGTGAAAATTCAGACCGAGTTCACCGTCGGAATCGAAGAAGAGTTTCAAGTTATCGATCCCGAGACGCGCGATCTCCGCTCGTCCTTCACCGAAATCCTGGAGAGCGGCAAGGAGATTCTGCAGGAGCAGATCAAACAGGAGATTTTCCAGGCCATGGTCGAGGTGGGGACCGTGATCTGCCACGACGTCGACGAGGCGCGCCGGGAGGTGATTCATCTCCGCCGCACAGTCGGCGATCTCGCAGAGTCCGCCGGTGGACGCGTGGTGGCGTCGGGCACCCATCCGTTCGCGGCCTGGCAGGATCTCGAGCTGACACCCGACGACCGCTACATCACGCTGACCGAGCAGCTCCAGGAGATTGCCCGGTCTATCGCGGTGTACGGGCTGCACGTGCATGTCGGCGTCGACGACCGCGATCAGGCGATCGAGATCATGAACGAGGCGCGGTACTTCCTTCCACACATCCTGGCGCTGTCCGTCAACTCGCCGTTCTGGGAGGGACGGGATACGGGGATCAAGTCGTACCGTTCCGTCATCTGGGGCCGCATGCCGCGCTCGGGCATTCCGGACCAGTTCGCTTCATGGGATGACTACCGGAGGTTCGTCGATACCTTGATCCGGACCCAGTCAATCGACGAGCCGAAGAAGATCTGGTGGGATATTCGCCCGCATCCCAAGTTCAATACGCTCGAGTTCCGCGTCTGCGACATGCCGACGCGCGTGGACGAGACGGTGGCCTTTGCCGCACTGTTCCAGGCGGTGGTGGCCAAGCTCGCCAAGCTGCGCGTGAACAACCTGGGGTTCCGCATCTATCAGCGTGCCCTGATTGCCGAGAATCGCTGGCGGGCAATGCGCTACGGCATCGACGGCAACCTCATCGACTTTGGCAAGGAGCAGGAGGTGCCGATGCGCCAGCTGGCTCACGAGCTCCTGGAGTTCGTGGACGACGTGGTGGACGACCTGGGGAGCCGTTCCGCGCTGCGGGCGGTCGAGATGATCCTGAAGGAGGGCACCGGCGCCGATCGCCAGCAGAGGATCTTCGAGCAGAGCGGTGACTTGAAGGCGGTTGTCGACTTTCTGGCGGAGGAGACCATGCACGGCGTACGCGAGCCGGCAGGATCGGTGGAGGGCTGAGAAGATGGCGGACAGCACCAGAGTAGGCGTCATCGTCGGGCGAGAACGGGCCTTTCCCGATGCGCTGATCGAACGGATCAACGAGAAGGGCGGCGGCGACATCACCGCCGAGATGGCACGACTGGGAGCGATCCGAATGGATGCGACGATCCCCTATCGCGTCGTTGTCGACCGGATCAGCCACGAAGTGCCGTTCTACCGCGCCTATGTGGACAAGGCGGTAGCCGGCGGCGCTATCGTCATCAATAATCCGTTCTGGTGGACCGCCGACAACAAGTTCGTCGAGTGCGTGATCGCGGGGCAGCTTGGAGTAAACGTGCCTCGGACGGTGCTGGTGCCGAATCGCTCGTACGAAGCCGACATCATCGACGAGTCGCTGCGCAACCTGGAGATGCCTCCCAACTGGGAGGAGATGACGGCCTATACCGGTCTGCCGGCAGTCCTCAAGCCGGCCTGGGGAGGCGGCTCGAAGAACGTGAGCGTGGTGCGGAGCCTGGACGAGCTGCAGGCGGCCTGGGAGCAGAGTGGCCATTTACAGATGATCCTGCAGGAGTTCATCGACTACGAGAACTACGCCCGCTGCTTCGTCATCGGGCGGGAGCACGTGCTCATCTCCGGCTACGATTACTCGGCACCGTACTTCGAGCGGTACCGGCAGGACACCCGGCTCTCCCCGGCATTGCACGATCTGATTACCGATCACTGCCTGGCGCTGACGCGGGCTCTGGGCTACGACATGGACACGGTGGAGTTCGCGATTCGCGACGGGGTGCCGTACGCCATCGACTTCCTCAACCCGGCGCCGGACTGCGAGCCCGCGTCGGTGAAACAGTGGAACTTCGACTGGGTGGTGGACCGGCTCTCCGATTTGGTGATTCGCTACGCCCGCGAGGAGTCCCTCGAGCCACCGGATCCGACCGCCGCGGCGCTGACGTCGTTCGTGCCCGCCCTCACCGGAGTGGTGGAAAGCGTCACGGGTTGAAGAACTTGCGGGGCAGGGGACGCGGTAGACTCGCCGGCAGCGGGCCGCTGATGCGCGCGAGACGGCCGCAAACCCACACCGTGCAGACGGACAGGTAGTTCCATGAGGCTACTGATTATCGGCGGTACGGTGTTCCTGGGACGCCATCTCGTCGAGCGGGCGCTGGCCGCGGGGCACGAGATCACGACCTTCAATCGGGGCGTGCACAATCCGGATCTCTTCTCCGGGGTGGAACGGCTGCACGGCGACCGTGACGGTGGTCTCGCTCCACTGCGCGGGCGAACGTGGGATGTAGCGATCGACACGTGCGGCTATGTCCCCCGGGTGGTGCGGCAGTCGTCGGAGCTGCTGGCAGACGCGGTGGAGCGATACCTGTTCGTGTCGACGATGTCGGTCTACGCGCGGAGCGATGTATACGGTCAGGACGAGACCGCCCCGGTTGGCAGGCTGGAAGACGAGACGGTGGAGGAGATTACCGGCGACACCTACGGTCCGCTCAAGGCGCTGTGCGAGCAGGTGGTCGAAAAGACGCTACCAGGCCGGGCGCTGATCGTACGGCCCGGTCTGATCGTGGGGCCGTACGACCCCTCTGACCGGTTTACTTACTGGCCGTGTCGCTGCGCCGAGGGCGGCGACATCCTGGCGCCGGGGAATCCACGGCGGGCGGTGCAGCTGATCGATGCGCGCGACCTGGCGAGCTGGATGCTCGCGATGGCAGGTGAACGGAAGACGGGGGTCTACAACGCAGCCACACCCAGTGGGGCGATGTCGATGCATGACATGCTGGGTGCCTGCCTGAGGGGGACCGCAGGCAGCGGGACGCTGGTTTGGGTCGATGACGAATTTCTGCTGGCGGAAGGTGTTGAGCCGTGGATGGAGCTGCCGCTCTGGATCCCGGAGCGGGACGGCGGTGAGAACTTCCTCACCGAGGACAGCAGCAAGGCGGTCGCTGCGGGCCTTACGTTTCGTCCGGTCGAAGCGACGGCTGCCGATACGCTCGCCTGGGCTCGCACCCGCCCGCACGGACATGAGTGGAAAGCCGGCATGCGGCGCGAGCGGGAGCGTGAGCTTCTGACAATGTGGTCGAGCCGGGCGCGCCTCACCGAGGGGAAGGGGTAGCGGGCCGGCCGCGCAGGATGGCCCGTTCACGGCAGGTAGCGTCTACCCCGGCCCGCTCACGGCTCACGCTTCAAACACGACGAAGCCGCGCACGTCGGGCGCACGGTAGCCGTCGGGCCAGCTGAGGTCGAAGCGCTCCCAGGAGAGTCCGGCATCGGGCGAGCGGTAGACATCGCCGTCACGTGTGGCGGCATAGAACACCCCGGGCTCAGCCGGGTTCGCGGCGAGCACGTAGGCTCGCGTGCCCTGCTGGGGTGGAAGGCCGGCGCGCACCTCGATCCACACGCCATCGCCGGCGCGGCGGTAGATTCCGGCCTCTCCCGGCTCGCCGTGCGCCTGGCGAGGGCCCGGCGATGCCGACACGACGGCGGTCCCCGGATCACCGGGATCGACCGCCAGCCCCCACACGTAGGTCCGGGTCAGTCCGGAGTCGAAGCCCTGCCAGGTTGCGCCGCCGTCGTGGCTCTCGGCGAAGCCGCCTCCCGCCGCTTCGTACACGTGACCCGGGGCGGCAGTATGCGTGCGCAGGGTGTGAGCATCGTGCTGCGAGCCGGGCTTGCGATCCTCCCAGGTCTCGCCGGCGTCCAGGCTGCGCATCACACCGCCCAGCTCGATGCCGACGAACAGTCTCCGCGCTTCAGTGGGATCCGGTGCGATCCAGCGAACGTGGCTGGTCCAAGGACGGGGAGGAAAGCTCCAGGTTGGCGCCGAGGGGAGATCGCGCAGAGTGCGGCGCTCGATCCACTGGTTCCCGCCATCTTCGGAGCGGTAG
>Ga0070735_10003039_pt1 | contig 14844 bp, 11 predicted proteins | sample Coa_R1_FD_66443 | JGI IMG/M metagenome (GOLD analysis project Ga0070735, IMG submission 66443) | Surface soil microbial communities from Centralia Pennsylvania, which are recovering from an underground coalmine fire - Coalmine... | ecosystem: Environmental > Terrestrial > Soil > Unclassified ... | reverse complement strand
GTCGCCTGCTGGAGGAGCTCGATCGCGCGCGCGCGATCGACCGTCGACAACCCACTCAACGCCGCCGCCGCAACGACCACTGCGTTGAGTGGGCGGTCCGGCGACCAGTTGGCCAGGTCCTCACCCACGCAGCGAACTCGGCTCGTGAGGCCGACTTCGGCGGCCGCGTTCAATACGCGCTCGAGCACATCCTCGGTGGTGTCGACGGCCGTGACCGCGCATCCGTTGGCAGCCAGATAGATGGCGGGCCCTTCGACGCTCACGCCAGCTACGAGGACGTGGCCCTCGGACACCGACAGCGCGGCGCGCGCCAGCGCCGAGTCGGCGCGGAACCCCCAACGCTCGGGCCGACTGAACTCCTTGAGCGCCTTGAGTCTACGCTTACGCCACGTCGCGAATGATGGCAAGCGCAGCCGACCCTGAATGATGCGGTCGACTTCGGCGCACAGAAGGATTTCCGTGAGCGCCAGCTGCGGTTGGGACTGCAACGAAGCCACTGCATCGTCGCCGATCTTGAGGATCGCGCTACGAGGGATGGATTCCTTGTAGTTCTCGATTTCCCGCTCGACGAACAGCTCGTACTCGTATCTGAGAGAGCGTGGCCGTTGACTCATTTTGGCACAGGCGCGGGCTACGGATGGAATGTGTGTACCTAAAGTAGAACTTTGTCCGTAGCGCGCAAGTCCCTATGCAGGTTCGACGTGGACCGTGACGCTTGATGCACCAAGTTCAGTGTGCAATCTCGCCTCCACTGCGTCGGACACACGATGAGCGGCTTCGACGGACGTGCTCCGGTCGACGCCGATGGTCACTTCCACGAGAAGCACACCCGATGCCATGGCTCGTGAGCGCACCGACCGGACATCGACGACGCCCGGTATCGCGCTCAAGAGTTGGCGGATCTCGCGCGCCTCGATGGCCCGCTCGTCGACCAGGACGGGCACGCTCCGCCGGACGATCTCGAAGCCGTTTCGGGCGATGACCAGGGCGACGGCGATGGCGAGGTACGGATCCACGATGCCCCAGCCGTGCCGCGTGAGCAGCAGGGACGCCAGCGCCGCGCAGGTGACGTACACATCGCTCCGCGTGTGCGCGGCGTCCGCCAACAGAAACGCACTCTGCAGACGTTCGCCGCGCCGCCGCTCGTACCACACCACGAGCACGTTCACGAGCATCGTCGCCGCGACGAGCGCGAGTTGCGGAATGCTGGCAGCGTTAGGAATCTCGCCGCGCACCGCGTCGTGCACGCCCTGGCGCAGCAGCTCGAAGCACGTGATCGACAAGAATCCGACGATGCCGAGTGCGCCTAACGTCTCGAACTTCTGGTGGCCGTACGGGTGCTCTTCATCCGGACCGCGCGCCGCGACACCCACGAGCACGATACCGAGCAGATTGTTGAAGACGTCGAGCCCCGATTCGAGCGCGGCGCCGAGCACGGACAGCGCGCCGGTGTGTACGCCAACCGCGATCTTGACGACGACGACGAGCAGGTTGAGCGCGAGGATGACGAGCAGCGTATTCCGGATCGCGGGTGCGCGCGCCGAGCGGGGTCCGGGAGCGGGTGGGGGCGTGGCGTGCGCGGCGCTGGACACGAACCAAGAATATGAGGTGCCTGGAATCAGAGCCAGATGGTGTGCAATAGATTCCGGTGTCGCGTCACCGTGTCGCCGGACGAGGTCGAGATGCCGGAGCTGCCTGAAGTCGAGCATGCCGCGCGAGTCCTGCGCGCCGCGATCGCCGGCCGTCGCATCGTCCGCGTGCGGGTGCTGCACCCGGCGTTGCGCCGGACGCTGGCGCCGTCGGCGCAGCGCCGTCTCGCCGGACGCGTGGTGCGCGACGTCGTGCGCCGCGGCAAGCACCAGGTGCTCCACCTCGACAACGGTTCTGCGTTAGTCGCGCACTTTCGTATGACCGGCGACTGGGTCGTGGGGCGTGCCACAGATGCGCGCGAGCGCTACGCGCGCGCCGAGCTGGAGTTGGACGATGGCGCGCGCGTGACGCTGTCCGATGCGCGGGCGTTAGCCACGCTCACGCTGGCGGACGATCCGGCCGACGTGCTGCCCGTGTTGGGCCCGGAGCCCGACGACCCGTCGCTCACGCCGGCGACACTCGCCGCGGCGCTCTCGCGCCGTCGCGGCGCCATCAAACCGGCGTTGCTCGACCAACGGGTGATCGCGGGCGTCGGCAACATCTATGCAGCCGAGGCCTTGTGGCGGGCGCGCATCGACCCGCGCACGCCGGCTCGCTCGTTAGGCACCGCGCGCCTCAGGCGCCTCATCGGTGCGATCCGGACGGTGCTGCGCCGTGCGCCCGCCGGCCGATATCAAACCGACGTGGCCGCGTCGCGATGGCACGTCTACGACCGCGAGGGCCTCACGTGTCACCGGTGCGGGGGCACGGTGAAGCGGATCGTGCAGGCGGGACGGTCGACGTACTTCTGTCCGAGCTGTCAAACGTGAACGAGACGCTCCTCCGCGGGCACGCTCACTCGGCTTGGATGACGGCGGCCTTGATGTAGCCCGTCTCCGGAATCGTGAGCACTTCCGGATGGTCTAACGGCTGGCCGAGCATGTGGCGCAGCGTCATGCGACGCCCACTGTCGGCGGCGGCGCCGGAGAGCATGTCGAGGAACAGCGTCTTCGACAGGTGGAAGCTGCAGCTCGCGGTCAGCAGCATGCCTCCGGACGAGAGCAGGCGCATCGCGCGCAGATTGATTTCCTTGTAGCCGCGCAGCGCCGATGCGAGCGCGCCGCGCGTCTTCGCAAACGCGGGCGGATCGAGCACGATCGTGTCATAGCGCTCGCCGCGCGACTCCGCGTCGCGAAGGTACTCGAAGACATCGGCTTCCACGAAATCGATCGAATCGATGGCGTTGCGCCCTGCATTCTCTTTCGCGCGCGCGAGCGCCGCCAGCGAGCTGTCGACGGCCGTCACGCGATCGGCGCGCTGCGCCATGTGCAAGGCGAACGAGCCGTGATAGCTGAAACAGTCGAGCGCGCGGCCTCGCGCCAGTTGGCCGGCGAGCACGCGATTCTCGCGTTGATCGAGGAACGCGCCGGTCTTCTGTCCGTCCCAGGGCGCGGCGAGATATCGCACACCGTGTTCGCGGACCTCGATCTCGCGCGGCACATCGCCGGCGAGGAGCACGGTTTCGCGCGCCAGGCCTTCCTTCGTCCGAACGGTGGCGTCGTTGCGCGCCAGTACGCCCGCCGGTGCACACAGGTCGATGAGTGCCTCCAGGATCGGCGCGCGGAATGCTTCGACGCCGGCGCTCAGCAGTTGGATCACGAGCCAGCGGTCGTAGCGGTCCACCACCAGCGATGGGCATCCGTCCGCTTCGGCGTGCACGACGCGCCAGGCGGACACGTCGCTGCCTAACGAAGCCCGCCGCGCGGCGCTGGCCCGCAGCCGGTCGCGCCACCACGCTGCATCGATCACGGCGTCGGCGCGCGCGTCGAGGAGGCGCAGCGAGATCTCGGACGCCGGACTCCACAGCGCCCAGCCTAACGGACGGCGCCCGGTATCCCGCACCAGCACCGCCCCGGCCGGCGCGTCCGGCCGGCGCGTCACGTCGCTGCGATAAATCCACGGATGGCCGCTCGCCCACCGGTGCGCACCCTTGCGCGACACGACGGCGTCGGCGCTCACTGCCCGGTCGTCGCGGCCGTGCCGCCGGCGGCAATCACCAGCCGCCGGAGTTGCGGGATGATCGCCAGCCGCATCAAGCCGCGCGGCGCGGCGAGCGAATCCAGCTGCGCCAACCGGCCGGACGTCCAGGCGCCCGCGGCGGGCTGGCCGCCGCTCAGATAGCGAAGCGCGTCGGCGCCGATCGCGCCCGCGGTTGCGAGCGCCGCGGCCGCGCTGTCTGCGTCCGTTAGGAGCGGCGCGCGCGTGCGCAGCGTGGCGATCGCTGGCGCAATCGCTTGCCAGTCGGCGAACATCGTCGCGAGGGAGTCGCGCAGGCCGGGTGCGCGCGACGGATCGCGAAACAACGTGTCGAGCAGCGCCGACAAGGCCCGCCCCCCGGCCGCATCCGGCGTGACGATGTCGCCCGGCTCGACGAGCGGCGTGAACGCCGTTGGGCGGCGCGTGTGCATGCGCTGGCCGAGGCTCACCGGCTCCACGACCTGCTGCAGCGCGCGCAGCGGCGTGATCCGATCCGTCTGCGCGATCAACTGCCACAGCGCATCAGGCCCTGACAGATGATGCGCGCCGACATCGGCCAGCTCCACGCTGACCGCGCCGAGGCGTCGATACATGTCGTTCGGGTTGACGACCGTCGCCGGCGACCACAATCGCTCGGCGATCGCCGCCGTGCGCGGCCAGATGCGCGAGTCGATCGTCTCCGGTGTCACCAATTCACCCCACATGCACGCCTCCCCGCCCAACACGCGCGCGATCTGTGCGCTGTCCAGCTCCGAGCCCGAAGGAATCGGATCCACCGCATACAGCTGCCCCGCGCTCGACATCGCGTCCAAATAGTAGCCGGCCGAGAGAATTCCGGAGTAGCCTTGGGATGCCGCGGTGAACAGCGAGCCCTGGCCGCGCCACGATTGCACGACCACGTCGTGCGGAAGATCGGGATGCAGAATTTCATCCCAGCCCACGACGCGTTTGTGTTGGGCGGAGAGAATGCGCGACAACCGCTTGTTGAAGTACGCCTGCAGCGCGGCGAAATCTTTCAGCTTGTGACGCCGCATGAATCGGTGGATCGCGGTGTTCGACTCCCACGCATGCGCGTCCACTTCGTCGCCGCCAATGTGCCAGTACTTGTCGGGAAAAAGCGGCGCCATTTCCGCGACGAATCGCCTGATGAAGGTGTAGACCGACTCGCGCGTCGGATCGAACGCCGCGGCCGTGAAGTTGTAATCCGTCGGCAGCGTGTACGGGCCGGGCGAGCTCGCCAGCGCCGGATAGCCGACGAACCAGCTGATCGAGTGGCCGGGCATGTCGAATTCCGGCACGACACGAATGCCGCGATCGCGCGCATACGCCACGATCTCGCGCACCTGCGCCTGCGTATAGTACGAGCCGCCGGAGCCGAGATTTTGCAGCTTCGGATACCGCTTGCTCTCGACGCGAAATCCCTGATCGTCGCTCAGATGCCAATGCAGCACATTCAGCTTCACGGCGGCCATCGCGTCGAGGTTGCGCTCGATGACATCCACGGGCTCGAAGTGCCGGGATACATCGATCAACAGTCCGCGCCACTTGAACCGCGGGCGGTCGGCGATGTGCGCGAGCGGAATCGTGTAGCCGGAGCCGCCACCGGTCACGAGCTGCTGAAACGTTTCCAGTCCGCGCAGCGCGCCCACCACGGTCGGCGCACGGAGGACGGCGCGGAAAGTCGTCACGTCCAGCGTGTACGATTCATCTTCATCCACCGACTGCACCGCCTCACCGGGGGCGCGCACGTCGATGACGAGCGTGCCTAACAACGAGTCGCGCGCGATGGCGCGAGAAAGCGGCAGGCCGGTCCGGCGCGCGAGGCGCGCGATCGTGCGATCGGCGGCGCGCTCGAGGCGGCCATCCTTGAAGCGGGGCAGTGCGACTCGAAACGATGACGTGAGCGGGAGCTGGCCGCCCGAATCAACATGGATCGATGCCGGCATCGGCATGAGCGACAGCTGCGCCACCGCAGCGGAGTCCTGGGATTGCGCGGTGACAGACCCCGCGGCTGTCGTCAGTGCGACGCCGAGCGAGAGTGAGAAAGACAGGCGCATGAAACGGCGGCGTGAAGGAAGACGAGAGGCGAGACGGTTCGGCGGGATGCGCGACACGAGTCCATGCCCACCGTGATGACGATCGGAGGGCGACGTGGGTGGCGCGCTGCGAGCGGACGCTGACGTAGTCGCGAGCTGGTAGGGCAGACGCCGGAAAGTGTCTCAGTGTGCACGCCTCGCGCAATGGCGCGCGGCCACCTTCGCTCAGTGACCGATTGCCGTGCGGATCGCTCGCGCCGCTCGTTCGGGATCGCGCGCGCCGAAGATCGCACGAATCACGGCCACGCCGGTTGCGCCGGCTTGTATGGCCGCGATCGCATTGGTTGCATCGATGCCGCCGATTGCCACCGCCGGTTGCTTGGCCAACACGACAAGCTCGGCGAGTCGTTCGGTGCCGATCGCCGTGCCGGCGTCGTGCTTCGAGTCCGTCGCGTACACCGGTCCAATGCCGACGTAGTCTGCATCGGCGGCGAGCGGCAACTCGGCGTCCGTGCCAACGCTCGCGCCGATAATGAAGTCGCTCGGCACCACGCGGCGGAGCGCGGCTGGCAGCACGTCCTCGGCTCCGACGTGCACGCCGGCGGCGCCGGCGGCGATCGCGACATCCGCGCGGTCGTTCACGATGAGCGGCACATCGCGCGGCAGCGTTGCGATGAGCGCACGCGCCACTTCCACCAAGGTTCGGGCATCCGCATCTTTGAGACGAAGTTGAATCATGGTCGCACCGCCGCGCGCCGCGGCCTGCGCGCGGGCGATGAGATCGGCGGCGTCGCCGCGCATGTCGTCCGTGATCGCGACCAGTGTGAGTTTCTCAGGAGCAAGCATGGATGTCCCTGGCAGGTGAGCGACACTTCGGCGCGCTCCGCGGCGCCACGACGATCGACCGCGACGACCCGGACCGCGTTCGCGACGCCACGCGCGAGCTGCTCGAGCGGATGATCGCCGCGAATAACATAGCGGTTTCCGACATCATCAGCGTCGTGTTCACCGTGTCCCACGACATCACGAGTGAGTTTCCGGCGCGCGCCGCGCGCGAGCTCGGCTGGGTGGATGTGCCGTTGCTGTGCGCGACCGAAATTCCCGTGCCGGGCGCCGTGGCGCACTGCATCCGCGTGCTCATTCACTTGGAATCGGCGCGCCCGCGGAGCGAACTGCGTCCGGTGTATCTGCGCGGCGCCGCGCAGCTGCGCGACTGACGGAAGGCGGAGTCGGCTACCTGCCGCTGCCGTGTTCGTGCCGGATCTCGGCCTTCGCGGCTTTGTGCTCCTTGAACGTCGTCCGGAATTCGTGGTGCCCGTCGGTGTCGGCCACGAAATAGAGATACGGCACCGAAGCGGGGAAGAGCGCGGCCTCGATGCTCGCGCGCCCCGGCGACGCGATCGGACCCGGCGGCAGGCCGGCGTGGCGGTACGTGTTGTACGGCGAGTCGACCTCGAGATCGTGATACGTCACGCGGTCGTGGTGCTCGCCTAACGCATACTGCACGGTGGGATCCGCCTGCAGCGGCATCTGCGCCTTGAGGCGATTGTGGTACACGGCGGCGATCACCGGCCGCTCCTCGGGCAGCCGCGCTTCCTTTTCCACGATCGACGCCAGCGTGATGATGTCGTTGCGGCTCATCGCCAGCTGCTGCAGCCGATCGTCCCACCGCGGATCCCACACCTGCTCGAAGCGGTGCACCATTTCTCGCACCGCGGCGCGGGGCGCGGTGCCGTACGCGAACACGTACGTGTCGGGGAACAGGTAGCCCTCGAGCGTCGGCGTCGGCACATCGAGTTCGCGCAGCAGCGACGTGTCGCGCACGGCCGCCTCGACCGATTCGGCGGGCGCACCGAGTGCCGTGGCCAGCGCGGGGATGATCTCGCGCAGCGACCAACCCTCGGGGATCGTTAGGCGGCGCTCGAGGCCCTGTCCTTCGTGGAGCGCTTCGACGAGCGCACTCCATCCCATGTCGCGCTGCAGTCCGTACGTGCCCGCCTTGATGTCGCGATCGCGTCCCGTGATCTGCGCGTACAGCCGAAAGAGCCGCGGTGCCTCGACGAGGCCCGCGCGATGCAGCGAGTCCGTCGCCACGCGGAACGTTGCGCCAGGCGGGATGGTGACGTGCACGATGGCGCCGTGCGGCGAACCGGCGCACGCGGCGAGCCCCGCGAAGGCCACGGCGGCGCCGAGGCGTCGCGCCTCAGCCCTCCATGCGCAACGCATGTTGAAGCAGGATTGTCGCGGCAAGCGCATCCACATCCCCCTTCCGGCCACGCGTCGAGCCCTGCATGTCGCGGATGGCGCGCAGCGCCGCCGCGGTGGAGTACCGCTCATCGACGAGTGAAACCGGCCAACCGGTACGCCGTTCGAGTTCGACGGCCACGCGCCGGACCTCCTGGCTGCGCGGCGTTTCGTCGCCATTATCGTCGAGGGGAAGGCCGAGGACGACGGCGACCGCTTCCAGTTCCGTGCCGCGTCGCACGATCTGCGCGATGGGCGCCCGCTTTCCCGCGCGGCGCGCGATGAATCCCGCTGGAGACGCGATGGTTTGTGTGGGATCGGAGATCGCGAGGCCAACACGGCGATCGCCGTAATCTATCGCCATGATACGACCGGGAAGTGGGAAGCGGATCGCTTCGCGATCCTGCGGGAAGAGGGAAGGGGGCGATTCGCTCTGCTCCCTCTTCCCGCTTCCCTCTTCCCCCTTCCCCATCATCCTTGCGCCATCGTGGCGAAAAACTCTTTGTTAGTCTTCGTGCGCTGCATGCGCTGCAACAGAAACTCGATCGCTTCGGTGGATGGCATGTCACCGAGGAAATTGCGCAGCAAGTAGACGCGATTGAGCTCTTCCTGTGACAGCAGCAGTTCTTCCTTGCGGGTACCGGAACGCTGGATGTCGATCGCGGGGAACACGCGACGGTCCGCGATTTTCCGGTCGAGCACGAGCTCCATGTTGCCCGTGCCCTTGAACTCCTCGAAGATCACTTCGTCCATGCGCGATCCCGTCTCGATGAGCGCGGTCGCGATGATTGTGAGCGACCCGCCTTCATCGATGTTGCGCGCCGCCCCGAAGAACCGCTTGGGCTTGTGCAGTGCGTGTGCGTCCACGCCGCCCGACAGAATCTTGCCCGAATGCGGCACCACGACGTTGTGTGCGCGTGCGAGCCGCGTGATCGAGTCGAGCAGGATCACGACATCCTTGCCGTGTTCGACTAACCGCTTCGCCTTCTCGATCACCATGTCGGCGACCTGCACGTGGCGATCCGCGGGCTCATCGAACGTGGAGCTGATCACTTCCGCGTCGACCTGCTCCTGCATGTCGGTCACTTCCTCGGGCCGCTCGTCGATGAGCAGCACGATGAGCGTGACCTCGGGGTGATTCTCGATCACCGCGTTAGCCATCTTCTGCATCAAGATGGTTTTGCCGGCGCGCGGCGGTGCGACGATCAAGCCGCGTTGCCCTTTGCCGATCGGCGCGATGATGTCGACGACGCGCATGCTCAAGTCGCCGATCGACGTCTCGAGGCGCAGGCGCTGATCGGGATATCGCGGACGCAGATTGTCGAACGCGATGCGGTGCTTTGCTTTTTCCGGATCTTCGTTGTTGATGGTCTCGACTTTCAACAGGGCGAGATAACGTTCGCCTTCTTTCGGCGGACGTACCTGGCCCAGGACCGTGTCGCCGGTGCGAAGATCGAATCGCTTGATTTGCGACGGTGAGACGTAGATGTCGTCCGGGCCGTAGAGGTAGTTCCAATCCTGACTGCGAAGGAACCCGTAGCCCTCGGGCAGAATCTCGAGCACGCCTTCGCCGCGCAAGACGATGTCCGAGTCGAGCAAATTCTGCTCGATGCGGAAAATCAGGTCCTGCTTTCGCAGCCCCGAGAAGTTGGAGATATTCAAGCCCTCGGCCATGGAATGCAGTTCGGCCACGGACTTCTGCTTCAACTCGGCGATATCCACGTACGTCGACTCCGAGGGTGGGGCGCGCTCACTCGGTGCAGATGCGCGGCGCAATCGCAGTGACAATTCGAGCATCCGTCCCGAGACAAACGGGGATGGATTGGATCGTCACGACGATGTGCGCGGAGTGGTAAGGCGAGGAGGCGTGCAGTAGGCGTTGCCAAGGTAACGTCGCCAAAACAGGCGGTCAAGAGTGCCGAATTTCGCTGTTACAGAGTGCTTTGCGTACTGGCGTATAGTCGAGTTGGGAAGCCGCGAGATTGTCGAAGGGCTTGTCAATCCAGAGCACCGTGCACCATCACCACTGCTCGCGTCCTACCTTGCGCAGTGGGACGGCTACTACTATTGGCAACGCGCTCGGGACGGTGATTGGCTGGTCTTGGTGCATGAGCGCGCACCGACGCGCGAGCGGTGGTGGTTGCATGCGGTGCTCTTCATCGCGGCGATCATCACGACATCTGTTGGTGGGGCCATGTTCGCCGGTGTCATCGATCCCTGGCGGCTCCAGGCGCTCATTCATCCCCGCGCCGGCTTCATCTTTTCGATCCCGCTCCTGGCGATCCTGCTCGCGCACGAATCGGGCCACTATGTGACGGCGCGGCGATATCGCGTCGATGTCAGCCCACCGTATTTCATCCCGTTCCCCGCTGCGCTGGATCTGATCGGAACACTCGGTGCATTCATTCGCATACGCTCGCCGATCTTCGACCGACGCACGCTGTTCGACGTTGGCGTCGCTGGTCCGTTAGCCGGCGTCGTCGTCGCGATTCCCATCCTCTTGCTCGGTCTCCACGGCAGCACCGCGCTGCCCGGAATCGCGTCACCGGAGCCACTCGCGCACCAGTTCGTGCGATTCAACGGCGATCCCATTCTCATCGGAGACTCGCTGCTCTTGATGGCGTGCCGCGCGATGGTCGGTCTCCACGGGCTCGTGGAGCTGAGCCCGCTCGCGGTGGCGGGTTGGGTCGGCATTCTGGTTACGTCGCTCAACCTGCTTCCGTTGGCCCAACTCGACGGGGGACACGTTGCGTTCGCGATGCATCCAGGCGCACAACCCGTGGTGGCGCGGGCGATGTGGATTGCGCTCATTCCGCTGGGCTTCGTGTGGCAAGGATGGTGGTTCTGGGCCGTGCTCAGTTTGGCAATCGGCCGCGGGAAGCTGGTGCACCCACCGGTGATTGCACCCGAGCGCCCGCTCGATGCGAATCGCCGATTCGTGGGATGGCTTGCGGTGGCGTTGTTCATCCTCACATTCATGCCCCTCCCGATTCGTCCCTGAGTCGTTGGGCCGCGCATCGCGCGATGCATGGTTTCATCTGGAACCACGCATCTGCGCAGGCCATTACGTTCAAGGGAAGTTGTGCGCGGTCGCGGCGCGGACGTTGCGCCCGCTTGCGCGGATGTGAGACCACTACCGGAACTGGATGTGAGTGCATACCGCTACTGCCTCCGCCATGGTGTGGTGGGGCGTCGCTCGATGGTTCGCTCGCTGCTTCCTGTCGTGCTCGTCGCGGCGGCGTGTCATCACGCGCCGCCGCCGGCGCCGCCGCCGCCCGAGGTGTCGGTGCTCACCGTGAAGCCGCAGACGGTTCCGGCGGACTTCGAGTACGTTGGGCAGGCTGAGGCGTCGAAGCGCGTCGAAGTGCGCGCGCAGGTGTCGGGCGTGATCATCGCTCGTCCGTACGTCGAGGGCACCGACGTGCAGAAGGGCGCGGTCCTGTTCGAAATCGATCCGACGCAGTACGAAGCGGCGCTGCGCAGCGCGGAGGCCCAACTGGCGGACGCGCAGGCGCGTTTCGACAACGCCGAGCGAAACCTCAAGCGCCTGGAGCCGTTGTTAGGCGAGCACGCCGTCGCGCAGAAAGACGTCGACGACGCGCGCACCGAAGACGAGCAGGCGCGCGCGGCCGTGAACAACGCACAGGGCGCCGTCGTCCGCGCGCGCCGCGACTACGACAACACGTTCGTGCGCGCCGAGATCTCGGGGCGCGCCGGCCGCGCGAACATGGTCCTCGGTGCGTTAGTCAGCGGCCCAACGGACCTGCTCACGACGGTCGAGCAGGTCGACCCGATCTACGTGAATTTCAGCCCGTCCGATCAGGACGTGCTCGCCTGGCGCCGCGGCCTCGCCGACAAATCCCTCGTCGCCGCACCGGGTACGATGGACGTGCGCGCCACGCTCGCCGATGGCAGCGTCTATCCCATTGTGGGCAAGCTCGACTTCGCCGACCTCGCCGTGCAGCAGAGCACGGGGACGCTCGCGCTCCGCGCGTCGTTCCGGAACCCGCAGCACACGCTGCTGCCGGGACAATTCGTGCGTGTGTCGCTGCTCGGCATGAAGCGCGTGGGCGCGATCCTCATCCCGCAGCGCGCGGTGCAGCAGAGCCTCGGCGGCTCGTTCGTCTACGTCGTGGACTCGGCCAACAAGGTGAGCACGCGCGACGTGAAGGGCGACACGTTCGTGGGCGGCCAGTGGTTGATCAGCAGCGGCTTGAGCGCCGGCGATCGCGTCGTCGTGGACGGCATTCAGAAAATCATGCCGGGTATTCCCGTGCGTCCCGTCGCGTACGTGCCGCCGCCCGACACGGGCCGCGCGGCGCGCGGCGATACGGCACTGGCCTCGCCGCCCGGCACCGCGCTCCGGATCGGCACCCATGACTAACGATCCCGAAATCCGATATTTCTTCGTCCGCCGCCCCATCTTCGCGGCGGTGATCTCGATCGCCATCGTGCTGCTCGGGATCTTCTCGCTCCACTCGCTGCCCATCGATCTGTATCCGCGCATCACGCCGCCGGTGGTACAGGTAACGGCGGTGTACCCGGGCGCCACGGCGGAAGATGTCGCCAACGCCGTCGCCGCGCCGATCGAACAGCAGTTGTCCGGCATCCCGGGTCTGCTCTACTACAAGTCGTCGAACGCCAGCGACGGCTCGATGAATCTGCAGATCTACTTCGACATCTCGCGCGATCAGGACTTGGCCGCGGTGGACGTCCAGAACCAGATCAAGTTGGCCGAGCCGCAGCTGCCGCAGGAGGTCGTGCGCAACGGGATCACGGTCAAGAAAGCGCAGACCAACATCCTGATGGGCGTCGCGCTGACATCCGATGACCCGCGCTACGACGCCGGCTACCTCAGCAACTACGCCGAGATCTACATACAGGACGAGCTCAAGCGGCTACCTGGCGTCGGCGATGCATCGACGTTCGGCGAGGCCGACCTGTCGATGTTGATCGACCTGGCGCCCGACCGTCTCGCCCAACTTGGCTTGACGGTGTCCGACGTGGCGGCCGCGATCTCCGAGCAGAACACCACCAATCCGGCCGGTCGCATCGGCCGGGAGCCGTCGCCGCCCGGAACGCAGCTGACGATCCCGGTCACCACGTTGGGGCGCCTAACGGACCCGAAGCAATACGAGAACATCATCGTGCGCGCGCAGCCCAACGGCTCGATCGTGCGCATCGGTGACCTGGGGCGGGTGACGCTGGGCCAGCGCGATTACGACCTGTCCGGCCGGCTCGATGGGAAGCCGAGTGCACTCATCTTGGTATACTTGCGGCCCGGCGCCAGCACCCTCGACGTCGACAAAGCGGTCGTCGCCCGGATGCAGCAGCTCTCGCGAACTCTTCCCCAGGGCGTCCACTGGTCGGTGCCGTTCGATACGACGCCGTTCATCACCCAGTCGATCAAGGAAGTCGCCCAAACGCTGGTCGAAGCGCTCATCCTCGTCACGCTCGTCGTCTTCATTTTTCTCCAGAGCTGGCGTGCCACGCTCATTCCGTTAGTCGCCGTCCCCGTCTCGATCATCGGCGCGTTCTTCGGCATGCACCTGCTCGGCTTCTCGATCAATCTCCTCACGCTGTTCGGCCTCGTGCTGGCCATCGGCATCGTGGTCGACGATGCCATCGTCGTGATCGAGAACGTGGACCGGATCATGGCCGCCGAACACGTGCGCCCGGCAGTCGCCGCCGACCGCGCCATCCGCCAGGTGGCCAGCGCGCTCGTGGCGATCGTGCTCGTGCTGTGCGCCGTGTTCATCCCGGTGGCCTTCGTGGGCGGCATCACGGGCCAGATGTACAAGCAATTCGCGATCACGATTGTCGTCTCCGTGATCATCTCCGGCATCGTCGCGCTCAGCCTAACGCCGGCGCTGTGCGCGGTGTTGCTGCGCCGCGAGTCGACCGAGCACCAGACCGGGTTCTTCGGGTGGTTCAATACACGTTTCGCCGGCGTGACGAACCGCTACATCCACGGCGTCGAGCACGCGCTCGATCACGCGCGCCCGTGGGTGGCGGCATTCGCCGTCATCGTGATTCTCATCGTCGTGATGAGGCGCATCGTGCCGACGGCGTTCTTGCAGACCGAGGACAAAGGATACTTCGCCATCTCGGTCGAGCTGCCCGACGATGCCTCGCTGCAGCGCACGGACGCGGTGGTGCACAGCGTCGAGTCGTACTTGATGAAGCAGCCGGGTGTGAACCACGTGCTCTCGCTCGTCGGACTGAGCCTCATCCAAGGCGCGAACCAGAGCAGCTCGGCGACGATGTTCGTAAACCTGAAACCGTGGGACCAGCGCCAGAGCGCGACCGCGATCCTCGATCGCGCCAACGCCCAGTTCTTCCGGAATCCCGACGCGCTCGTTTTCGGCTTCAACCTTCCGGAGATTCCCGGCATCGGTGTCACGTCGGGGCTCGAGCTCAACCTGCAAGACCACGGCATCAACGACCTGCAAAAATTCGCGCAGATCGCGAATCAGTTCGCGAGCGATGCGAACAAACTCTCCGACGTGCAGCAAGCGCGCGCATCGATCCGGGTCAACGTGCCGCAGCTCTATGTCGACGTGGATCGCGCCAAAGCGAAATCACTCGGTGTGTCGCTCACCGATTTGTTTCAAACGTTGCAATCGTTGCTCGGGACGCTCTACGTGAACGACTTCAACCTGTACGGCAAGACGTATCGCGTGCAGGTCCAGGCGCAGCAGCCGTACCGGCAAGAGCCCCAGGACATCGGCGGTCTCTACGTACGCGGAAACGGGACGCAACTCATTCCGGTGTCGTCGCTCACCACGGTGCGGTTCCGCAGCGGACCGAACATCGTGACGCGGTTCGATGGGTTCACCTCGGCGCTGATCACCGCCTCGCCGGGGCCCGGGAAGAGCTCCGGCGAGATGCTCGCGGC
>Ga0070735_10003038_pt1 | contig 14848 bp, 16 predicted proteins | sample Coa_R1_FD_66443 | JGI IMG/M metagenome (GOLD analysis project Ga0070735, IMG submission 66443) | Surface soil microbial communities from Centralia Pennsylvania, which are recovering from an underground coalmine fire - Coalmine... | ecosystem: Environmental > Terrestrial > Soil > Unclassified ... | reverse complement strand
CCCCGAAGCCCCCAGGATTGTGGGACTGGGAGGCGGCCATAGGCGGCGCGAAGCGATCCTGCTGAGCTATTGGTGTAGTGATTCGGTGAAGGCGATCAGGCGGGAGGGGCGCGCGAGGGTCCCGTGGGCAGTGAGCCGCCGCGGGGAATGGCGATGGCGTGGAAAGGTGCAGGCCCCTCGAGGAAGCGGCGAAGGTGCGTGCCGGAGGTAGTCGGATTCACGCCTGTGTGCCAGCCGGTCGGCTGCGACGGCGCGCGGCGCGTATCGGAGTCCATCGGGGCCTGGTGGAGATGGCACGGGCACGGAGCGGCGACTCGATTCTGGCGGCCGGCGGCGCGCGTGGCGGCGCCGGTCGCGGGCAGGCAGGCGCACGCGGCCTTGCGGACGCAGCAGTCCCGTCCGGCCGATCCGGAGTGCATCGAGCAGGACGCGCCGCTTCGCGACGGAGCAATGGCGAGCGCGATCACCGCCAGGCACAGGGCGAAGAGCAGTCGGTTTGCGCGACGGGTCGTCATCAGGGCGTTGTCTCCTCTAAATCCGCGCCGTGCGGAGACGCAAGCTGTTGCCCACGACGGACACGTCCGAGAGCGCCATGGCGGCGCTCGCGATCATTGGCGAGAGCAGGACGTGCGCGAGCGGATAGAACAGGCCGGCCGCGATGGGGATTGCCAGCCCGTTGTAGACGAATGCGAAGAAAAGGTTCTGCTTGATGGTCCGCATCGTGGCGCGGGAGAGAGCGATCGCCGAGACGACGCCGCGCAGGTCGCTGCGAACGAGCGTGATGTCGGACGCCTCGATAGCGACGTGCGTGCCCGCGCCGATGGCGATTCCGACGTCCGCCTGGGCCAGCGCCGGCGCGTCGTTGATGCCGTCACCGACCACGGCGACGATCTCGCCGGCCGCTTGAAGCCGTCGGACTTCGCTGGCCTTGTCGCCCGGCAGCGCCTCCGCGATAACACGGTCGATACCGACCTCTCGCGCGATCGCCTCTGCGGTCGGCCGGTTGTCGCCCGTGACCATGACCACCTGGAGTCCCAACCGCTTTAGCGCGGCCACCGCCTCGGCCGATCCTTCGCGTACAGTATCCGCGATCCAGAGGACGCCGGACGCACGGCCGTCCACGGCGACGAACACCTCCGTCGCGCCGCGTGCGGCGCGGCCGTCCGCCTCCCGTCCCACGGCAGACAGATCGATTCCACGTTCGGCCATCAGGCGTGCGTTCCCGATCAGCAGGGCGCGGCCCTCCACCGTCGCCTCCAGGCCCAGGCCCGTTATCGAGCGGAAAGCGGTCGCGTCCGGCAACGTAATGCTGCGCGCCTGCGCCGCGCGGACCACCGCCGCGCCGAGAGCGTGCTCCGACGAACGCTCGGCTGCCGCGACGAGTCGGAGAAGTTCGCTTTCGTCAAAGCCGTTTGCGGTCGCTATCCCGATCAGCTCCGGCTGGCCGTTCGTCACCGTACCGGTCTTGTCCAGGAGAATCGTGGTGATGCGGTGCGCGCGCTCCAGACTCTCCCCGCCCTTGATGAGGATGCCCGACCGCGCGCCACGCCCCGCGCCGACGATAATCGCGGTCGGTGTGGCCAGGCCCAGCGCGCACGGGCAGGCGATGATGAGGACGGAGACGGCCGCCGTGACGGCCATGGACAGCCGGTCCGGTCCCGACGCGAACATGAGCCAGCCGGCGAACGCGGCGACGGCGATGAAGATCACGATCGGGACGAAGATGCCGCTCACCGTGTCGGCGAGCCGCTGGATTGGGGCCTTGCTGCCCTGCGCCGCTTGAACGAGGCGAATGATCTGCTGAAGCGCCGTCTCCGCGCCGACCTTCGTCGCCTCGAACTGAAAGGCGCCCGTCCCATTGACGGTCGCGCCGAACACCTCGTTGCCGGGCGCCTTCTCCACCGGCAGGCTCTCGCCGGTAAGCATCGACTCGTCGACCGAGCTTCGGCCGCTCCGCACGACGCCGTCGACCGGCAATCGCTCGCCCGGCCGCACCTGTACAAGGTCGCCCACGACGACCTGCGACACGGGAAGATCCAACTCAGCCCCTCCGCGCACCACGCGAGCAGCCGTTGGCTCCATGCCCATCAGCTCGCGGATCGCATCGCCGGTCTGCGCCCGGGCCCGTGCCTCAAGCATGCGGCCCGCGAGGATAAGGGCGATGATTACGACCGCCGATTCGAAGTAGAGCGGCGCGCCGTGCGATCCGCTCGAATGGAACAGCGCCCAGTGCGGCGCGATCACGGCGGCGGCGCTGTAGAGATAGGCGACGCCCGTGCCGAGCGCGATGAGCGTGTTCATGTCGGCCGCGCGGTGGAGAAGCGAGGACCAGGCGGCGCGGAAGATGGCGCCCCCTGCAAGAAACAGCACGGGCGCCGCGAGCAGAAGCTGGACCCAGCCGCAGCCCGCGAACTCCAGATGCGCCATTCCGATCGCCGCCACGGGCGCGCCGAACAGGACCGCGACCGCGAGGCTGCGGCGCATGTCGCGCACCTCCTCCGCGCGGGCCTCCTGCTCCCAATCGGGCGCGCCATCGCCCAGCGCGGCGGGTGGTGTCTGTACGTCATAGCCGGTGTCGCGGACCACCTCGGCCAACGCTGCCGGATTCGTCGCGCCGGGCCGAAAGGTCACCGTAGCCCGGTGTGTCGCGAAGTTGACCGACGCGTCGGCAACGCCCTCGGCCCGCTTCAGGCTTCGCTCGATCCGGGAGGCGCAGGCGGCGCACGTCATGCCGAGCAGCGGCAGGTCGACGCGCTCGGTCGCGCTGGCGTGGCCTTCGACTATGGGCGGATCAGGCGTTACGATACCCAACTGGCGTCTCCTCTTGCCGCCCCGGGGGTGGCCATAGTTCCTGGCGCAGACCGGGGCGTTTCGATGCCCAACTGGCATCTCCTCTCGAATCGAAAGCGGACAGAACCGGCGCATCGCTTTCGAATCCCACCGGTTTCTACTGCAGCCGGTCCCCTCAAGCCACCGGCAGCGTGCCGGCTCCTTGAGCGGCCGCGCCGGGGTCGCCGCGCACTTGCCCGCTCAGTCTTGCCGGCGCCGCGCTTACTCCAGGGCGGGGAATCCGGCGCGGTCCAGCGCGGCTGCAAGCGCCGCGCGCTGCACGGCCGCCTCGTGCGCGATGGTCACGCGCTTCTCCGCAACGTCTACGTCGATGCCGGCGACGCCCTGGACGCGCGCCAGCGCCTTCCGGATGGCCGCCGCGCAGCCGTCGCACACAATGTCGGGAGCGGTGAACGTCGATGTCTGCATTCTATCGCCTTCTACTTCAGGAACCTAGCGAGCACGGTCCGCACCTCGGCGACAAGCTCCTCCTGCGTCATAGGCCTGGCGCAGGCGTGCTCGGTCTCGGTGCCGTGCCCAACCACGCAGCTCTCCACGTGATCCGTCAGCAGCTCGATGCCGAGCGCGTCGAGCGCGGATCGAACTGCCGCGACCTGGATCAGGATGTCCACGCAGTACCGATCGTCGTCCAGCATCTTCTGGATACCGGCGACCTGTCCGGCGATCCGGCTCAGCCGCGCCCTTAGTTTGTTTCGCCTCACATTCGCCAACGAGCGCCCTCAGTCACGGCCGCGAGGCCAGTACTCCGGCGGGGTATCACCGATGTTGTCACCATTATACCGGCCTGGGGTATATTTCGTCAAGTTCGGGACCGCGACGCGGAACAATCGGTCCATAATGCAGCGGCCAGGCGATCATCTCGTACGCTTCCGGCTCGCCGGCCTTCAGCGGGTAGAATGGAGGTCAGGCCGGCGATCGGCGAGAGCATTCCGCCGGAGCCGTCGAGGCGACGTGCGCCCATCCGGGGCCTGGCGCACAGCCATCAGGAGAGTGAAAATGGTACGGACGTACTGGCCGTTCGCCGCGTTGTCCGCAGGGATCGCGATTGCGGGTTTCACTTTCGACTCCACGAGCAGCGCGCGTCCGCAGCGGACGGCCCAGGCGCCGCCCCAGGCAAAGCCGCACGACTACGACCATTGGGAGAAGGAGATCGCCGCATACGAGGCCGCGGACCGCGCGAATCCGCCGGCCAGGGGCGGCATCCTGTTCATCGGCTCCTCCACCATCCGCATGTGGAATTCGCTCGCGCAGGATTTCCCCGGCCGCAACGTGATCAACCGCGGCTTCGGCGGTTCCGAGCTGGCCGACTCGACGCACTTCATCCCGCGCATCGGCCTCGAATATGAGCCGAAGCAGATCTTCCTCCGAGCGGGAGGCAACGATATCCACGCCGGCCGGCCGTCGGAGGAGGTCGCCTCCGACTTTGCCGACTTCGTTCGCACGGTTCGGGCGCGGCTGCCGGACGCCGAGATCGTCTACATCACCTTCAATCCGGCGCCCTCCCGCTGGAGCGAAAACGACAAGCTGCAGAAGCTGAACGCGCTGATAAAGAAGGAGTCGCGGCGCATGCGCCGCGTCAAATTGTGCGATGCCTACGACATCTGCCTGGACGCGAACGGGGAGGCGCGGCGGGAGCTGTTCCTCCCGGACATGCTCCACTTCAATGCCGAAGGCTACAAGCTCCTCGCCGCCCGCGTCCGACCCTTTGTCAGGAGATGATGCGGTTGCTGGCTCCTCGTTTCTGGTTGGATGCATTCGCCAGCAACCAGGAACCAGCAACCAGGAACCGTCACGAGTGCCCGGCGGCGACGTGCCGGCCCGCGGCCGTATCCACGGGGCGCTGCCGCGCGAACAGGGTATAGAGCGAATAGGGCCCCGCCCCGGCGATCAGCACGGCGACGGCGATAAGGAGCTGTGTCAGCGCGTACTCCATGCCGCCCTTCGTGACGTCGAAGCCCTTCGGCAGGTGCACCAGGAAGATCGCGCCGAGCATCACGGCGACAATTCCCGCGGCCCCGAGCCTGGCGAGCAGGCCCGTGAGCATAGCGAGGCCGCCGCAGAACTGCGCAAGCCCGACGAGAAACGCGACGGCGATGGGCAGGTGCGTCGCGCCCGCGAATCCCTCGACCCCGGGCCCGCCGAACGCACCGAACAGGATCGCGCTGCCGTGATAGAGAAATGCCGCGGCGGCCGCCAGGCGAATGATGAGCAGGGCGGTGCCGGTCCGCTGCTCCTCCGGTGTAAGTGCGTTTATGGTTTGCATCGTTGGATCGTCCTTTCCCGCGCGATTTGCGTCTGCGCGACGATGCCGATATCGTCAGACGGTCGCGCCCCAAGTTTTGTTCGGCATCGCGCCGGGCGCGCTCGCGAGATGGGCAGACGCGCGGAGGGGAGACGAGCGCGCGGGCGTCTGACTCCGCCGGACGATGACAGCGGCCGCCACACACATGCCGGCGTATCTCGTGAGCGACTCGCGAGCACGATTTGCCGGCCCAAACGGACGGCGGAACGGAATCGGTAGACGCCGTGAGCACAGTCCTGCGTTCCGCCAGGAGTATTCGCCGGCCGGCACGGGCCGTTTCGCAAGGACGCGCTCGGATTCCGAGGAGATGCGTTGACAGGCTTGCTATGGGAACAATCGGCGTGGCAGCACGACTCGCGGGCCTGGCTCGCCGGCAGCGCCGCGGAGATTGGGCGTCCGCTCGTCGGCGAGATCGTCCAGCCGCGCATCCGCCCCTGGGCGACACTGATGCACGCTCCCGCCGCAGGCGGAAATCTCTGGTTCAAGGCCTCCGGTCCCGGTCTGGCGCACGAGGCCGCGATTACTGCGGCGCTGGCGCGCTGGATGCCGGACGCCACGCCGCGCGTGCTGGCCCACGATAGGGCGCGTAGCTGGCTCCTGATGCCGGACGAGGGCGCAACTCTTCGGGACCGCATGGCGGAGGGCGCTCCCGGTCTGTCGATGCACCTCGCGGCGGAGCGTTATGCGAACCTACAGCGCGAGCTCGCGCCGCGCCGCGTCGAGATGCTCGCCCTCGGCGTTCCGGACTGCCGGCTGGAACGCCTTCCCAGGCTCTACGAGGACCTGCTGGAGGACGAGCTCCTGCTCAGCGCGCGGGATGGAACCACCGACCCGCCCGAAGTCGCCCAGCTGCGCAGCGCGGCGCCGTGGGTCGCCGCGCTATGCGCCGAGCTTGCGGCATACGGGCTTCCGGAGACCCTGCAGCACGACGACCTCCACTCGAATAACGTCTTCCTGCGCGGCGAGGAGCCGATAATCTTCGACTGGGGAGATTCCAGCATCTCGCACCCGCTCTTCTCGCTGCTGGTCCTGCTCCGCGGCGCGGCGCGCGACAAGGATTCTAGCGAGGGCAGCCCGGCTGTGCGGTCGCTGCGGGACGCCTTCCTGGCGGCCTGGGACATCCTGCCGGACGGAGCCGCCTCCGGCCGCCTGCTCGCCGTCGCGACCGCTCTGGCCCGCATCAACCGCGCAATCGCCTGGCGCCGCGCGCTGCAGGGCGTCCCGGAGCCCTACCTGTCCGAGTTCGCGCCCGCAGTGGGCGCCTGGCTGCAGGAGTTCCTGGAGGCGGCCGAGGCCCTGTAGGCCGGCCATCGAAGCGCGGAGACTGCAGCGAGTGCGGCTGAGATAGGGCCAAGCGAACAGATGCGCCGGTACGGCTGACGAGGAAGTGCCTGAGGCCGGCGCGCCGCACCGCTCACGGTGTGCCATAATAGGGAAGCTATGAGATAGGCGAATGGTATTCAGCCGACCGCCCATAATACGCGTGTCGGCGCGTGATCCGCTAACCACATTGCCGTCTGAACGAAGGGGGCGCAAGATGCCACATCCAACGATTGCGAGCGACGTAATCGACCGACGCGGCAAGGCATGGTATGAGCTCCATCTCCGCGATATCGTGGAAACCGACGAGAATATCGGCAAGCAGATTGTCATTGATATCGAAACAGGCGAATACGAGATCGACAATAGCGGCCTGGACGCATCGCTGCGCATGCTTCGTCGCAACCCGAACGCAGCGCTCTACGGAATCAGAATCGGTTACGACGCGGCATACGCAATTGGGGCCAGTCTCACGCGGACAGCAACGCGGTGATCGGTAGAGTCGCTGACGATCACGTTCTTTTGGAGGTCGGGTTTCTCTTGCCTGACGGACGGGCAGTCATCCACGAAATGGTAGTGGACACCGGATACGTCGGGACGCTCACGCTCCCGGCGGCGACGATACAATCGTTCAGCCTTACATACCTCCGCCGGTCCAGCGCCAAATTGGCAGATGGTAGCACAGTCGTCCGGGGCGTTTTCCTCGCGACAATTATGTGGCATGGCCGGCAACAGCGCACAGAGGTTATGAGCCGCGACGATCGCCCGCTCCTTGGGATGCTGCTGCTCGACGGAAGCCGCATGATGGTCGACTTCACGCACGGCGGGGCGATGGAGCTGACGGAGTCGCCGTGATCGCACCGGGCCGGCGGGACCTTCGCCGGAGCCTCGTTGCCATCGCGCCGCCCGCGGACATGATGGAGGCGCGAGCGAAGCGAGAAGAACGCCCAGAATAAGCCACCACCCGTAACTATCGCTCCGTGTGCGAACGAGGTGGAGAGTGCGCGACGCCGGACACGGGAGCGGCGGCACTACGGAGAAGGCCATGCTAACCAGCGACCAGGTCGCGCAGTTCAAGAGGGACGGGTTCCTGCTCGGCGGCAAGGTGCTCAGCGACGAGAACGTCGCGCTGCTCAACGACGAGGTGGCGCGCGTCATCCGCGATAAGGATTCGGGGGGACGGCAGCCGGTCCTCTGCCACAATATGTCCCGGACACCCGGGCAGACCGTCTGGCAGATTGTCAACATCTGGGAGGCGAGCGAACCGTTCCACGCACTCATTACGAGTCCGACCGTGGTGGAGGAGATTGCCCAGCTAACCGGCGCGCGGGAGCTGCGCATCTGGCACGACCAGATACAGTACAAGACTGCGACCGATGGCGGCGTGAACATGTGGCACCAGGACTCGCCCTACTGGCCGATCCTGGCGCCCAAAACGGCGCAGGTGACCGCCTGGATCGCTCTGGACGACGTGGACGAGGAGAACGGCTGCATGGCGATGGTGGAAGGCTCCTACGAATGGGGCCCGAACATCGACTTCCTGCACACGCTCAAAGGCTGGGACGTCATGCCGGCCGAGTTCGAGGGCCGCAGGCTGAACGTTCGTGCCTGCCCTGTCCCGAAGGGCCACGTCCACTTTCACCATGCCCTTACGTGGCACGGCTCCGGCGCAAATCGCAGCGCCCGGCCCCGCCGCGCCATCGCGCTCCATTACATGACCCAGGAGACGCGCTACAACGCGGCCGGTAACCACGTGATGAAGCAGTTCGTCACCGCGGCCGACGGCGAAATCCTCGCCGGCGAGCACTTCCCGGTCGTGTGGAAGCGGTAGGCAACCTCCGTCGTCAGGTATTCGGTATTCCGGTATTCTGGGAATCCGGCGCCTGACCGCGGGGCCGCCCGAAAACCTGACTACCCGAAAACCTGAACACCTGAACACCCGAATTCACTCGTTGAGCCCGCGGAAGAAGCTGCTGCAGAGCCAGCCGATGAAGCTGACGCACACCCCGAAGAAGCTGAATATCCCGAAGATGCCCCACATCAGTACAATCGACATCGTATCGGCGGACGGCGCGAAGGCGATGCCGAACAGAGTCCGAATCAGCAGGTTGGCCCCCAGTATCACGACAATGGCCAGGTTGATCTCTTGCTTGATCGCCGATACGAGCAGATAGGCCACAAGCGCGACGATCGGGCCCAGCAGCATCGTGACTACGAGCATGATCGCGCAGTCGACGTGCGCATCCTCGTACCGCGGGATCGCTCCAACGGCGCCGAAAACGGCCGGGACGACGAGCAGGTTTGCGAACAACACCACGAACAGCGACGCCGGCGCGAAGCGGATCAGGAGCATCGATAGGGCGATAATCGGCAGCGCGATCGCCAGCCCCTTCTCCCATCGCTCCCCGGCGGAGGGCTGGTCTGCCGCGGCCATGTCGCGAATGGCGGCCACCGAGTAGGCGGAGGGTGGGAGCACGGGGCCGCCAGGATGCGTTGCCGGCGCCTGCGCATAAGGACCGGCCTGGTAGGCCGGATGTGGTCCCAGCGGCGCGGCTGGCGCAAACTGCGGCGGCATCGCCTGCGTCGCGTCCACCACCTCCCCTGTCAGCGATACTCTCCTGTTCATCACCGGCGGAGCCATCTGCATCGTGGGCTGCTGCGGCGTGTACGGCTCTCCCGTCAGCGACATCCGTTGCGGCGGCGCGGCGCCGGCAGGCGGTTCGTACGCGCCGCCCTGCTGCTGTCCTGTGGCATTCGGATGGGCAGGTCCGCCCGGGTGGCCCGTCGGCTGCGGATACGCCGGGCCGGCCGGAGGGGGATACGTCTGCCCCGGCGGCTGCATCTGTTGGCCGGGCGGCGGCGCGAAGGCCGTGCCGGCAGGCGGGGCGGAGAGCGGTCCGGGCTGCTGGACCGGCGCTACCGGCTGCGGCTCCGGCTCATCTCCGATCAGCGACCGGCCGCGCATGGGCTGCGCCTGCTGCGGAGTGCCCGCGGACGGCGGAGGGGCCGCCTGAAGCGGCCGGCGGCAGAGCGCACAGACATTGCCGGTCGGAGTATCGTGTCCACATACGGCGCAGCGCACTATTGTGGTCCTCCCGGCACGTCCAATGCCAGCGATCTTAGCATTCGATCGAAGACCGGCAGGTAGTCCTTTTGCTTCGCCCGCGGACAGCCGTAGACGACGGACACCTCGTGATCGCCCGAGAGAATCGTAACGCGGCGCCCGACCATCGGCTGCCCGCCGAATAGGCCCGCAGACATCCAGGTGCAGTTGGACACGAGCGCCTCGTGGCCGGCCACCTGCTCCCTGGCCGTCTCGCCGTCGGTGAATCCGGGATACTCCGCCGGAAGGTCTTTCATGTGCGCGGCGCGCACTGCGTGGAGGTGCTCGAGCGGGGAGAGCTGATGCGGGTTCAATGCCTCGCCGCCGGGAACCATACTGGCGATCCGGCTGTTCTCGCTGTTGGCGGATTTGAGCATATCCGCCATGAGCGAGCCCTGAAGGTTCGCGTCCACCGACAGGAACGCATCGTGCGAGGGGTTGAACTCCACCTCCGTTTCGACCGCCTGCACGGAGCGTGAGCGAGGCTTCCAGTTGGCCGGATGGTCGATTGCGATCGACCGGTCCGCCGTCGTGAAGCGCTTCGTCTCGCCCACGGCGACAGCCGAGCCCGGCTGCGTGGCGAACAGTACGGTCATCCCGGCGATAGCGAGCGCGGAGATGATCCAGATGGTGCGGTGCAGCGTCTGCATTGGATGAGGACCCTCACGCCTGCGGCCAAACGAGCTGATGCATTGTTATACCGTCTTTCTGTCCAAAGTTGAGCGACCGCGCGCAATAACAGACGGCATCCGCGGCCGGCGTCGAGATTGCCGCTCGCGCCGCCCACGGCGCAGGTACAATGGGGGCCATGACACCGCGAACTTTGCCGCCCTTCACCCTTTTCTGTCTGGTTACGCTGCTTCTCGGATTGGAGCTCGCCATGCACACCACCGCGCGAGCGCAGTCGCCCGCCGCGGCGGGCGTCGCGCCACCCGCTGCGGCGCGCGAAATCGCCGACCCGCGCGTCCGTCGCTACATCGTGCCGACGCGGCTGCTCTGGCGCTCGACCGGCGCCGGCTCGCTGATCGAGACGCCCGAGCGCCTGCTGCAGCCGCGCCCGGGCCAGGTGACGCTGACGGCGCCCGCCGCCTGCGTGATGCGCAACGAGGGCAAGGCGCCCGGTATCTTGCTGGACTTCGGCAGGGAGCTGCAGGGCGGCGTCCAGATCGCCGTTCAGGATCTGAAGGCCGTCGCCGGCCACGGCAAGACCGTCCGGCTGCGAGTCCGGTTCGGCGAGTCGGCCAGCGAGGCGATGGCGGACCTCGGCGACAAGAACGCGCAGACGGACCACGCCGTGCGCGATCAGGAGTGCTACGCGCCCTGGCTGGGCACGGTCGAGGTAGGGAACACCGGCTTTCGATTCGTGAGGATCGATCTCGTCGACCCCGGCGCGATGATTGCCCTTAAGTCGGTGCGCGCCGTCTATCTCTACCGCGACCTGCCCTGGATCGGCTCGTTCCGCTGCAGCGACGAGCGGTTGAACCGAATCTGGCAGACCGGCGCCTACACGGTGCAGCTCAACATGCAGGACTACCTCTGGGACGGCATCAAGCGAGATCGGCTCGTCTGGATCGGCGACATGCACCCGGAGACGACGACCATTGGCACGGTGTTCGGCGGCCTGGACATCGTGCCGAAGAGTCTGGACTTGATCCGCGATGAGACGCCGCTGCCGCAGTGGATGAACGGCATCAGCTCCTATTCGCTCTGGTGGATCCTGATCCAGCGCGACTGGTACCGGCACACCGGCGACCTCGCCTACCTGCGGGCGCAGAAGTCCTATCTTGACGGACTCGTGCGCGAGCTGGTCAGGCACATCAGCCCGGACGGCGAGGAGCGGCTGCCGGAGGGCCGCTTCCTCGACTGGCCATCAAGCGAAAACAAGCCCGCGATCCATGCGGGCCTGCACTCGCTCTTGATTCTCGCGCTGGATGCCGGCCAGGAGATGTGCGGGCCGCTCTCCGACCCGGAGACGGAGCTGCTGTGCAGAGAGGCAACAGCCCGATTGCGCCGGCACGTCCCGGACCCGGCCGGCAGCAAACAGGCGGCGGCGCTCATGGCGCTGGCCGGTCTCGGCGATCCGGCCAAGCTGAACCGGGACATAATGGCCGTGGATGGCGCGCATCGGCTCTCCACGTTCTACGGCTACTACGTTCTGCAGGCGCGCGCGCTGGCCGGCGACTACCAGGGCTGCCTGGACGCCATCCGCGCCTACTGGGGCGGCATGCTGGACATGGGAGCAACCACGTTCTGGGAGGACTTCGACCTGGACTGGATGAAGAACGCGGGGCGCATCGACGAGCTGCCGCAGCCGGGAAAGAAGGACATTCACGGCGATTACGGCGCCTACTGTTACGTCGGATACCGCCACAGCCTGTGCCATGGATGGGCGTCCGGCCCCACGCCCTGGCTCACGGAGCATGTCCTGGGCATCCAGGTCATCGAGCCGGGCTGCCGCGTCGTGCGGATCAGTCCGCATCTCGGCGACCTTCAGTGGGCGGAAGGCGCGTTCCCCACGCCGCGCGGCGTGTTGAAGGTACGCCACGAGAAGCGGCCGGACGGCACGATCAAGACGTCGGTGGACGCGCCAGGTGGCGTGAAGGTTGTTCGGTGAGCGCATTCGGTTGACGGACCTTGCCTCCGCGTGTTAAGATGGCGTTAAGTTCATTTCACGATCGTCAGGGGAGAATGAGAGATGATCTCGAACCGGCAATCTGCAGGACTTCTTCTGCGCAGCGCGATCTCACTTTCCGCGTGCATTGCTGTCGGCTTCCTGTCCGCCGGCTGTGCCGGGCATCAGGTCGATAAGTACACGGTAACCGATGCGGACCGTGCAGCCGGCGCAACGGCGGTCGGCGCGGATGGCAAGCCTCTGCCCGGCGGCACCGGCAACCTCCCGCGAGACCCGCACGATGGAGCCGCCTTCGGGCCGGACGGAAAGCCAATGGGCGCGGGCATCCCAAAACCGCAGTAGCGGAATTCCGTGGAGCGTCCAGGGCGAGAAAGAGACCCGGCGACATCGTGTCAGCCGGGTCTCTGGTTCGTCTGGCCGCTGGGTGCCGGTCAGGGGTGGCAGTAGGCGAGGCCGGGGTGCTTGAGGTAGCTGTTCCCGTCGTCCTGCGGAAACATCGACAGTGCCTGTGTCTGCGTGGATAGGTACCACTTCGCATGGCCATCGCAGAACGGCAGGTTGTAGCCCTTGTTGTGCGGCATATAGTTCGCGCTGCTGCTCTGCTCGTAGGCCACTACGTCGTCGCAGGCGTTCGGGAACGGACGCAGATACGCCCGATTGAACACGTACCCCTGGCCGCTTTCCCGCATGAAGTAGAGGCTCGCGGGCGCCACGATCGCCGCCAACGAGAGGCCTTTCGGCAGAATGACGTTGCCGTTCATGTGGTAACCGATGTTTGGCGGCGCCGGCTTCAGGCTCCCGTTGGCCTGATTTGTCGGGCAGATCCAGATCTGCTCGTTCTTGGTGTACGGCAGAATCTCGTCTTTGTAGTTGAACATATCCGCGCCTGCGAGTCCGGTATTCAAGAGCGGATATCCATCATTGCTATTGGTCGCTGCGTTCACATCCTGTTTCATGAACTCCTCGTCGTAGTCCTGGATGTATTGCATCGTGGCCAGAGCGATCTGTTTGCAGTTCGAGAGGCAGGACGCCGTTCGGGCCTTTTCGCGCGCCTGCGCGAAAACCGGGAACAGAATCGCCGCGAGAATGGCAATGATCGCTATCACGACGAGCAGTTCGATGAGGGTAAAGCCTGCCCGGCTGGATCGATTTGGCATTCTTGACTAGCTCCTTCCGTATAAAAGCCGCCTACGGCGAGCCATTGTCATACAGGCAGTTGATGGAGCCCCGCGGCGGGTTTACCAACTGGTCGGTTCGGACCCATTTCGCGTGGCCGTCGCAAAACGAGGTGTTTGTGCCGCCGCTGTGAATGGGGGCCGGGCGCCACGGGTCGCCATTGTAGCAGCAGGAGATGTATCCCTGATCGGGCGGATCCTGCGGGAATCGGACATAGCCGTCCGCGTTCCAGCCGCCCTGGCTGGCCACGCCGGTCATGTTCAGGATCCACTTGGATGGATCTTCCTGGTGAGTCACCTGCGCCGCGGGGTTCGTGACCTTTGCGTTATCCATGATCCAGACCGTCTGAGCAGGGGTTCTTAGCTGCGCAATTCCTAACGGGACGGAGGGGTACCAGAGGCTCTGGACATCGTCGCGCGTAACCGTGGAGAACTCGGTAAGCCGGTAGTTCATACCGTAGCTGAGAATGCGTCCGGTCGCCGTGTTGTTGGTGACGGCAACCCAATCCGGGCACTTGAACACCTGCTGGTTCTTGACGTAGGGCTGGATCAGCATGTCCCAGACCTGCGCGGTTGGCTGCCCCGGTATCTCGTCCGGGCAGAGCGCCTCGTCGAAATCCTGCGAGTACATGAGGAGGCTGGTCGTGATCTGTTTAAGATTGCTGACGCAGGATGACGCCCGGGCCTTTTCGCGCGCCTGCGCGAACACCGGGAAGAGGATTGCTGCCAGAATGGCGATGATCGCGATGACGACTAGCAGCTCGATAAGAGTGAAAGCCGATCGCTTCGATCGTTTGGACATAGACATTTAGCTCCTTCACGGAAACGGTCAATTACGAGAAAACAATTTAACATGTCCCGCGACCGGAGTCAATAGTATTGAACGCACTATTTTTATCGTAATTATGCTACGCCGCGCTTGCGATGCAACTACGCACATACAAGCGTCCGTTCAACTTCGTCAAGTTCCAGAGGCGCGGCAGCTGTCAGGTTGTCAAGGCCGCTCTCGGTGATCGCCACAGTGTCCTCGACGCGGATGTAGAGCTGCTCCTCCGGCACCCACATCTGCGGGTCGAGCGCAAAGACCGTGCCTGGCGCCAGCGGACGATCGTGGTACTGCCCGACATCGTGCACCGCCATGCCGACCGGGTGCGACAGATGGCCCTTGAAGTCCAGGCAGCGGCGCGCCGCTGCTTCATAGGCCGGCGACGACCAGCGCCCAGCCTCCACGAGCGGGCGCATCCGCGCGGCAGCCTCCAAACGGACCTCCTCCGGCAGCCTGCCGGGCTTGATCACCTCAAGCAGCGTCTTATGGTACTCGACGATAAAGCCGTAGAGCTCTCGCTGAACGGCGCTGTACCGGCCGTTCACGGGCCACGTGCGGCCGATGTCGCTCGTGTAGCAGCCGAAGTCCGGGGCGTAGTCCATCAGAACGAGCTCGCCGTCCTGGAGCCGATGGTCGTTGC
>Ga0070735_10003037_pt1 | contig 14848 bp, 14 predicted proteins | sample Coa_R1_FD_66443 | JGI IMG/M metagenome (GOLD analysis project Ga0070735, IMG submission 66443) | Surface soil microbial communities from Centralia Pennsylvania, which are recovering from an underground coalmine fire - Coalmine... | ecosystem: Environmental > Terrestrial > Soil > Unclassified ... | reverse complement strand
CGTAATGTCTTCGGAGACGACAAATGGTCCACCACATGACTGGACAGGATGACTTGAAAGCCGGCCTTGTAAATGAAGTTACCGACGGCGAAATCATTCGAGAGATACTCGCGGACCCCGGCAAAGCCGCCAATGCGGCCAATGGAATCCTTGCGCACCACTATGGTCGGTCCCAGACCGAATTTCGTTTCTTCCATGAGATTGGACATCAGGACACCCGCGGAAAATTCGACGGACTGTCCGATCGCATCGAGGTAGGCCCAAATCCCCCCGGCGCTCTTGCCCCGAAATAAACAGGTCACGGCGCCGACTTGCGGATTGAGCAACGGGGGAACCACGTCACGCAAGTAGTTCGGCGCTACTTGGACATCGCTGTCGCTGGTGACCAGAATGTCGTGGGCTGCTTCGGCCGTCAATTGATGAAAACAGAAATTTTGCGCATTCGGCCATGGAGGATCCCCAGTGATCAGGATACGGGTGGGAATGTGGGGATAGCGCGCGCAGATTTCCCGGACGACGGGCAGGGCGGCGTCATCCGCCTCATCGGCCGCAAACAGAATCTCGAACTCGGGATAGTCCTGGACAAAGAAGGTCTCCAGATTTTTTTTCAGCTGCGCCTCGTTGCCGTGCACAGGCTTCAGAATGGAGACCGGCGGCAGCTTCGCCGCCCATTCCTCATTGGTTTTCCGATCCCGCTGGACGCTGCGCCGGAATTTGATGGCTCCCAGGATGGAAAGAGCCAACACGATCGTCGAAGCGATGGTTCCGACTATGGCGACAGTTAAGACAATGTCTACAACGAGCAAAGGTACACCTCTCCCCTATTTTGTTAGGAAGCGATAGTGGCAAGGCACTAGGTTCCTAACGGTGTTCCGGTCCTAACTGCTTAGTCTACCAAACCGTCTTTCTTTGCCACGGGGTTAGAGCGTGCAGCCAGACTCACACCGCCTCCAGCTCCACGGCGAAGGTGCAGCCTTGCGGATGCGGCTCGAACTTTAAGTCTCCCCCGTAGCTCCGCAAAATAGATCGGGAAACATACAGCCCCAGTCCGCTTCCGGAAGCTCCCGCCTGAAAAGGTTGGAAGAGCGTTTCGGGATCCGCGATCCCAGGGCCCGAATCTTCGAATCGCACGATGACTTTCTTGAGTTCCCTGGCCACGGTGACGTTCAGCAAGCGGAGCGTGTCCTTTTGGACCGCCCGATGGCTGTTCTGCACCAGGTTCAGGAAGGCCTGCAGAAGGCCATGCCGTTCCGCCAGAACCTGGGGTACATCCGCGGGCAAACGCCACTGCACGTTCCCGCCGATCTCGCGCCAGTCCGCCTCAATGACGATCCTGAGGTTGTCCAGTACCTCTTTCAGCGGCACAGGCTCTAACAATGCTTGGGATTTGGTTTGCAGTTTCAGGGAAGCTATCGCCTCCAGCCCTTCGATCATGTTCGAAAGAGCCTGGAAATCCTTGTCCTGAGTCAGGCTGTGCGTGCGGCTCAGACTCTCGCACAGGCGCTCAAACACACCGCAAAAGTTGCGAACTTCATGCGAAAGAGCGGTAGCCATGATCCGGTTGCCGGTCAGAAGCTGCCGCAAACCTTCTTCTTCCCGCGCCCGCATTTCCTCCGAGGAATCGACGACGATGGCAGCCAGGCGGTTGCCGTTTCCCGCGTCGTAGAGCGAAAACCACATGTGGGCCAGAAAGGGCTCTCCGTTCTGACGGGTTCCCTGGCATTGCGCGGCAGTACGCAGGCCTGCAGGAGTGATTTCCGCCCGCAGTGCATCCGCCAAAACCGGCAAGTAATGCCGGATTTTCCGGCCCTGAACGGTCTCGCCGCGCGGAATCATGAAGAGACTGTTGGCAGCGGCATTGGCCGCAAGTACGATACCGTCGCCGCCGACCGTAAGGATGGCCGCGGGACTGCTTTCCGCCAGAATTTTCAGTTGTTCCTCGGCCTCGCGCCGCCGTTTCTGCTCCAGTGTCACCCCGACAAGATGGTGCCTGACCAGCTCATGAGTTCGCACCAGCCCCGAAACGAACAGACCGGAAACAATGTAAGCCAGGACCGCAAACACGAATCGCAGCGCCAGTTCCGCGGGCGAACCCGGGGTGTCGAAGCAGGCCCGGAGGAAGGAGCACAACACCGCGAGGACAACGATCTCCGCAGGCCTGAGCACCACAGCACCCAGCATCATGGGCACGATGTACAGCAGCGCCAGGGACACATTACGGCCCACCAGCCAATCGACCAGCGCCGTCAGCACAACCAGGATCGCTGTTGCGGCCAGGATTTTGACTTTCCCGGCTCGTAACAAGAGCGCAATCATATAGCTCCAGGATACGGCGCAGACAGGGGAGGATTCCGGCAAAGTCCGGTGGTATGCTTTCCTGCATGGCCCATCGAACTATGAATCTTGCCGTCGCCAGCGCCGCACTGATTGGTCTGGCAGCCTGGCCGTCCGCCCAAGCCCAAACCCGTAAACCCACGCCGCCCAAGTCGCTGCGCCTTTACGTCCTCGATTGCGGAAAGATCACCGTGGCGAACGGGGACTCGATGGGATTCAAGCCGGGCGAGCTGGCCACCTCTAATATGGTCACCCCGTGCTTCCTGATCGTCCACCCGCGCGGCACCCTGATATGGGACACCGGCGAGATCCCCGACAGCGCGTTCAAGAACGGCGTCGCGCCGCAGACGGCAGGCGCGTTCACGGTGGATCGTCCCCTGCTTCCACAGCTTGCGGCCATCGGCTACACACCGGCCGACATTAACTATCTGGCGCTCTCGCATTATCACGGCGACCATGTGGCCAACGCCAATGCTTTCGCGGGCTCCACCTGGATCGTGCAGCAAGGCGATCGCGATGCGATCTTCGCCCCGCGCGGCGACACGAAGGGGAAGCTGGGAGCCGTCGGCGACCCGGCCTATTTCACCGATCTGGCCAAGAGCAAAACCCTGCTGCTCAAAGGCGAGGATCACGACGTATTCGGCGACGGCACGGTGGTGATCAAATTCACGCCCGGGCACACCCCCGGTCACCAATCGCTGTTCTTGAAACTCGCGAAAACCGGTCCGGTGCTGCTGTCGGGCGATCTGTACCACTATCCCGAGGAGATCACCTACAAGCGCATCCCATCCTTTGATTCAAACAAGGAACAGACCGCCAAGAGCCGGGCTATGATAGAGGACTTCGTCCAGAAGAACCACGCCCAGTTATGGATCCAGCACGATTACACCGCTGGCATAAAACGCAAGATCGCGCCGGAGTTTTACGAGTAGGGCGCTGAACGGCCGGGTTGATTACCAGAGGCTGCCTGTGCCAAGATTGTCCCTCAGTACGACGTTCCGAGGCGAAATCCATTTGGAGGAAATCTATGCTGAATTGCTTCACTAAGACCGCTGCCGGTTGCGCACTCGCAATCGCCTGTCTGGCGCAGGTCGCCAGTGCACAGGGTCGGGGCCCGGCTCCCCTGGCGATCCCCAATCCGACATACATTTCCATCCCTCTGGAAATCACGGTCGATCGTCCCGCCGCGGAAGTGTGGAAGCGAGTCGGCAAATATTGCGATATCGGGGAATGGCTGCAAGTCCCCTGCACCATCATCCAGGGCAAGGACGGTGAATTCGGCGCGGTGCGATCCATCGGTAACGAGATTCTAGTGGGGAAGACGGAACTTTCCTATACGTACACGCAACCCGTCAGGGAGGGTCAGCCCTACATTCTCTACCACGGCACTCTGGAAGCCAGACCGCTAACAGCGACCACGTCAAAACTGCTCTACACGCTGGTTCTGGATAACTCCACGCTGGCGGACGACGCCGCGCGCGAGCAAGACAGAATGCGAAGAGCCGCGCAGTTCACCAGGGCGCTCGAGAATATGAAGATCCTGGCTGAAGGCGGCAAGCTGCCGCCTGCCCCGACGAAAGGCGGTGCTCCCAAGGGCGGCGCACCCAAGCAGTAGACAACAACAGACGTGCGCCGTGGTCGTGGCCAGAGCGCCTTTGCAGCATCTTCGTGGGAGCCCTCGGTGGCCAGTTGCTGGACCGGCTGCACATGGACTACAACACGAACAAAATGATCGGCGAAGAACCTTTGCTGCTGGATCCCGGCATTCGCACTCGAATCCGTGACGTGTGGTTCGGCTTGGACGGCATGATCTATGTACTGACGGACGCGAGCTCGCTGCTGAAGATCACGCCCAAATAGCTTCCGCCGATCACGGTTTCCTGTTAAATTCACATTCAGGAGGCCGTATGGAGGCGATCATTTCAAGTTTGGTAAACCGCTTCGAGCGGGGCGTGCTCACGCGCCGGGAGTTGGTACAGGGTCTCACGACCTTGGCCGCGGCCAGTGGCGCGGCCGCGCAGACCAGCGATGCAGCCATCAAAGGCGCCAAGATCGACCACGTCAGCATTCAAGTCAGCGATTTGCCGCGTTCGATTGCCTTCTATCAAAAGATGTTCGGACTCACTATATTGAGTGAGGACAAGCCGAATGAAATCGTGCGCCTTGGTGCGGGGAAGGTCCTGGTCTCGCTCCACCACAAAAGTCCGACCGGCCTGGTGGATCACTTTGCGATAGGGGTAGAGAAGTTCGACAAGGACTTGGTGACACGCGAACTGAAAGCGCGCGGGGCGAGTCCGGAAGACAATCTCGATGCCGGGTTCCATATCAAAGATCCGGAAGGAATCAGCGTGCAGATTGTCGGAGCCTAATCTGAAACTGCTCCAGCCAGGCTATTTCGATGCGTTTCATTGCATCGGTGGTGACTGCGAGGACACCTGCTGTGTCGGCTGGACCGTCCACGTCGACAAGCCAACTTACGACAAATACCAAAACTGTTCCGATCCGGAGCTTGGGCCTTCATTGCGTACCCTGATTACGATCAATGAAAAAAGCTCCAACGATGACGACTATGCCCAAATCGTCTTCACGGCGGCGGGATGTTCGTTTTTGTCCGAGGGTCTCTGCTCCATCCAGCAACGGCTAGGCGAGAGCCACCTGTCAAACATGTGCGCGACCTATCCGCGCGTCATGAACAGGGTCGGCGAAGTCGTGCAGCGATCGCTAGACCTGTCTTGCCCCGAGGCGGCAAGGGTGGCACTGCTGAACCCCAGTCCGATGCAGTTCTACGAACAGGAGTACCCAGAGGACGGCTCCATCCGCCTTGGGAACTCTCCTTCACTCGACACCTCCAGCCTGAGGGCTTTTCCGGATCCATATCTCTCTTTTCGGGACGTTCGGCGCCTTGTCATTTCAGTCCTGCAAAACCGTTCATATCCGATTTGGAAGCGTCTGTTCATGGTTGGATGCCTTTGCGAGAAGCTGGATGAACCGGATGCCCTTCACGCGTTTATAGACGGCCTCAACAGCGGGCGGTTGGACGATCTTTTGCTGAAGACGCATCCGCCAGCGGTTCAGCTTGAAGTGGTGTTAGAGCTGATCGTCGCGCGCATCAGTTCAGACGCCAGCTCGCCTCGATTCCTCGAATGTTATCGCGAGTTCATGAGCGGCATCCAATGGACGTCGAAATCAACCATGGAAGAGATCGGGAGCCGCTATGCCGAAGCATACTCTCAGCACTATGCTCCATTCATGAGCCGGCACGAGCACATCCTCGAGCAATACCTGGTCAACTACGCGCATAGAACGTTGTTCCCGCTTGGACTCCCGGAAAGCAACCAAAGACTTAGCATTGATCGCGGTCCATCACCTATCGCGGCCCAATATATGCTGCTGATCGCTCACTATGCCGTCACGAAAACTCTGCTAATTGGTATGGCGGGCTTCCATAAGTCGGGTTTCGGCGTCGACCACGTGATCAAGCTGATTCAGTCGTGCGCAAAGACTTTTGAGCACAGCACCACTTATCCCGGACAGGCAATCAAGATGCTTGCGGACAAGGCTATGACCACGCCTGCGAGTCTTTCTGTGCTGTTGCAGAACTAAAAAGGTGGCTTCTATCGGGTCCGTTGGACAGGCTTGCCGAACTTCGCTGCGTCCACGGGGACGTTCGGCTGCACCTCGGTCAGTGCATACTCTTCTTGACCGCTGACCCAGCCGTAGACCCACTTATACGGCATCATGACGCCGTTCACCGGGCGGTAATCTGAGAAGTCCATTTGCGTCGGAACGCGGCCCATCGCTGAGGCGGCATAACGAACCATCCGCGTCAGCAGACCGGACTGCTTGTCGAAGTAAAACGTGGCGACCAGGCCGTTGGCGCCGCTTCCTTGAACGACGTAGACGCCCTTGCCATCCAGAGTAGTCGGATAACTGACGCGCCAAGTGCTGAAGAATCGCTTGAGCCCTCCCGGAAACGCCAGCTGCGCATCCAGCTTGGCCCCTTCGAGCGCGCTCGCGTTAAGCGGATATTCTCCGACCACCGTAAGCGGCAGCATCACCCACGCCGCGCGGCCATCATAGGTCCGGGCCAGATCCCCCTCCCGCTGATGGACCAGTGTGCCGAGCAGATTCGGAGCTTTCGCGGAGATCTCCGTGGGATCCTCGTTGACTTCCCCGAACAAATGGCTGGTTCCTTTGGCGGTATAGCTGGTGAGTTGAGCGAGCCGGGCGGCCCCGCCCAGGGCTTGAATATATTTATCGAGAATCTGATCGGCGGACGGCGTCCCGGCATCTGCGGTAACCGCCGGCAGGATGTCCGTCGGCGTGAAATTGGGCGTGCCGTAGATCGTATCGATGGGCGGCGTGACCGCGGGGTTTTCGCCACCGCGATGGCAGGTCCAGCACGTCACCATCTGGCGTCCATTGAAGTTCTGCTGATTGATAGTGCTGACCATCTGGATCATGCGGCGGGCGATGACCTTCTTCGGCGGGTCAGCCTCCCATTTCGGATTGGACGTGCCCGCGCCGGTATGGCAATCCTTGCAGCAGTAGCTTAGCGCGGCCGTAAACAGGCCCATGGTGCCCATGAACTCGTCGACGGGAATACCCTTGAGGACCTGGATGTTCTTGAAAGCCGCCTCGGACATCTGTCCTGGCTGCGCGCTCTGGGTCTGAGCTTGCGCTGACCAGGTCTTCTGTTTGAAGTTGCCGAACAGGCCGAAAATCGTCGCGGCAACAAATAGGGATAGCAGTTTCTTTTTCAGGATGTTTCCTTATCCCGACCGCGACTTCCGTCTAGTCGAAGCTGCCCTTCCACGTCCAGCCGTCGGACGGGCGCTTGATATTGATCATGCGCAGGCGGTGGTCTTCGGGATTCCGTCCCGGCTGCCCGATGACGATGACATGGTCGCCCGGTCTCAGGGTGTCGCGTTGGACACCAGAGGCTCCCAACTGCCCGCCGGCGGCCCACTCCACGGCCCACGTGATTTCTTTGCCCTTGTCGTCTTTGGACGTCAACTGCAGGAACGAATGAGGGTTCCGGTAAAGGAACTGCAGCACGTCCGCTTCGACGGTCATTTTTTGATCCTCAAGATAAGTGGACGCAAACGAGTGATGCGCGTAGGCCCGAACGCCCAGAACGCTAACTCCTGCCAAGATGAGAACGAATAGTTTTCTTTTCAAGCTGCCTCCTGCGTGAATGAATTATATCTCAACTGCGCCCTGCCCATCGGCTTCCGGTCTAGTTGCCCCCCGCTCCACCGCAATTCAACGTGCACTTGGCCGGAAGCTTGAACTTATCCTTGATCTTATCGCGATACTCCGGATACATGGTTTGCGCTCCACCCATTTCAGCCTCCTCGGGAATGCCGTAATACTTGGTCATTTCACCTGTATAGGGGTTCTTCCCGGGAAGATAGTGCGGAACCCTGCCCGACTCCACGCCTTCGTCCCCGACGATGCAGGGCGGGCCCCCGATGGCGACCGGGTTGGTGCTCAAGTTATAGGACCGAGTCAGAATATAGGGCTCGGTTAAATAGACCGGATCATCCATCAGCAACGCCACTGTCAACATATCTCCATGGCGCAGAAAATGCGTGGTGATGGTGGCCTGGTCGCTGCTGGCCGCGCCATTGCGGCGAATGTAACCGGTCTTTAAATGCGTGGTGGTGGCGATCAACTCATTGCCATTCCACCCGCCGGTAGTGAAGCCGGTCTGATCGTGCGGAGCATTCTTTCCGGGATGCGGGCGCCCGTCCATATAGATGGTCATGGGCGCGCGAGTTTCCCACGCACCGACCATCCATGCCAGGACCTTGCCAGTCAAGGGATCCGGCACGGCCCACATCCTCAGGCTAAACGGCCCAGCCGCGATATGCCACTGGGTTTGAAACCAGCAGATACGCTCCGGCATCGAGATGACCGATTGCGTAAAGCTCAAAGCCTTCGCGCGACCCGCTTCGTTGAAGGGGATTCCCGCCCAGTCGGCGGGATACGGACCGCCGCCGCGCTCCAGCGAATCCTCATGATTGATGGCTGCCCAGGATCCAGAGAGATCGATCTCCGCCATGGCGGGTAGCGCCACGCACAGCAGCGCCGCGAGACTGAGGCTCAATTTATTAAAGGTCATGTTGGGTCTCCTGGCTTTTCTAATTTATCGCCTACCACTTGGCCGAGCATGCCGTAGGATTCCATTTGGCATCGCTCGCCTCTTTCTTGTACTGCGAAGTGATCACAAAGGGCTGGCTCAGATAGGTTGGGTCGGTGGTGACGATGGTGACCACAATCAACGGATCGCCGTTGGGCTCTTTGATCATGTCGAAGTATTCCGTGAGCGTGGTTTTGTCGCTATACGGAACACCGTTCTTGCGCAAGAAACCGGCCCTGAGGTTGGATGTGGTGACTTTGAGCGATCCATCCGTTCCCCCGCGCCCGCCGCGTACCCACTCAGCAATCGAGTCTCCCTGTAGCGTCGGAGGAGTCCCCGCGGCAGGCATCCACTTGCCGAAATGAAAGACGCGAGTCTGCTTGCCGGTATCGGATTCCATTTTGAGCGTGTCGTCGTCCTGCCAGGAGATGCGCAGACGTCCTGGTACGCGCAAGAGCGCCGGCGCTCCATAGGACTTGCACACATCGCCGGAAGCTTCCTCTTTATCGGGATCCCAGGCGGTGGCGATTTTGCGGGCTTCCGGCGTCATGGGAACGCCCTGGAAATCGCCCAGCGAGGGCGTAACCATGCGATACCGCCAATCCTCCGTGATCACGGAAACCCAAGTGCCGGTCAGGTCGATGGCTGCCCCGGCCTTGGCATTCTGCGGCCCGGCCGCACCACCTCCGCCCCGGCCACCACGGCCTTGTGCGTAAAGTCCGGCAGGAATCATCAGCGATCCCAAGATAAACAGCGTGAGGCGCGTGGATAGTTTTCTTCTTTGCATTGCGTCCCTATTTCTTCGCGGTCAAACTCTTGTAAACGGACTCGATAAACGAGTTCGTGACGCCCGGTTCCGTGCCGTAGCGCGTCTCATACGGCAGGCACGGATGTGCAGCCTTGATCTGGTCGAGCGTCTTTCCCTGCTGGATCAGGTCCGCGATCACGTCGCGGATGAGCACCACCATGTCGCGGTAATCCACAACTTCCATCTGCTCCGAAACCCGACCATGACCGGGAATCACGTAAGTCCCGACATCCTTGTAGATATAGGGGGTCGGCGCAATCGTCAAGTCGATCAACTTGTTCAGGGCGTCGATCTCCCCCTGAATGCTGCCGCCGTTCGCAATATCGATCACCGGGAAGCGCGTGGTGTCCATCACATCCCCGGCGACAACCACGTCGGAGCGGCGGAACAACACGAAAGTGTCCTGGTTAGTGTGAGCAGCAGGCTGGTAGAGAATCTCGATGCCTTCGTCGTTCATACGCAGCGCCTTGCGGTTTTGGAGGAAAGCCTCCGTGGGCCAGGCATCGCCGGGATAGGACGGTTTGGCGTCGCGGGCGCTCATCCTGTTCAGGATGCTCTGATGCGCGAGAATCGAGGCAGCCCCTCCGTTTGTCATGGTCCCGGCAACGCCCGCGTTGCCCAGCGCATTGGTGAAGATGGTGAATCCGGATTTAGCAAGTTTCTCGTTGCCGCCCACGAAATCCGGGTCGGCATTGGCGTCAATCACGTACCGGATCGGCAGCTTGGTCAAGTTCTTGAGGGCCGCCATAACCTGGGCGGTTGCGGCTTCGGCGCCCGCGTTCACCAGCACGATCCCGTCGGAGCCGATCTGCACACCGATGTTTCCACCAGCGCCGGCGATCATGTAGAAGTTCGGCCGAACCTGCACGACATCAAGACCGCCGTTATCCGGTTCGGCAGCCCGGCTAGGGAATGTCCCGCACACGACCAATCCAAGAACTGCGGTGAGAATTCGCTTCACTGTTTTACTCCGTCCTGTTCCCTTAATTTTGTATCACTAAACCGGGGCTCCGCGCTTTTCGACCGACGGAATAGTACCATTATCATCCGCTCACCCGCAAGAGACGAGGCGCTGGGGTTAGGCTAGTAGCTAATGCTTGAGGTCAAGGACAATGGCTCAAAGCTTTCGAAGAGCCGGCTGGCGCTGCTGGTGGGTTTCGGCAGCCTTCTGGCGATTATCGCTTTGTCTGGATTTGACGCTCTACGAGTCCTTAGCCAGTTCCGCAAGGAAGACGATCAGATCCGCCGCCAGTTTCTGTTCCGGAATCGAGTGCTCAATAATATTCGCGCCGAGGTATATCTCTCCGGCACCTACGTGCGCGATTACTTACTGGAACCCGACCCTGAGAGAGCTTCGGGATTCGGAGCCAGTCTGGAAAGCGTGCGGCAGCAGATGGAAACCGAGCTGGTATCTTATGCAGGCCAAATGGATCCCGCGGAATCCGCGCACTACGACGCTCTGCGAATGGAGTTGGCGCAGTATTGGGCAGTGCTTGAACCGGTCCTCGCATGGGACGCCCAAACCCGGCAGAGCCAGGGCTATGCGTTCCTGCGTGACGTGGTGTTTCCGCGCCGCACGGCCATGCTGGAGATCGCCGGCCGGATTGCCGACATCAACGAACAGCAACTGAACGCGGGAAATGAACGGGCTTCCGACCTGCTCGGAAAGTTTCAGACCCGGCTGGTGGTGACGCTATTTTCAGCGCTCGCGCTGGGTTTGGGAATGGCAGCCTTCAGCACACGCAAGATCCTGCAGCTGGAAGCTCGCACGCAGGCACGTTACGAAGAGGTCGTGGAAGCGCGAAAACAGTTGACACACCTCTCCGCCAGGCTGGTCGAGGCGCAGGAAACCGAGCGTCGATCGCTTTCGCGGGAATTGCATGATGAGGTGGGCCAGTCTCTGTCCGCCGTCCTCGTGGAATTACGGAATATGCTTGCTGGATTCGGCGTCCGGCCGGAAGAGCAGCTTCGAAGCCAGGCTGATGTCATCAAGGGCCTGGTGGAGGGCAGCATCCGGTCGATACGCAACATGGCGCTTCTTCTACGGCCATCAATGCTAGATGATCTGGGACTCATTCCGGCACTGAAATGGCAGGCCCGCGAGGTGTCGAAGCGCACATCAATGGAGGTCACCGTCGCGACGGAGCTTGACTCGGAAGATCTGCCGGACGACTACAAGACTTGCATTTACCGTATCGTCCAAGAGGCCCTGCACAACTGCTCCCGCCACTCGAATGCCACCACGATCCGGGTCCGGGTCCAACAAAGGCCGGGTGCGCTTTTGCTTTCCATCCAGGACGATGGAAGAGGGTTCGACGTCAGCCAATCGAAAGGACTCGGATTACTCGGTATCGAGGAACGGGTAGCTCAACTCGGAGGCACGTGTCACGTCCATTCCGGCCCTGGCATCGGCACAGTTGTGACTGTAGAACTCCCCTTTCGCGCCTCGGCCGGACAACCGAAGAAGGATCAAAGTGAAGCAGATTCGCATCCTGTTAGCGGATGATCACAACGTAATCCGCCGGGGACTTCGATTGCTGCTGGAAAGCCACCCCGAATTCAACGTCGTAGCGGAGGCTGCGGACGGCCGGCAAGCGATCGAGCAAGCCGTCGCAACCCAACCGGATGTGGTGGTTCTCGACATCGGCATGCCCCATCTCAGCGGCACGGAAGCGGCGGAGCGGATTACAGAGATGCTTCCCTCCGCCGCGATCGTGATTCTCAGCATGCATTCGGACGAAGCATATGTTTTGCGGGCGCTCAAGGCGGGCGCCAAAGGTTATCTCCTCAAGGATTCGGCTGAAGGCGACCTGATCCAGGCGATCAAGGCAGTGAGCGATGGGAAAGCGTTTTTCAGCCCCGAAGTAAGCCGCATGCTGGCAGAAGACTACATGCGGGAAATCAAGGCGCGCGGCGTCCAGGACAGCTTCGAGCTCTTAACGGCACGTGAGCGGGAGATCTTGCACTTATTGGCCGAAGGGAAATCGAATAAGGACATCGCAAGCACGCTCGGCCTGAGTCTCTACACTGTGGAAACACACCGCAGAAATCTTCAGGAAAAACTCAACCTCCACAGTGTTGCGGAGCTGATTCTTTACGCCGTGAGAAAGGGTCTCATTTCTTAGGCAGAAACGGCGGGACTCCGAGGAATCCCGCCATCGATTCGGCAGCTCAAACATCAATTAGAAATTGGGCATGCTTCCGGGCAGAGTGTACCGGATATTGAAGTAAATAGTGCTATCGTGCGTCTGTTTCGGGTTCCCAGCGGATATGACCCAGGGACTGCGTTCCAGATATTCATACTGACCCATCAGATTGATTCCGCCGTAGCGTGCATTCGACCAGATGGTCTGGTTGAACCCGAATGTAGCTTCATTGATCGCCCGGTTCTGGCTGTTGGCTGTGACGCCATACCCGATTCTGCTGGTGCCGTTGGCGTCAAACGCGGGATTGCGGCCGATGTAAATTGCGCTGTAATAGCCGTACAGAAGAAGGTTATTCTTGTTCATCCTGGCCTCAAAACCTTCGATGGTGCTGCTGGCGTGGACGGCACTGAGGGAGCCGTCGGCTCGAACAATGAGATCGGGCGCCTGTCCAAACAGATACCGGCCCTCGCCATCGCTATAGAAGTTGTTCGATATGAGACGGACATTCTTCGTGACGGCGACATTGAAGCCGACTTCAAGTCCGGCACCCTGGGTGGTATGCGAAACGAACGGCGCTGAAAGGCTCGTGGTCTTGAAATTGCTCTCGATGCCGGCCACTTCAAAATGCACGCGAGGGAAATCGAAGGCGAGCTTCGCGATCAAGTCCGGTGTGTAGCCCGGTTGCCCCAGATAGCTGGCCCCGGAACCGATGTTCGCAGCATTGTCGAGTTGGGTTGAGGTGAGGCCCGAAAGAGCGCTGGGCAGCGTAATGCTCGATCCGCCCGCCGAGCCGCCAATATACTGATCGGGCTGTTCGGCGGAGAAGCCGAACGTTACCTTCTTGTTGGGGTGATACAGAATTCGCAATCCGGGCTGGCGGGTCCAGGTGAGGCCCGCGATGTAATTGATATCGATGACCTGGCTGTAAAAGAGATCGCCCGGCAAAGCGGAAATGCCGTTCCGGTTAGGCACCAGCATGCTCCAGCTCTGGCCAGCAAGGAATTCGACCTTGCCTTTGCGGACATCCGCCCAATACAGACGGAGGCGCGGCACAATCGCACCGTTGGAAACGGCCAGCGCGGTGGATCCGCTGGTTCCGTTGAAGTCGAACTCGTTGTAACCGATGAAGTGAGCGCCCTTCCAGTTGCCGTCGATACGGAAACCGAGGCGCGAGTTCTGTTGGCTGAAATGGAACTCCGAAAGATTGCCGGCGGCTACGTTGTTGTATGGAACGCTGCCGAAGTTGGAACCCATGCTCGATGCAGCGTTCTTGTCACGCCAAAAAGGAGTGAAATCCATAAAACCGATGGGGACGAGACAGATGTTGCCCAGCCGCAGGAAGGTGGGGATGGTCTTGTCTGGGTCGGCTTCGCAAGGGTTCCCGGCCGAATTGGCCGCGGTGGCCGCGGCTTGCGGAACCGGGAGCGGAGTGCCCAGCGTCGTTACAGCGGGTAAAGGCGGCAGAATAGGAACCGTGGATGCGACCTGCCCGACGCCGCGCGAAGAAGTCGGCGGTACAAACGTATCGGGTTTGGGCGCTACAGTCGAATCGTTGCTCTTCTCGCCCGCCATCGTACGCTTCAACTCGTCGATCTGCCTTTGCTGGTCTTGGATCATCCGCCGGAGCTGTTCGATTTCAGAACCCGAGGTGGGTGCTTCGGAGGTCGATTTCGGGCGTGAATCCGCATCAGATGCTACGGGGGTTTGGGCTACCGCGAATGGCACGGCAAAGCTTAAAGCACCTATGATGAACGGCTTGATCCCGCGCCGTCCGATTGTTCTCTTGAACATCAATTCACTCCTAATTAGTGATTTCCCGTGCCCAGGACTTTTTGCTGGATACTTCTCCACAACGAGTAGAGGACGACCTGAACCGGAAGTCCTAAGCGTACGAGTTGCCCGTGGCGTTGTAATGAATTACACGTTACATTTCGATGACGGCGCCTGGTCGCGCCACCAGCAAACGCACGTACTTGCGCGGGAACAAAAGAGCGATAATGATTCAGTCCCGATTGACCCATAGGAGAACGCATGCGAAAGAGAGAATTTTTGGGCTTAGCAGCGATGATGGCTGTAAGTCTCGTGACTACAGGCCTGCTGGCCCAGGCACCTCCGGGCGGAGGACGAGGCGGTGGGAAAGGTGGCCCGAAAGCAGGCGCCACGGTCGAAAAGATCCGGCTCCTGAAGCCTAACCTCTACATGATCACGGGCGGCGGCGCGAACACTCTGGTCCGCGTCACACCCGAAGGCTTGATCCTGGTGGACACCAAGAATCCCGGGGACGATAACTACAACCGCGTCATGGAAGAGATCAAATCGGTCTCGGATCTGCCCGTCAAGTACGTGCTCAACACCCACCATCATCCGGACCACGTCGGGACCAATCAGAAGTTCATCGACGCGGGCGCGACGGTC
>Ga0070735_10003036_pt1 | contig 14848 bp, 13 predicted proteins | sample Coa_R1_FD_66443 | JGI IMG/M metagenome (GOLD analysis project Ga0070735, IMG submission 66443) | Surface soil microbial communities from Centralia Pennsylvania, which are recovering from an underground coalmine fire - Coalmine... | ecosystem: Environmental > Terrestrial > Soil > Unclassified ... | reverse complement strand
CGAAAGCAGGTCAAGCGAGGGTCAGAAGCGAGCTACTGGCCGAGACGAATGGACCCTACACCACCTCGGAACTCTCTTATTTTTTGGTCCCGAGTCCCGAGTCCCGAGCATTCAGCATTGGCCCGCAGAGTTCCAGATTTACCTTCTAGCCCCTGACCTCTAGTCCCTAGCTCACCGCTTTCTTCTCAAACTGCCGAAGCCCCACAAACAACAGCAGCAGATCAAACGCAAACAGCACCACCAGAACAGCGATCGTCGAGAGATGCGGGAACTGCGGCACGAGCGCAGCGCGCAGACCTTCGCTCGCATAGACCAGCGGATTCATCAGCACAACTTTCTGCAGAATAGGAAATGTCTTCAGCGCGCTCCACGGATAATACGTGCACCCGAAGAAAATCATCGGCGTGATCAGCATGCTGAACATCAGCCCGATGTGCTGTTGATTCATCGAGCATCCGAGCGCGAGTCCTCCGCCTGCAGAAAACAGCGCGACGAGCACGATCATCACCACAAACTCCACCGGAGCATGAATGCTGATATCCACTCCTCGTCCCAGCACGATCCACCCCAACGGCAGCACGACGAGTCCCGCAACGGCAGCCTGTAGCATTCCGGCAACTACTTTTTCAATCGCGATCCACGGCAGATCGATCGGCGCCAGCAGCCTGTCTTCAATCTCTCGAGTCCACTGGAATTCGGCGATCAGCGGCATCGCGACCGCCCAAATTCCCGTGAACACCATACTGATCGCAATGATTCCTGGCAGAAGCAGGCTCTTGTAAGACGGAGGCATATACCCACTGCCCACCATCACCTTTCCGAAGATGAAAACAAACAGCAGAGGTTGCAGGAACGTCTGGAACAAGAGTTGAACGGCATTGCGCCGCGCCACGTGCGCATCGCGGGCCAGCATCGCGCCAAAAGCTTTCCAGTTCAATCGCGCAAACTCCTTCCTGTGTGGTGCAGGAAAAGATTTTCCAGGCTCGGCTCTGAGATGTGAACGTCAGAAAGCTCTGCCCCGGCAGCCACGGCCAAAGCAGCAATCTCCGGGATCAGAGATCCGCCTCGGTCGGCGTAAATATCCGCGCCGATCGAGTCCGAAGCCCGCACTTCGCGAACTCCCGAGAGCACCTTCAGCCGTTCCAGCAAATCCGCCGTTCTCTTCCCGAACTGTAACCGCAGCAGGTATCCTCCCGGAATCGACCGCTTCAGTTCTCCCGGAGTCCCAATCGCTATGATTTGCCCATGATCTACGATCGCCAGCCTGTGGCAGAGCGCATCCGCTTCTTCCATGTAATGCGTGGTCAACAGTACCGTCTTCCCCAGTTGGTTGTATTCGCGGATAATCTCCCACAGCAGAATGCGAGTCTGCGGATCAAGCCCAGCACTGGGCTCATCCAAGAACAGGACCTGGGGATCATGCATCATGGCCCGAGCAATCGAAAGCCGCTGCATCATCCCGCCCGAGAATCCGCGCACCATCTGATTCGCGCGGTCGGTTAGCTTGAATTTCTCGAGCAACGCCTCGGCCCGCTCGTGGCGCTCTTTCGAGGGAATGCCGAAATACGCAGCGTGAAAAAGCAGAATCTCACGCGCGGTAAGCGAGAAATCCAGATTCGCCCGCTGCGGAACTACCCCAATCAGCCGCTTGACCTTCGCCTGTTCCGTCCAGACCTCATGCTCTCCGATCCAAGCTTGCCCGCTCGTAGCACGCACGCGCGTCGTAAGGACTCCAACGGTAGTCGATTTGCCCGCTCCGTTCGGCCCAAGCAACCCAAAAATCTCGCCTGGATAGATCTCAAGCGTCACCCCATTCAGCGCCACAATCTGCGGCTTAGGTTGCTTCGGTTCTCTGGCGCTTGGGCGTGCAATAAACCCTCCCGCAGCCCCGAGCGGCGGCGCCGAGTTAAACACCTTGCGCAGATCTTGCGTACGTATGCCGACAGCTGTCAATGGAAGTTCCCCGGAGTTCAGGAAGTATATCGCAGGAAAAGCTGAGGATGGGATTGGTGGACCAGGCAAGATTCGAACTTGCATCTGCGAACGCCAGCCGAAGCCGCCGTCCGCCGTGTTCCTTACACCACCGGCCCGATACGCCCAACTACTTTGTGGAGTCCCGCGCTGGCTGAAACGCCCCGCGTATTCACGCCCGTGAACTCCTCTCTAACACGCCATCCGGAAAAGAGTTTCTCAGGACGTAAATTTAATCCACGTGTTCCCCTTCGGCCATGAAACTCTGTTCCGCTGGAGGCAGGCGGTCACCCGGCCTCGCCCAGAAAACATAAAGTGTCGGCCACAGAATAACGCTGACCAGGAGCTCCACGATCAGTCCGCCAACGATAACGATCGCGAAAGGCCGCTGCGAGTCGGAGCCAATATCGTGCGACATCGCGGCGGGTAGAAGTCCGAGCGTCGCCACAAGCATGGTCATCATGATCGGCCGCAGGCGCAGGGCCGCCCCCTCTTTCGCTGCATCGCGCACCGGCATTCCGCGCGTGCGCAGTTGATTGATGTACTCCACCATGATCACGCCGATTTCTACCGACACCCCGATCAGCGCAAGGAATCCCAGACCTGAGGAAACACTGAAATGCGTCCCCGTGATCAGCAGGCTGAGAAATCCTCCGAGCGGCGACAGCGCGACGACCGCGAGAATGAGTCCGACCCACTTCCACGACCCAAACGCGGAGTACAGGATGAACGACATCAACAGGATCGTGACCGGAACGATGATGGAGAGCCGTCGGTTCGCCCGCTGCTGGCTCTCGTATTCTCCTGTCCAGTCGAGGTGATAGCCCTCCGGCAATTTCACTTTCTGTCCAACTTCGTCGATCGCCTGACGAACGGTGCTGCCGAGATCGCGCCCGCGAACGCTGTACTTGATCGCGATATAGCGCGAATTTCCCTCGCGATAAATCGTCGAAGCGCCGTCATCGAGCGTGATGTTACAGAGTTGCCCCAGCGAGACGCGCTCGCCCGACGGAGCCAGCAGTCGGATGCTGGCGATGTCGTCGACCGTCCGCCGGAACTGCGGCTGATAGCGAACCGTAAGATCGAACCGTTGTTCGCCAATCAGGATCTGGCTGACGGCTTTGCCGCCCACCGCAGATTCAACCGCATCCTGTATATCGGCAACGTTGATCCCGAAGCGGTCGGCGGCGGCGCGGTCGACATTCAGATTCACATTCGGCTGGCCACGTACCTGAAACGTGCCGAGGTCGGCAATTCCCGGAATACGGCTCATGATCCCTTGAATCTGGTCCGCCTTCTCCTCCAGCGTTTTCAGATCGCGCCCGAACAGTTTGACCGCAAGTTCACCCTTCACGCCGCTGACGGCTTCTTCAACGTTGTCCGAAATCGGCTGCGAGAAATTCCAATCGACGCCGGGAAATTGCTGAAGCTTCCCGTCCATCGCGGCGATGAGCTCATCCTTGTTGCCTTGGAACTCAGGCCGCCACTTCTCGCGAGGAAGAAGGTCAACGAAGAACTCGGTGTTGTAGAAGCCGCTGGCGTCGCTGCCATCGTCGGGGCGTCCGACCTGGCTCACGACCTGAGTGACCTCGGGAAAATCCGCGAGCACGAGGCGTGCCCGCTTGGCCATGTCGATGCTCGCCGTTGGCCCGGTGCTCGGCGCGAGTGTGCCGCGAACCCAGATCGCACCCTCGTCAAGATGCGGCAGGAATTCCGACCCGATAATCCCGCTGGTCGCGAGAAAAATCATTACCCCGAGCGCAATCAACCCCATCCCGAGCGTGAGCTTCAAGTGATCAAAACACCAGTCGAGTGTCCGTGAATAGCTCCGGTTCAGCCATTCCAGCACCGGATTGCGCCACTCCTTGATCCCGCGGCTGAAGAGCATGCTGCACAGTACCGGTGCAATGAACAGAGCGAACGCCAGCGCCCCGAGCAGCGCGAACGCTACCGTCCACGCCATCGGCCTGAACAAGCGTCCTTCCACTCGCTGCAAGGTGAAAATTGGAAGGTAAGAAACGATGATGATGATGCGCGCAAAAAATACTGGTCGCTGCACTTCATGTGCGGCGATACCGACGATTTCGAGAAATGATTTCTTCTGATCCCCGAACGAAGTGTGCCGAAGAATGTTCTCGACCATCACCACCGACCCATCCACTACCATGCCGAAATCAAGTGCGCCAAGCGACAGCAAGTTCGCAGGAATGTGGTTCAGATCGAGAAGAATCGCCGCAAACAAAAGTGAGAACGGAATCGTAACGGCCACAATCAGCGCGCTTCGCACGTTGCCGAGAAACAGAAAAAGAATCAGCGTGACTAGCAGGACGCCATCGGTCAGGTTCCGCAATACCGTGTGCGTCGTGTGGTGCATCAAGTCGCTGCGGTCGAGATGTGGAACAAGCTGAACCCCCGCCGGAAGCAGTCCAGGGTTGCCGCCAGCGCCGTTGAGCTGGGCAATCTTTTTGTGCAGATCATCCAGAGCGACTTCGGCGATCGCTCCCTTTCGAAGCAGTACGATTCCTTCCACTACGTCATCGTTGTTGATAATCGTGCCGTCTTCTTTGCGGATCGTTTTCCCGAGTTGCCCCAGCCGGACCTTCGGAGCCTGCACAACATTGCCGAGATCGCGAACGCGAACCGGAGTTCCGTTCTGTACTTTGACGACGGTCGCAGCGATGTCATCCGTCGTTTGCATCAAGCCGACAGCCCGGACATTGAGGGCCTGCTGCCCGCGTTCGATAAATCCTCCGCCGGCATTGATATTGTTCGCGATCAGCGCCTGCTCCACTTGAGGCAGCGAAAGTCCGTACGACACCAACTTCCCCGGATCAAGTTGAATCTGATACTCGCGAGTAGGCCCGCCAAACGGGTTGACATCCACAACATTGGGAACCGACTTCAGCTGGTTGACGACATACCAGTCATTGAGCGCCTTCAACTCCATGACGTCATATTTCGGATTGGTACTCGTCAGCGTGTAGAACATGATCTGCCCTACCGGGCTGTAGTCCGGGCCAATGCCCGGATTTACTCCCGGCGGCAAAGTGACCATCTGTAGCCGGTCGAGAACTTCCTGGCGTGCATTGAAGGTAGTAATCTCGTCGTCGTAAATAATGGTGATGACGGAAAGACCCATGAGCGACACAGAACGCAGATGCGTCAAGTGGGCGACGCCATTTAATTCCACTTCAAGCGGAACCGTGATCTGCTGTTCGACTTCTTCTGCGGCGTGGCCAGGCCATTGCGTGATCACCTGCGCATACGTGTCGGCCACATCGGGATAGGCCTCGATCGGCAACTCATGAAACGCGATGATGCCCCACACGAAAAGCACCAGCGCTCCTCCGAGCACCAGGAGCGGGTTCGTCAGGGCGAAATCGATTGCCTTTCGAATCATCCGCTAGTCCCCCACCTTTTTCTCAGCCACTTCCGTGGAGAACTCCAGCGCATTGGTCACCAGCTCATCTCCGGGTTTCACGCCGCTGTGGATTTCTTGCATCCCATCGGGAGTCACGCCGTCGGCCTGAACCACAATCTTGCGGAATTGCTTGTCGCCCTCTTTGCGGAAGACCCAGTCTTTATCGTGCAACCGCATAATGGCGGTCGAAGGAACCACGATGCGATTCGTGAGCCGCCGTGAACGAAACTTTGCAACCGCAAACATCCCGGGGCGAAGCGAACCATCGGCGTTCCCCAGCACGATCCGAACTTTCGCGCTCCTCGTATTTGGATCGAGCACGCGAGAAATATCAGCCACTCTGCCCTTGAACACTCGATCCGGAAAGGCATTCAAACGTATCTCAGCTGCATCGCCAAGGTGAACTTCTCCCAGATCGTTTTCGAATACATCGCACACCACCCAGACCTCGGCGAGATTGGCGATCGTGAACAAGTTCGGCGTGTTATCGAGGCTCTTCACCCCTTCGAATCCGGCAACGTTCTGTTCGACAATCGTTCCGGAAATCGGCGCCTTCAACTCGATCAGGGGGCTTGAGTGCGCCGGATCGCCGCCGAGAATCTGAACGTGGTGCTCCGCGGTATCAAGATCAACTTTGGCCTTGTCTTCCGTGTCCTGCGCGACTTCCAGGTCCTTTGCCGCGATTGCGCCGTGGTCGTAGAGCATCTGGGCGCGATCGAGCGCCTTATGCGAAAGAACTTCATCAGCCTTGGCCTTCTCAAAATCCGAAAACGCGCTGGCCACATCGGGGCTCGAGATCACGAGCAGCGTTTCCCCCTTCTTAACGTTGTCCCCGAGTTTCACTTTCAGATCGACGACTCGTCCCGATCCCAGCGACGTCACATGAATCGTGCGGTTCACATCCGGCGAAACAGTGCCGTTCGCTGTGACCACCGTCGGAAGCGAGCGCAGTTCCGCTTTCGCAGTCTTGAACAACTCCGGATGGTCGGCAGTGTAGACGTCGGGATCGACCGTGATCACAGGCTTGCTCGTCGCCGCGGGCGTCTCTTTCGAGCAGCCAACTCCCGCCCAAATAGCCGTCAGGGCGAGCCCTAGCGAAAACCATCGCGCAGCGCTCGTTCGATGTGTAAGACATAAAGAACGTTTCATGGGATGACCTCGCGTCCCACCGCCTCATTCAACTGCGCTGCGGCGGTGAGATAAGAGCCGATCAGATTCACGTAGCTGAGTTCCACGGTCCGGTAATCGCTCTGCGCGTTGAGGAAGTCGAGCAACGACGCTCCTCCATGTTCATAAGAGAACTGCACCGTCTCGCGAACTCGAACTGCCTGATCGAGATACTGCCGTTTGTAGGGTTGGAGCAATGCGATATTGCTGGCAACGAGCGCATATGCCGAATCGACGTCGCTGTAGACCTGCGTTTCTAAGCCTTGCCGCAGCTTCTCATTACGGTTGATATCGATTTTCGTCCGCAGCTTCTCGCCCTGATTCGTGTCGAAAATCCGTAGTGGGATGCTGACGCTCGCCCCCAGCGTGTTCAGGGCATCAGGATTGTTGAATGAACCGTTGTGTGTAAACCACACGCCGATCGTAGGATCAGTCGATCCGTTGGCCTGCGCCAGTTTGTAATTCGTCTGGGCTTGCTGCACCGATAACACCGCGGCACGAAGATCCGGCCGCGCATCGAGCGCCTGCTTGCGGCAGTCGTCCAGCGAAAGCAGGTCCTCGCGGAAATCGAACACTCCCTCGACATCAAAGCTGTCCACAGGACGGCGGTCGTCGAGCAACGCCAGCAAGTTGATCTTCGTGGTCCGCAGGTTCACCAGCGCGTTCTGCAGATCGGATTCGTACTGCAGTCGCGCCAACTCGAGGCGGTCAAGATCAATCCGCGCGATATCTCCCGCCTGATACCGCTCACGGCTGACCTTGAGGATCTTGTCGTAGTAGCCGAGATTGTCCTGCGCCAACTTCAAAACGGCCTTTGCCTGCAAGACGCCTACAAAAGCCGTGCGCAGGTTGTAAAGCAGCGTGCGCTCGTTATCGTCGGCCTGCGCGGCGCCGATCGCGGTTCCTTGCTTCGCGCTTTCGTATCGCAAGCCCCGCTTGTTCCGCCGCTCGAAAAGATAGCTGACGCCCGGCGAGATGAACGTTCCCGCAAACGGTGTCCACACGCCATGGCTGGGCGCGATCTGCGTTCCATCGGCAGATAGCGTGAAATCCGGGTTCGGCCGAAGATGCGCGGTAATCTCCTGCGCCTTCAGTTCGTCGATATTCAACTTCGCCGCCATCAGCGACGTATTGTCCAACTCGAAACGGTTCTTTACCTGCTCCCAGTTCCACACCTCGGCAGGCGCCTGCGCAGCCGCCTGGGCGCACAGCGCCGCGGCCGTCACTCCCACAAAACATGCCAGATTGATACACGTCCAACGCATTGAAACTCTGCTTCCATCCTCTCGTCCGCCAGTACTTGGAGCGAGGACAGTAATCGTCAGAAGCGCACAGGCGCTTCTGTCACCGGAACCGGGGCTCGGTCCCGAGAGACGCAAGTTGGAGAAAGGTCACCGCAGTTTCAGTGTTTTTGCCTGTGAGCGGCGATCGGAATGAATCAGGCGAGATGCGAAGCAGGAGGAGCGCGGCCGAACTCGTGGACCACCGTCGTGAAAGGCAGGATGTACGAAACCGATGGACACTGATACCAACACTCAGCGTGTGCCGGTGCAAAAGCGGCGATCGAAGCCAGAGCCTGATGGCTTTGCGCCGGAGCAGCTTTTTCGCTGCTCGCCTGCCGCACACTCCGCTTGCTGATCGGAGACTCCTCCACAGCAGCGCACAACGCGTGCAGGTCGTCCGTCGCCGACACAACCGGGAACAGCACAACCAGCGCGCAGCCCAGTGCCAGCAGGCACTGCCGCGACGAAAAGCGCCTCCGCGAATCCGGAGCCCGGCCATCCCGCCACAGCCAATAGGCGGGCAAGGCCAGCAGCACCCACGCGAGGTTGAGCAGCAGTTCCATGAATTGTTCGGGCGGCGGGAGACACCGGCAGTGCTCCCGAACCGCTAGTTTTTCAGAAACTCTGAATTTAAGTCAATATGACCTCCGTGACTTCCGGCATCGAAGCTTGCAAGATCGCGGGGCTCGAACATTCCTATACGGAAACCGCGAACTGTGGGAGAGTAATGAAAGCGCCCGAGGACGAATGAATACGAACCCCACACTGCGGATTGCCGGGCTTCTGATAACTCTCCTGTGCGTCAGCCTGTGCGCCTGTCAAATTGCTCCTCTCCCAGCCGACGAGTTGGCCGATTCCCAGGCCCAGGACGCGCGGCCTCAACCGCAGAACCAGTTGGGTCTGATCATTGAAAACGACTCCGAACTGCCCGACACCTATCCCGAGGCCAGCTACGAAGTCCGTTTTCTCGCCCGCGGAGGCGTCCCTCGTCTTCATTGGAAGCTCGAAAAAGGCGCGCTGCCTCCGGGGATCAAACTCGAGGAGGACGGCCTCCTCCACGGCACGCCCGGGCGCACCGGCGAGTTCGACTTCACTGTTTCGGTTACGGATTCCAACAATCCCCCGGAAGCGGTGCAGAAGGGCTTTGTCCTGCGAGTGCTGTCGGCTCTGATCCTCAAGTGGAAGACGCCGGCCCACGTCAGCGGAAAAAGAATCGATGGCAGCGTCGAAGTTTCCAACATTACCCCCGACGATATGGATCTCACCTTCGTAGTCTTGGCCGTCGCCGAGAACGGACGCGCCACAGCCATCGGCTATCAGCATTTCAACCTGCCGCGAGCCACCGTCGATAAAGAACTCCCCTTCGGCGAGACCCTCCCCCGCGGCGGTTACGTCGTCAACGTCGACGTCGTTGGCGAAGTTGCACCCAAAAATCAAATCTACCGCGAGCGCCTACAAACTCCTTCAGCCTTACACGTGAACGTCGGCCCGTAGGGGCGGCGTCCTGCTGCTTGTCGCGGGCCCTCGCCCTCGCACCTTCACCAATCCAAATCGCACCGAACGCAAGCAAGGTGATAAATTGCAGAGGATGCGCGAGCCCAGTCGTGCACCCGAGGAGAGCTTTGATGGTTTCTACCGAATCACCCGCAGCGTCGTTGTCTCAAGCGATGGACGCTACTGTCCGACGCCGCCGCGGTCTGGAATTGTTCTGTCTCTCCTTCCTCGCTCTCTTTCTCGAATTAATGGTAATTCGCTGGGCTCCAGCAGTCGTACGTCTCGTCGCCTACTATGCCAACCTGATTCTGATCAGTTCCTTCCTCGGCCTCGGCGTCGGAGCCATCCTCGGCAGAAAAAGAAAGTCGCTCTTCGCATGGCTGCCAACTCTGCTGCTGCTCAACGTTGCATGGCTTCTGATCGCCCACTTCATCACCCTCCCGACGAGCGCCACCGAAAGCCGGTTCTATACGCCCAGTCCCCAACTTGTGCGTTATGTAAGCCTGGTCGGCATCTTCGTCACCAACGCTTTCGTCTTCGTGCCCCTCGGCCAGCGCATCGGATCGCTCTTTGACGCTCTGCCTCCGCTGCTCGCTTATTCCTGGGACCTCGGCGGAAGCCTCGCCGGCACGCTCTGTTTCGGACTCTTCTCGCTAAAGTATTTCTCTCCAACAGTCGGAGTTTCGTTCGTCGCGCTCGCGATCGTTCTGCTTCTTCGCAAGGCGCACCGGCTGCGCACCATCCCGGTTCTTGCACTATCGATTGCTGGCGTTTATTTTTCCGTCGCATCGAACGCGATCTGGTCCCCGTACTACTGCATCATCATCACGGACCATCACAAGGTTCCCGTGCGAGAGCCGCACGCCGATCTCCGCACCATGCAGGATCCGCCGATCTACGACGTGCGCGTGAATCACTATTTTCTGCAGAGCGACGGCACCTTCGATCCGAATCGCTACTCTCCGCAGAACCGCACCGAGATCCTCAACGGACGCATGCAGTACGACCTGCCCTATGCGCTGGCCCCGGTGCATCGCCGCGTACTTGCGTTAGGCGCGGGGGGGGGTACAGATACTGAGATTGCCGTCCTCAACGGCGCGGAATACGTTGATGCTGTTGAAATAGATCCGATGCTCGTCAAACTCTCCGACCGCTTCAATGCTTCGGCGATTTACAAAAATCCCAAAGTTCACGTCCACGTCGATGACGCCCGCGCTTTTCTTCGCCGCTCCAGCGGCGGATACGACATGGTCGTCTTCAGCTTTCTCGACTCGCAAACTCTTTTCAGCTCGATGAGCAACATCCGCCTCGACGGATACATTTACACCGTGCAGAGCATCCAGTCGGCGTACCGGTTGCTGAACGACAATGGCGTCCTGTCCCTATCCTTTATGGCCGGACGCGAGTGGCTCGCCCGCAAGCTGGTGCGAATGGTCGAAGTCGCCACCGGCCAGACTCCTGTCCTTTACGAGAGCAACGGCCAGGTCGTGATCTGCGCCTTTCGCGGCCAGCATCCCGAGCCGCCCGCGCAGTACGGCCGCTTCACGCGCACGGTTGCCCCCACTGGCGAAGTCTCCGCAGCCGTCGCTCCTACAGATGACTGGCCCTTTCTTTATCTCTCGCGCAAAACCATCCCGTCGGACTATCTGATCGTGATTGGAATCCTGTTGGCCATCACGATTCCCGCGGTGTTCATGCTGCGCGGCCGCGGATTTGGCATGGACGACGGCCACTTCCTTTTTCTCGGCCTCGGATTTCTCCTGCTAGAAACCAAGAGCATCTCCGACTGCTCGCTCTACTTCGGCACGACCTGGTTCGTAACGCTCGTGGTAGTGACCGGCGTTCTTCTGATGGTCCTTGCCGCGAACCTGGTAGCCATGCGGCTCACCCGTTTTCGTTTGTGGATGTACGCCCCGCTGATCGCTACGCTGCTGCTGCTTTACTTCGTGAAGCGCGATTCCATTCTGGCGTTGAGCTTCGACGAGCGCTTGTTATGGTCCCTGCTGGTCGTGCCGCTGCCGATCTTCTTCGCCGGCCTGATCTTTTCGACCACATTCCGCCAGGCCTCAAACCCGTCCTCTTTCTTCGGAGCCAACCTCATCGGAGCCATGATCGGCGGCTTCAGCGAATACCTCAGCATGATCATCGGAAACCAGAACCTCATGTTCATCGTGATCGGCGCGTACCTGCTCAGCCTCGTCCTGCAAATGCGATTAGCTAACGCGCGGTCGTAAAGCTCGCGCATTCCGAAAACAGGAAATCCAAGAAAAAAGTCCCGCGACAGAAGGCCGGAGCCTACCCGAATCTGTCATCCTGAGCCAAGCGAAGGACCCCGGGCATGCCGGCGCCTCTACAGGCGCCGCAAGGCATTCTCCCGATGCCGCCGTCCGCTGGAGGCACATGCGCGAGCACCAATATTTCGTCTACATCATGTCGAGCAATTCCGGCACGCTCTACGTCGGCATGACCAACAGCATCTACCGCAGAGCGCTTCAACATAAAAGCGGAGAAATCGAAGGCTTTTCCAGCAAATATCATTGCCATCGCCTCGTGTACTACGAGAGTTATGACGATGTACATCGCGCCATCGGACGAGAAAAGGAACTGAAGAACTGGACCCGAGCAAAGAAGATTGCCTTGATCGAATCTGGAAATCCCCGGTGGGCCGATCTGGCCGAACACTGGGGCGCTCGAATGCTGTTCGCTGGGGAGTCGATCAGAGAACAATGCTGAAGCAGTTCGTCACACGCGGCTAGAGCATATGCCGGCCGGACCCTATCGACGATTCGTATGCCGCAAAGACTCGCGACTAACGACGAACAACTCACCCTGTCGCGTCTTACGCTCGGAGTTACCGCACACGAGCATCGTCATCCTGAGTAAACCGAAAATCCCGCGATAATTGTCATCCTGAGCCAAGCGAAGGATCCCGCGACCGCTCCAACTACCCATGCCGCGTATATGCATTCCCACCGCAGTCGCACGGTATCGTCAGAATGCCTGTCCGCACTATTCGCTACGTCGGCGATTGCGGGATCCTTCACTTCGTTCAGGAAGACAGAACTAAGGGCACGCACAAGAACAAGATTATTCACTTGACACAAAGAGGTATAATTTATGAGCCGTGACAGGGGCCGATTTCTAGTGGGGAGTATAATTTCGAAGGGTAAAAGCGCATCCGGCAACGCTGGGCATCGACTGGGTTTGGAATCCTCGCCTAGCTAATCCAGCGTTGCCGGGATACACCACCGTGGCGAGTTCGATCTCTGTTGGACGGAGGTCAAACTCGCCATCAGCATTTTCGGATTGTACTCCTGACCCGCCTGTGCGCGATAGGAAAAACCGCCCACTGCGCTACATCAGAGCATCCTTTTGTGGTCAGGAATCCATCTCAACGGCGTTGATCAATAGCCTTGTCAAGAGTTATTTCCGTGTGCCTACCACATGCTTACAATGTGCTGCAACTTTGGTACTATCTTGAAGTTATTCAAAACACTAAGGTTACATCGATAATTTAGAGATTGTTGCAGCACATTGTAAGCACATGGTAGGCATGTCAAGAAGAGAGAACGTCATACAGTTGATCGCATGATACACTCTGCAAGTTGATTTAATGAGGTCGATGCCATGCGAACCGATCTAAGTCCAGCCATCGAAGCTTTACGCGAACAATTGCGCGAGCAAGAAGATGAACTTCTTCAGACTAAGCGCATGATCAATACTTTGCTCAAACGTTCCGGCTTGCCGGCGGAATTCGATGAGTCAGGAGATTCGGCAGGCGAGTCTTCCATTGCCGCGCCGCGCTATTCTTCGGGCGTTGTAAAGCCCGATCAATACTATGGTAAGCCATTCGCGACTGCTGCGCAGGAGTTCTTGGAGCGCCGCAAACAGGCATGCGCTCCGGATGAAATCCTACGTGGCTTAGAAGCCGGGGGATTTGATTTTAGGGCACTTGGTTGGAAGGACAACGATAGGCTCCGCAGCTTGTCAATCTCTCTGGCAAAAAATAACCAGAAGTTTCACAAGCTGCCTAATGGGATGTTCGGGCTGGTTATTTGGTATCCGAACATTAACGGCAACAAGGATTAGCCATGTACGGGAGGCATGAAATGAGAATAACTGTAGCCTGATTCCATCCCAGGTTCACCGTGGAGTCGGGCGATAACGGAAAGGCCCCAAACCAGAAGCCTTGTGGAGGGAAGCTGGTTTAGAGCCGTGGTGATCCGCTTTATTTTGCCTGACCGGAGGGCGTCTAGCTGGCAGCTAGGAGCGGCCTTGTAAGCCGCAGTTCCCTGTATTTGGAACGGGGTCCGATCCCCCCGCCCTCCGCCATTATGCCATTTTCTTCGCTGTTTTGGAACTCTCCTAATGAATTGCGAAAGTGAGCTGCCGACTGATAGCTTGATGCAGGATAAAAGATGAGAAAATTCTGGCGTGGTTACAGACAGGCAAAGGATCTACGCGAGAGAGAAGAAATTAAGAAGGTGCGCGATAATCTGATCGCGACGTTACGTCGATTAATTCGCACACGAGGTCATGAAGGGGAGGCCGAGTACACGGCGGAACTGAAACGGTGGAAACAGGATATAGGAGCGTTTGAACTGCGCGAAAGGATCAGGCAGTACCATCACGCCGTTGATGACTATCAATCGCGCGATCAAGAGCCGCTTTAGATTTCTTCGCAGTTTTGACAAATTTCCTGTGGGACATTTTCTCGACAGCTTCATCAAGGAGTTCCCCAAAGCTATCCAAGAGTTCGTCCTCGGCAGATTTATGGCTCGCGATTGGCTTAGCGACAGTCGCCATATGCGGTCCTTTCTTCGGGGGAAGATTGCTGGCCATACAGTGTACCCTAAACGTCAAGGCACTGCTCGTCATGTAACCTTGGTAATTACTTAGAGTAGCTAGACCCCCTGAGCGTTTGCAAGATTTCGTAATCTTCATGTCATTTTTTCGCGTTAAACTGTCACAATATGCAAGTGAAAGCTGATAAAGGCCAATTCGATGAGCTTCTCCGGCGCATGATCGGCGCTCCGCCAAAGAAGACCTCTGAGATAAAGGCCCCCAAGAAGCCCTCTAAGCCTTCTCGGAAGTCAGGTCATTGAACGGCAGAGGCTTGAATCCCGCCAAACGGCGCACTGTTTCTATGAATGCGCCTTCGTCATTGCGACGATTGAACCTGTACGAAAACTCATTCAGGTAGCGTTGCAGGTGCTTTATCGAAACCTTGTGGAAGCTGCCTATGATCCCGCGTTTGAGCAGCGAAAATGCGGACTCAATCGTGTTCGTGTAGATCAGCCCGTTCACATACTGGCCAGAACTGTGATTGATGACACGGTGTTTCGAGCGAATGCCATCAATGGGAACTTCTCGGATCGCTATATTCGCTTGCGTGGAATCGTCCGTCATTACCCTCGGGGGTCAGTCAAAACCGGCCAATGAGGGTCACTTCAAAACCGGCCAACGAGAGTAAAAGCCTGGGACGTTGATTCCGACATGAGGTGTTGTAGCT
>Ga0070735_10003035_pt1 | contig 14849 bp, 10 predicted proteins | sample Coa_R1_FD_66443 | JGI IMG/M metagenome (GOLD analysis project Ga0070735, IMG submission 66443) | Surface soil microbial communities from Centralia Pennsylvania, which are recovering from an underground coalmine fire - Coalmine... | ecosystem: Environmental > Terrestrial > Soil > Unclassified ... | reverse complement strand
TTGTTGGGGCCCTCGCCCGGCCACTGCGTTTGCTTGCTGTATTGCGGCCACTCCGCGCCGACCTGATCGCGGTGTTCCTTAATGTGCAGCTGTTTGGCCCAATCGGACGCCGGCGAGCGTCCGGCCGACCAGACTTCTTCCATCAACGGCCCCGAACGCGGCGGCGTAACATTGCCGTCGACGCCCACAACATAGGCGGAACGTCCGTTGCCCGGATAATCCATCATGTACACTGTGTAGCCCTGATTCACGAAATCGTAGGCCCAGCCCGGCCGGCCGTCCGGCGTCTGAATCAGCGCGTAGGCGCCCTGCCCGCCTCCGCCGGTGACAAACACGACGGGATACGGATGCCGGATGTTTCTCGGCACCCACGTTTCCACGTACATGGCGCCGTGCATCGTCTCGTTGCCGGGCTCGCCGACATAATGGCCGCCCACGTAGAAGTGGCCTTGCCGCCCGATTTCGGCGGTAGAGAATGTCGGGATCGATGACCCGGCGTCAGCAGCGTCCACGGAATGAGTCCGCAGCGCAAACCATCCGCCCACCAGAGCCACGGTCAGCACGGAAAATGCCGCCGTCATTTTTTTGCGATTCATAAAATCTCCTTTACCGGTCAGGCCGCTCAGTGAACGGTTTTATCCAGCCAACCCATGAAGTACTTGGAAATTTCCGCGCTGTTCTTTTCCGACATCATCTGGTGCCCATTGCCGGGCATTCCCACATCCTCGAGTTTCACGAACGTGGTTTTCACGCCAGCCTGGTTAAGCCACTTGGCTTCGCAGTGGGCGTAAGGGCGGTGATAACTCGCTTCTCCGGTCACGTTCAAAATCGGAATCCCTTCGAGGTTGACGAGCTTGTGCACGGGCTCACTCTGCACCCAGCACGGAAGAAGATCCGGGCCATCCGCGGTTTCCTGACGAACCGGGCGCAACTCTTTGGCGTCGGTGATCGGGGGATCGTAGTGAATGAACGTGCGGGTCACGCCCCACACATTTCCCGGCCCCGTCGCTCCCCGCTCGGCGCTCACGATCGGAGGCGAATTCGGTTCCGCCGCGACGATGGCCTTAACGAGTTTCGGCCGTGTGTCCGCTACCAGAAAAGCCACCGCGGAACCCGAGTTGAGCACTAGGACGACCGGCTTCCCGATCATGTCCAAAAGCTGATCCAGATCGTCAAGCGTGTCCTTGCCTTCGAGATCGAACTTGGAAACTCCATTCACTTCCATCTTGGCGTAATAATCAAACGCCGGTTCGCCCTTCTTTCCCTTCCCATTTTCACCGGGCCACTGCGATTCTTTTTTCCATTGCGGCCAATCCGCGAATTCCTGAACTCGACCCTCCTTGACGTGTTGCTCTTTACTCCATTCCGACGCGGGCGATCGCCCGCCGGTCCAGATCTCCTCGATCAAATTGGTAGAGCGCTGCGGCGTGGGCACGCCGTCCACGCCAGGAATGAATCCCGCGCGGCCGAGGCCGGGAAAATCCATCATATAGACGGTATAGCCCTGGTTGACGAAATCGTAGGCCCAACCCGGCCGCCCGTCGGGGGTTTGCATAAACTCGTATTCGTCCTGTCCCACACTGAAGCCGATGAATACAATCGGATAGGGGTGGCGGATTCTCTTGGGTACCCAGGTTTCCACATACATGGCGCCGTGCATCGTTTCGTTGCCGGGCTCGCCCACATAGTGGCCGCCGACGTAGAAGTGGCCTTCCCTTCCAATTTCAGCGGTGGAAAATGTGGGGATCGATGAACTTGCGGCCGGAGCTTTGCCCGCGGCTGCTTTGGTGTTGACGAATAACCAGCCGCCGAGAACTACAAGCCCCAGCGCTGCGGGCGTGGCGATGAATGCCTTTCTGTTCATGGCATCTCCCATCCGACGACGTTAATCCGCACTCCCACGAATCTGTTTGGCAAGATTGATGATCGCGTTAGTACACCGTGACACATTCGCTTGTCAAGCACCCGTCAGAGTGTTGTCAGACAGCTTTCAGGCACGTTTCAGGCATTTGTCAGGCGCTTCGTAGTAAAAATCGCACCTTGTAACCGGCCGACCATTCGCGAATTTCATTCGCCTCCACGGAGGAACCATGCGAGCTCTGTCTATTGGGTTGGGCGCTGTTGTGTTGCTCGCCGCGGCCTCCGTTCCCTACGCGCAGAGCCCCGCCAATTCACGCCCGACCATCAAAAGCGAGGAAGATTTCCGCCGCGCGTTCAAGGAACTTTCCAACTGGGGGCGCTGGGGAAAAGACGACGAGCTCGGCGCCGCGAATTTCATCACGCCCGAGAAACGCAAGCAGGCGGTCGCGCTGGTGAAGGAAGGCGTGGCGATTTCGATGGAGCATGATGTTCCCCAGGAACTGGCCGCGGATACGACCAGCATCATGGAACGCACGCTGCTCGATGTGAATGCATCCGGCAGCGTCGATCGATACGCGTACACGGGGAGCTATCACAGCGTCGTTCACAGCCATATGGACGCGGTGGATTGTCACGTGATGGTCGATGGCAAAGGCTATAACGGCGTGACCATGGAAGAGATCAAAGCGATTGGCGGTTGCCCGAAAGGCGCTATCACCGCTTTGAAGGATGGCGTCGTCACACGCGGCATCCTCTTCGATGCCACGAAGCTGCCTGGGAAAGCTTCTCCTCAGGGCTGGCTCGAGCCGGGAACGGCCATCCACCGCGAGGATCTGGAAGCCCTCGAAAAATTGGAACATGTGAAGGTGTCTGCCGGCGACGTGATTCTTCTCTACACCGGGCGCTGGAAACGGCGCGCAGCGCTGGGCGCGTGGCCGGCCACAACGGGGTTTGCCGGCTATCATTCCGACGTCGCTTACTTCCTGAAGGAACGAAGTGTTTCGTTCACGGGAACGGATGGACCGAATGACGTCCTGCCGTCGGGATATGATCTTCCGAGCACCCTCAGCTTCCCGTATCACCGGCTGGCGCTGGCCTCGCTCGGCGTGGATCTTTTTGACAATCTGGATTACGAGCGAGCCGTCGAGGAGGCACGGCGGTTGAATCGCTACGAGTTTTTGTTCTCGGCGGCGCCGTTGCGCGTCGATAAGGGCACGGGATCGCCGCTCAATCCGCTGGCGATTTTCTAACGACAAATTCTGTTTTCACCAGACCATCGAGGAGAAACGGAAAAGTTTCACAGGCACTTGGGTTACAAGCCGAGCGAGCGGACGACTCTCGCCGGGTCCGAAGGAGGATTGGCTTATGAAGCGCAATTTCTCTATTGGCGCAATATTCCTGGCGGCGATTGCCGCGCTGGGAATCGGAACATTCAAGTTTGAAAAGAAGGCTGCGGTGGAAGCGGCCACAGTTCAGGCGCCGATGTTTGAAGTCGACCCGATGTGGCCCAAGCCGATGCCGAATCATTGGCTGATCGGAATGACCATCGGAGTTTCCGTCGATGCGCAGGACAACGTCTGGATCATTCATCGCCAGGGCTCGCTGGAACCCGGCGAACTCCACGCCGCGACCAATCCTCCGATGGCCATGTGCTGCGTGGCGGCCCCGCCGATTCTGGAATTTGACCAGGCCGGCAATCTGCTTCACCACTGGGGCGGGCCGGGACAAGGCTACGATTGGCCGGACTCCAACCACGGCATCACTATCGACTACAAAGGAAACGTCTGGATCGGCGCCAATGGCCGGGGTAAGCAGCCTGCCGCCAAGCCCGGCGAGATGAACGAAGGAGCCGCCAGCGCCACCGCCGCCTATCAGGATAACCAGATTCTGAAGTTCACCCAGGACGGCAAATTCCTGATGCAGATCGGCAAGCCCTTCCACAGCAAGGGCAGCAATGACGTGGAGAACCTGCGATTGCCGGCCAAGATCTTTGTCGACAAGCAGGAAAACGAAGTGTACGTCGCCGATGGCTACGGCAACCACCGCGTGATCGTGTTCGATGCGGACTCCGGCAAGTACAAACGGCATTGGGGCGCCTACGGCCACAAGCCCGACGACGCCGACCTGGGCAACTACGATCCGAATGCGCCTCCCGCGCAGCAATTCCGCAATCCAGTGCACTGCGCTGACCTTTCCGTCGATCGCTTGCTGTACGTTTGCGACCGCGCTAACGACCGCCTGCAAGTGTTCAAACCGGATGGAACGTTCATCAAGGAAGCGTTTGTCGAGAAGAACACGCGCGGCGCAGGCTCGGCGTGGGACATTGCGTTCTCGAAGGATCCCCAACAGAAATATATCTACCTGACGGACGGCGAAAACGATCGCGTGCACATCCTGGATAGGGACTCTCTGAAAGTCCTGACCACCTTCGGGGAAGGCGGGCGCCAGCCCGGAGAGTTCTACGGCCCGCACAGCATCGCGACCGACTCCAAGGGCAACATCTACGTGACGGAAACCTATCGCGGACAGCGCGTGCAGAAGTTCGTTTACAAGGGCCTCGGACCGGTCACCAAGGAAGATCAAGGCGTCCTGTGGCCGAAATCGAAGTAGCGCGCTGCGGGTGACATAGGAACGAAGCACGCACGCGAAGCCTGGGTCGGCACGCACGCATTTTTCCGGGCCGCGGAAAATTGTTTGACTTGTCATTCTGAGCGAAGCGAAGAATCTCTCTTCGATTGACGCACAAGCAAAAACGGAAGAGGGATTCTTCGCTTCGCTCAGAATGACAGTGTTTCTAGTTTTTTCGCGGCCGCCTCGTTCGCGAGCGCCGGCAGGAGCCTTCATGAAACTCAAGATCGTCGACAACCTGCTGCCCACAACCATGGTCGGCTCGTACCCGCGGCCTCATTGGTATCAACACCAGTTGCTGGGCCGCGACATCCGCGTCGCCTTCAAAGAGGTCCGCTACGAAGAGGCCTACAACGACGCCACGCACGCGGCGATCAGCGACCAGGAAGAAGCGGGGCTGGATATCGTCACCGACGGGCAAATGTGGTTTGACGATTACGTCGGCGGGATTGGCGCTTTCTGCTGGTACATGTACGAACGCATCCCCGGGTTCGAGGCTGCCAAGGAAATCCATCCGTCCGAGATTGGCGCGGCAGAGCGAAATAAGACCCTCGAGTTACTTTCCGACTGGGGCGGGGTTGTAAACAGTTCCGCGGTCAAGCGCGGCCCCATCCGGCTCGCCGATTTGTACAAGATCGCCAGGCGCTACGCAAAGAAACCGATCAAGGTGTCGGTGGGCGCCGGGCCGATCAACCTCGCCTGGCACGTCTACTTCAAACATTACAAGAACGCCCGCGATCTGAGTCTGGCACTTGCCCCCATTTTCAATGCCGAGATGAAAGACCTGGTCGAAGCCGGCGCGAATTTTTTGCAGATTGAGGACCTGGGCGCGTGGCTGCCGCTGTTCACGCAAAATGAAACCGATTACGCGTGGGTGAAAGACGTCATCGCGCAATGCTGTGACGGAGTGAAGGCGAAAATCGGCTGGCACTTCTGCTTCGGCAATGCCTGGGGCAACGACATTCTAAGCGCGAGCTTCCCGAACGGCTATCAGACGGTGCTTCCCCATTTCTTCGACACGCCCGGCATCGACCAGTTCGTGCTCGACTACGCCAACCGCGACATGGCCGGAATCGAGTTCCTCAGCCATCTTCCCAAAGACACCGAGTTGCAGGCGGGAGTCATCGATGTCCGGACCATGATGGTGGAGTCGCCCGAAGAGGTCGCCAGCCGCATCCGCAAAGTGATCAAGGTCGTGCCGCCGGAAAGGGTAACCTTAACCACCGACTGCGGCATGAAAGCGCTTCCCCGAATCATCGCGCGGATGAAGTTGCGCTCGCTGGCCGACGGCGCCGAAATCGTCCGAAAGGAACTCGGCGCGAAGTCGGCACACGCCTAGTTGTCTTCCGAAAAACAGCTGTCCGAATTCCATTAATTGCGGCTCTGGCTTACGCTCGCGGTGGCCATTGTCCAGTCCCAATGCTGTCCGGCGGCCGCCACGATAGGGGCTACGTCTTCATCGAGCAGGTAGCGCTCCTGCGCCAATTTTTTCGCCGCCTCTTCCACCCGGTGCACATACTCGGCGCGTGTGCCGTAGCGTTCTTCGACGGACAACCGCGGATCGTGGCTCTTATCGCGATCGCCGCGCGTTTTCGCGAACGGAATGTAGGAACCGGCCATGGCCATCAGCGTATCCGAAGCGCCGGTTTGTTCACTGCGGAAAGCCCAATCGGTATACGTTCCCAGCGGCACGGCCTGCTCCGGCAGGCGAATCCCGCCCATGTCATTGCCGTCGCTGTCCACTTGCGGAACGATGAACGGCAAAACCGAAAAAACTCCCGGCACGTCCGCGCGAAAGCCGCCAGGAACGTGCACAGGCCACTGCACGCCCTGCAAGTTCGGGAACTTGATGTCGCGCTGGGCGACCAGGGTCCCATCGGAAAGCTGAGGATGGCGGCTGGGTGGCGGTGTGACACCTTGCCGCGTCCAATGGTCCAGCGCCACGAGTAGCGCCCGCTGTGCCCAGCGATAGTCGTTCGGGTTAACTTTCAGCGCCTGCAATGCGCTATCTGCCGGCGGCCACGAACCCGGACCGTGCTTGGCTCCGGCCAGCGTGAAGATTCGCACATTCGGCGGGTCCGGCAAATCTTCCAGGCCGTCCATGGAAAGATGGCGCAGCGCCGCCACGCGGCCGCGATCCCAATATTCGGAACCGGAATCGACAAAAAATATTTTGGGCTCGAGGCCCGCTGGAATGCGCGCGCTAAGGCCGTCGCGTTTGCCGGTTACCGGATCGGTGGTGACTTCATAACGAATCGGAAATACCGTTTCTGTAAAAGAACCCAGTTCGTTCGGCAGCGCGAACCGCTTGTTGAAACTCCCGAACGATGTTCCGCCGGTATGGATGAAGAGTGCATCGATCGCCCGGCGGCCCTGCTCGTCCGTCGTGAATCCTTCATAGACCAACTGGCGCTGGTAACGGCCTACTTGAGACGCTCCATAGGTGTAAACGAACTTGGCGTGAACGATGGCGTCGGAATTATTTTTCATTGCCGAAGCCATGTCTCGCAGAGCCGCGAAACCCAGTCCTGCCACTGTCGGGTTCTTGCTTTCGTAGGTGAGCTGGTAAGTCTGGCCCGCCTTGATGCCGCCCTTCACCGTCAGCCAGTTTGGGTTGCCGGAAACCTGCCCGTTTTCCAAGCGCCCAAACTGCCAGTCTTCCCGCGGAATCAGATGCTGCGTGGCGACCCATCCTTCGCGAACCGTTAACCGGTACGCCGGATTTTTCGGATCGAGCGGCGGGTATACATCCGTGTTGTACTCGGTCGTATATTCGTAGGATTCGGAGTTCTTGTCCGGAATGAACCACGGGCTGATCCACCCGGTGATCGGCTTCCCGTTGTCCGTCGCGATGGGAGCCTGCAAACCGATCAGATTCTTATCCCTGGCCTTGGGCACTTCGAATTCCCAGCCGACGGCCACGATCGTGTAGCCTTCGCGCATCAGCAGGCCGTCGCCGAAATCGGCGTCGGTTGTTGGATCGGTCGATCCCTTGGCACGATTGAACGTGTTGATGACGCCGAGCCTTCCGCGGTTTACGACATCGAGCAGCACGACGCCATTGCCGCGCGCGGAATCCTTCGGCCTCAGGATGTACAGATCCGCCGAAAATTCCACTTTCCCCTGTGCGTTGCGCGGCGCCTTGTCAACGTCCGCGATAATCTTGTCGTGCGAATTATCGGGGTCCACGGCGAAGTAGACCTTGCCCACCAGCTTTTCGTACGCGCCGACTGTTCCGAACGCTTTTCCGCTCAGCACATCCTGGTGGCTGGTGATCTCAACGCGCGTCACCTCCGCGCGAATCGCCGCCGGCGCCAGCGCTATGGCTGACGAAACTGCAAGTACGCTAAAGATCTTTCGAATCGATCGTTTCATGGAACCCCCGTCTGCCCGCGCAAGCCTTATTGTAGGACTACCTTGTCGAAGCGGAAGCTGAATTCCTCAGCCAGGTACAGCGTTTTATCGTCGGGGCAGGCCAGGGCGTGAATCGAGTCGAACCAGCCCGGCAGCCTGCCAAGTTTGCCGAATTCACCCAGAAGTTTTCCGCTCAAGTCATACTTGAAAACTTTTCCAACGCTGCCCACAAAGATCACCTGGTTCGGCGGCGGCGTGATGCACAGCGACCACGCCAGGGCGCCGACTTTCCATTCCTGCTTGAAATTTCCGTCAGTATCGAAAACTTGCACCCGGTTGTTGGCGCGGTCGGCGACATACAGAGTCTGGTTGGCGTCCATCACGATGCTGTGCGGGGTGTTGAACTGGCCGGGCCGGTTTCCGCGGTCGCCCCAATACTTGATCAAGTTGCCTTCGCGCGTAAATTTCACGACGCGCGAGTTGCCATAGCCATCGGTCACGTAGGTGCTGCCGTCGGGCCCTACTACGGTATCGGTCGGCTGGTAGAAACTTGCCGGACCGGGAATGGCGCGCTCGATTCCATGAGTCATGTAAACCCAGGCCATGTCGCCTTCGCGACGCCCGAGGGCCTGCACCACTCGGCGCTTCTGGTCGAACTTCACCACCAGGTTGTCGCCGGCGCCCACGTACCACAAATTGTCCTGCGCATCGAAGCGAATGCTGTGGGGAATGCGAAAAACGGGGGAGCCCTCGCCAAACGAACTGACGAAGTCGCCTTCATTGGTAAATTCCAGCAAAGGATGATTGCCGCGATTGAGAATGAAGATATGGCCCTTGGAATTGATGGCCACGCCGACGGCTTCGGCCATGATCATGTCGGTCGGAATTTTGAAGAAGTCCGGCACCACGTGGAAAGCAATTTCAGGAGCCTTCGGAGCTTTCTGCGCATCAGGCATATCCTGAGCGCGCGCCGGAAGCGCCGACAATAGCAATGCCAACAACACGAATTGTTTCATGACGTAAAAGATCTCCAAGTTCAACTAGGTGTGATCCCGAGGGACAACCTGCACCCGTCGGCCCCCAATTACGAACGTGCCTCTTGAGTCGTTTTGCCAAGTTGGAGCAGGGAACCGGCTTCGTGTATCAGCGAATCCGGCTCCCTACTCGCGAGGCTTTCGCCTAGAAAACGATCTTCAAGGCAAATTGGATTTCCCGCATTGGCACTTGGGTGTCCTGATCGATCACGCCGAATCCATCCACTTGCAAAGGATCCATCGTGACGATGTTGTCCGTGGGTGCGGCGTAATTCGTACGGTTCAAGATGTTGAAAAACTCAGCGCGGAACTGAATGTTGAAATTTTCACCGAACTTGGCAATGTGATTGTCCTTGATCAGAGACATGTCGATGTTGAACAAGCCCGGGCCGATGAGCGAGTTCCGGGGCAGGTTGCCAAGAAGATTGGTGCAGGTGAGCGGATCGAGTCCGAACGATGCGGGCGTCCCCGTTGCTCCCTTGGGCCCGAACGGCAGGCTCTGGTTGCAATTGGCGGCGGCGAAAGCAGCGTTTGGCGCGAGCGGGTACGTGAAGCACTCCGGTCTCAGGTACTGAATATTGCCGGGTTGAACAGCATTCTTGGTGGTGCAACCCGGAGCCAAAGAAAGAACATCCATCGGTTCCGAGTTGTTCTGTCCCAACGGATCCGTGGAGAGTCCTCCGAGAGGCCAGAAGGGTACTCCATCGCTCAGTGAAAGCAGGCCACCAACGCCCCATCCCCTGGCGATCCATCCGGCTGGTCCGGCGAACGATTTCGGTGTCGGAACGTTGTACAGCCAGTTGAACGTCAGGTTGCGGGTGATGTTGAAGTCAGACAGTCCTCGCGTAATGCTATTGTCCCACCAAGGAGTGGCCGCCGTTGGGTTCGACGAATAATTGTCGCCTGCGAAACTGCCTGAGGAATTGTCGAAAGACTTTTGCCAGGTAAACGAAGCCTCGTACTGGAATCCGTGGCTCATTTTCTTGGCATAGTTCACCTGAAGCGAGTGGTACGACGAGGAGGAGATAAAAACCGTCGACAAAATCAATCCCGGAACGAACGGGTTTACGAGCGTGTTCGGGACAATTCCCGTCGGAGCAGGATTGGTGATCGCCGGGCAACTATTCGGGATCGATGGATTCGGGAACAACCAGCCCGCATCGGTTTTCGTTGGGAAGCACGTGTTCAACGTGTCTGACTGGAACGGGTTGTGAATACCCCGCGATCCGGCGTAGGCCACGGTCAGCGAAGAATTCGCCGTGATTTGCCGCTGGATGTTGAAGTTCCACTGCATCACGTAGTTCCGTTTGGGATTGCGGTCGGTGTACTGCCACCGGCCGGTTCCGGCGGCGGACACGCCCGCCGCGGCGGGACCAAGTCCGGAGATGAACGTCCCTTGCGCGAGCGGACATCCTGGCACGGGCGCGGTGATGGCCGCTGTGCTGCACGGTTGGCCGAACAGTGGGTCGGTAGCGGCAGTGTGGACAGTGTTAGTTAAATCTACCTCGGCCCCAGACGGGGACGCCTGCAAGGCGTTCAGACCAAACATGAAAGGCAAAGGCAGGACATCGAACATCCCGAACCCAGCGCGGATGGTGGTCTTGCCGGTTTTGAACGGATCCCAGGAGAATCCAATCCTGGGCTCAAAGTTGTGCAGTGTTGGATTCGAATCAAAAACTTTATTTGCAAGGCCGGAACAGGTGGAAGCTATCGGAAGACCGTGAATGTCTTCCGAGCAATTGCCGGGGTCGGACCAAAGCGTTGGCAACAGAATGAACTTGCCATTGACCTCATTGGGAATCGTGGACATCTCGTACCGCAACCCCACGTTCACGGTCAAATTTGGCTTCATCTTCCAATCGTCCTGCACATATGCGCCGAAAACCGTAGCGCGGTTATAGTGTTTCGTGTTTCCGGCGGTAAACGGCGGATCGGTAGGCTCTCTCACTGTGAAAGGTTCGTTCTGTAGCCAATTCGAGATCACGCCAAATCCCGCGCTACCGTTTCCGTTTGCGTTTACCAAATCAGTGTGATTCCGGATTACTTCAACGCCGAACTTCAGATTGTGGTTGCCTTTTGTCCAGGAAACGTCGTCAAACCCCTGGAAATTTTGGACCCAGTCGCTGAAGCCCCCTTGTGGACTGAATCCGCCGAAAGAAGTGACGCCCGTGATTCCCGCACCACCCCCTCCTTGACCGGCTTCTCCAGGACCGAAGGTCGTCGGAATGATTCCGAACGAATGGTCCGTGGCCGCGGCAAGAGCAGCGGAAATTCCCGGATTAGTTACGATAGATTGGGTATATCCGAATCGGGCGCTGTTGACCATGGCGGTGCTGAACACATGGTTTTCTTCCAGTGCGGCGGATTGGTTGGGAAGAATATAGCCCGTCGTTTGGTTGTCGAAGGCATTTGGCTTCGCCCAATTGGAGTGATCCCGGTAGTAACTGGCATCGATACTGTCCTTATCCGAAATCTTGAAATCGCTTCGAAGCGTAAAGTAGTCGTCCCGCACTGCTTGCACGCCGCTGTAGACGTTAGCGGCGATATCCCCATTCACCGAGGCGTTGGGGAGCGGGAGCGGCTCCAGGGCCGCCATGTAGGCCGCGACGGTGTTGTCCACGCAAACAGCCGCCTGCCCCGGCGCCAGATTGGCCATATTGGGGAATGGGCACGGGCCGACCAGCGCGGGCAGCAGATTGCCGCTCTTGTCGTGAAGGATTCCCTGCCGCGCAGAGACTGTCAGCACCTTTGCGGTAACAGGTATGCCCTTCCTCTGGCGCAGTCCTTCGTAATCGCCGAAGAGGAACAGTTTATCTTTCAAGATCTTCCACCCGCCCGAAGCACCAAACTGATTGCGAACGAAGGGCGGTTTCTGTCCTGGAGTCAGGTAGTTGGACGAATCGAATGCTGCGTTTCGAATGAACTCATAAACGCTGCCGTGGAATTGGTTCGTCCCGGATTTGGTAATGGCATTGATCACGCCGCCGGAGGTGAAGCCATATTCAGCCGAGTAATTCGCGGTCAATACCGAAAATTCCTGAATCGCATCGACGCCCACGCTCGCGCCGAGCACAAACGTGGCAGAAGGCGGTGGGAACGCACGGCTCCGGCGACAATCAGTTCAACACCCCGCACGGCATCGCCACGGACCCGCAAGGCAACGTCTATGTAGCCGACCGCGGCAATTTCCGCATCCAGGTCTATGACAACGAAATGAATTTCAAGACCAGCTATGGCGGCGTTGGCGCACCGTGGTCCGTTCAGGTCACGCCCAAGTACATCTACAGCGGCGACGGCACAGGCAAGATCTACCGGCTGGACCATTCCGGAAAACTGCTTGGCTGGGCGCAAACCGGCCTCGGCATGGGCCAGACCGGCTGCATCATCCACGAGCTTTGGGCGGTATCGGACAACGTCCTGATTCGGGGATCCTGCTCGGAGTGGAACGTGGCAAAGATCACTTTTAAGCAGTAGCGGCAGACCTTTTGGGGGTTCGAGCCTGTGAGTCGAACCCCCGAATCGCCGTATTGTGTTTCGGCGTCCGTAATTATTCGCGACGGCCGAACGTGTACATCAGGCTGAGCGTGGTCCGCAAATTGGATTGCGGCTTGATCGTAACGCTGGAATCGAAATACGACGTCCGCAGGTACTCCACTTCCGGACGCAGGGAGAACGCGGAGGAGATGCGGTACTGAAATCCCACGCCTCCCGCCCATGCAAGGTGATTTACGTATCCACGTACCAGCGTCCCGTTGTTTTCGAAGTTCACGCCGGTCTCTCTCGCCCCGCCCACCAGTACCTCCGCATGGATCGAGTATTGCGGACGCCTGACCGGATAGAAAACCGGCCCGCCCATGTACGTCAATAGATCCGCGACGCGGCCCGTCTGAAACGCGTCGAAGGAACGCGAATACCCGAGTTCCAGTTTCGCTCCAAAGCGAGCATTCAGGTCCGCACTTCCCGAAACCAGTATTCCCATCATCGCCAGGTTGCCCTGCGAAGGAACGGAAGACTTCATGTACGTGTAGCCGATACCCTGCTCCATGACCGGCGCGACTCCCGCAATCACCGGCCCCTGCGCGCGCGCCTGCGTCACGAGTCCCAGCACGATCAGCAGGAGAAAAAGTTTGAAGATAGCTCTCATATGTCAGGCGCCTCCTCCTGTCGCACAGAAACTTCTTGTTGCGATCGGGCAAACTCGTGCGCGGCTAATATCGTGGCTGCTAACCCATGAATCCCAGATTGCTGGCCGAGAAATTTACCAGGTTCGGAAAAATGGACGACAGGTTCGCCGGACTGACTCCAAACCAGGTCGCAAGCGTGGCCGCGTATTGATCGAGCGCCGTCGTCGGGATCCACCGGCCGTTCTGGTCGGCGTCATCCGGCCCGCCTAGCGCGAGCGTCGGGAAGGTTCCATAGACCGCGTTGCCCTTCACCGCGCCTCCCAGAATGAATTGATGGCTGCCCCACGCGTGGTCGGAACCGCCGTTGGATCCGGGCTCCATGGTTCGGCTGAATTCCGAAAGCGTAAATGTGGTCACCGAATTCGCCACGCCCAGTTCCTGTGTGGCTTGATAAAACGCGGACATGCCCTGGCTGACGGACGAGAGCAGTTGCACCTGCTGCGGCAACTGGTTCGCGTGCGTGTCGAAGCCGCCGATGGAGCAGAAAAAGATCTGCCGTTTTACTCCCAGCGCGCTTTGCGCGGCAATCACCTGCGCCACCTGTTGTAATTGTTGCCCCAGGTAATCGCCCGGGAATCGCGTTTGCAACGGACTGATACTTTTCAAAGCGCTCGACAGTACCTGTGCGAACTGCACCGCGTGCCCCGTGACCGAGTTGGCCGCCTGCACCATCGACAAGCCGCTATCGAACGTCAGCAATTGCTGCGTCGCGGTGTACCGGGCTTGCGATGCCGCCGACGAATCGAATCCATCCAGGCCGGGCGGCTGTCCGGGATCCATCGAGAAGGGTCTGGTGCTGATGCCGGTGCAGAACACGGGATTTCCGGAGATCGAGAGAATCGGCGGAAACATCGCCGAGGCATTGAACGTTTGTACGTTGTCGGCGACCTTGCCGGCCCAGCCGGATACCGGAATCCCGGAAAGTTGCGCGCTCTGCCACTGGTTTTGCTGGTCGGAATGCGAAAAGAGATTTTCCGGCAGGTTTCTAAACGCGCGGTAGGCCGCTTGTGTCGTGGGCTGCACCAGCGTTCCGACGTTGGCCAGAATCGCCAGCGATTTTTGATTGTTGAAGTAGCCCTGCATGTCCGGCATGTTCGGGTGCATGCCGTAAGTGGATTGCCCGTTGATTTGCAGCGGCAGCAGAAGGGACTGCGGCAACGCCAGCACGCTGCGGGCCTGCAAATACTGCGTGTAGCGCGAGTCCGTGGGCACCAGCATGTTATTGCTGTCATTTCCGCCGAACATGAAAATGCACACCAGCGCTTTGTAGTCCGCGGCGCCTTGCGCCAGCGCGCTCACCAGCCCGAATTTGCTGAGGCCGCCCATCAGGCTCGCGCCGGCCGCCGAGCAGCACGCCAATCGCAGCAAGTCTCTTCGCGTGTGAAGCGTCATCGCTTGCTCCTTAGTGTTGCGCCTGGTACATGGACGACGAGAGATACAGATAGATCGCCGCCTGCGCCTGGCCCGTCGTATCGGACGGATCGAGCGCGGCGACCGCGCCAAGGATGGTCTGTTTCATTTGCGTCGGCGTGCTGCCGTGCAGGAACAGGGTGTCGAGCCACGCCACCATCTGGTCCGGAGTGCCGGCGGTGGTCACGGGACTAAAATCGAGCCGGGTGTTCTGTCCGAGCGCCTGGTACACGGCCGCATTGATGAAGTTCATGCGCGCCAGGCTGGTGTTGGTGTCGAAGATGGCGAACTCCGGCCCATTCAAGGTGGTTCCAGCAATCGGATTGATTGGCGGGAAGAAATTGAACACCGTCGCCGGATTGAAAATGCTTTGCGACAT
>Ga0070735_10003033_pt1 | contig 14861 bp, 10 predicted proteins | sample Coa_R1_FD_66443 | JGI IMG/M metagenome (GOLD analysis project Ga0070735, IMG submission 66443) | Surface soil microbial communities from Centralia Pennsylvania, which are recovering from an underground coalmine fire - Coalmine... | ecosystem: Environmental > Terrestrial > Soil > Unclassified ... | reverse complement strand
TACGACCTGCCCTTCTGACCACCCCCGCGGCGGGCGCGACTTCGCGCCGGCCGAGGGAATCCCATCACCCAGCCGGATCGATCGACCATCAATCACCGGGCGCGGCAACACCGGCCACGGGTGCTCGGGTCGATGCTCCAGCAGCCATGCCCGCAACTTCTTCGGACCCCAGAACGGGTGCTCTTTGCGCGTCGCTACCAGGATGTCGACCAGGGCCTCGGGCACGCGGTCGGGGTGATGGCTCGCCAACGGCGGGCGGTCCTTCAGCCCCGCGGGCCCTTGCTGCTCGTAGCGCTCGACCCACTTGTAGCCTGTCTTTCTGCTGATTCCGTAGCGCCGGCACAACGCTGCGAAGCTCTCGTCAGACTCATTGACCTGCACCAAAAAACTCATCCGTGCGTCCATCGAACAGATCTCTTCCCAGGGCACCGGCGACACCTCCGCGCTGGCCCTATCGGAAACCGGCACCTGTTACCCAGGCTCCCGGTCTGATCTGTCACCCATGGTCCCGGTCTGACCTGTTACCAGGGCCCCCGGTCTGTACCGCCGGGCGAGCCCTGTCTTGGACCCTTGACGCACGTGCCATCCGCCGCAAGATGATGGCGTGGACCTCGCGCGCATGCTCGAGATGTGCCGGCGCGACCAGTGGCGCGTCGACGACCTCGACTGGACGCAGCGACTCCGGCCCATGAGCGCCGACCACGAAGTCGCCATCGTCCAGTACTTCACCGACATGGCGGGGATCGAGCTCCTCGCCGGTGCACTCTTCGAGGAGCAACGGCGCCGCGTGAAGGACCCGACGCTGCGCCAGATCTTCGCCACGTTCGTGGCCGACGAGAAGCGTCACTCCGAGGCGGCCGCGCGCCTCGCTCGCTTCTACGACGTGCGCAAGCTCCGCGAGTACCGGCAGAGCCCCGCCCTCCAGAGGTTCTTCCCCCACTTCTTGCGCGCGATCTCGCTCTTGAGCGACGACGTGGCCAACGAATACATCCTGGGGGGAGAGCTCATCCTCGACGTCGCCCTGCTGCGCTCGATCGACGACTACGTGGCCGACGAGATGAGCGCGCAGGCCATGCGTCTCATCAACCGGGACGAGTCCCGGCACATCGCGATCGACTACCACATGGCCGAGTATTACCAGTCGAGCGAGTACGCGGCCGCCGTCTCGGCGCGCCGCACGCCGGTCCGGCAGCGGGCCATGGCGTGGTGGACGATGACGAACGTCCTCTTCCACGCGAAACCCTTCTTCCAGGACGTGTTCTTCGAGCCGATGGAGCGGCTCGACCCGCAGGGGGCGCGGCTCAAAGAGGCCTTCCGCCGGATGGAGCTCGTCATGGCGAAGCGGGGTCGCAGCGGTCCTCCCTTCGCGCGGTTCATGGCGGCGATGAAGAACCTCTACAACCGCCCGATCGCGGGCCGCATCTTCGGCGGGCTCGCGTCGCGCATCGTCGGGGTCGACGCGCGCTTCATGGAGCGCCTGGCGAGCGACGCCGAATGGGCGCGCGCCGCAGGGCTCACGTTCGACGAGCTCGCGCAGGAGGCGCTCGCCGCGAAGAGCTCACGGGCGATGCCCGGTGCGCGCCTAAAGAACTAGAATCCTTCGACAAAATTGCAACTGAGAGATGGATCGGCCGGGCCGCAGGAAAAAACGGACCGCCGGTGACTCGACCTTGTGGCGACGCGACACAGACGTGGAACAATCCCCGCCGATGCGATCCGCTCGCTGTGTACTCGTCGCCCTGCTTTCGATCGGCCTCCCGGCGTGTGGAGGAAAGATTCTGCAGGACAGCATCGGCGGCGGACCCGGCGCGGCGGACGCCTCGCTCGACGGCGCCCCCAACCCGTACGCCGCCAAGTGCGCCGGCGGGCCGACGCCCCCGACGACGCTCGAGTGCACGGGGCTCTACACCGACATCGGGAAGAAGACGATCTCGCCCGGGATCCGGCCGTACTCGCCGGCGATTCCGCTCTGGTCCGACGGCGCCGAGAAGTACCGCTACATCTGGCTGCCCCCGGGGACCAAGATCGACGCGACCGACCCGAACAACTGGAAGTTCCCCGTCGGCACCAAGGTCTGGAAAGAGTTCGACCGCGAGGGCAGTCGAATCGAGACGCGCCTCTGGCAAAAGACGCAGACCAACTTCTGGGTCCGAGCCACCTACCGCTGGAGCGAGGACGAGTCCTCCGCGATGATCTCCGCGGGCGGCGACTTCCCGCTGGCCGACGGCGCCACGTACCACATTCCGACGGGCGACGAGTGCGACCAGTGCCACCGGGGCCGCCCCGACCACCTCCTCGGCTTCGAGCACGTGTCGCTCGGACTGCCGCAGGCGACGGGCCTCACCCTGCCCGAGCTCGTGTCGGAGAACCTCATCTCCCCCGTCCCGGCGCAGACGCGCCTCATCATCGGCGACGACGGCACGGGGGTCGCCGCGCCCGCGCTCGCGTGGATCCACGTGAACTGCGGGGTGAGCTGCCACAACGACAACGCCAATTCGACGGGGTACGGCGCGAGCCAGCGCCTGCGCCTCGACCCGACGATGCTCGACGGCCGTTCTTCCGCGAACTTCCCGACGATCACGACCACGGTCAACCAGATGGCCGATACGCCCACCTGGGCGGGGCAAACGCGCATCGTCCCGGGCGATCCGACCAACAGCCTGCTGGTCAAGCTCATCACGAACCGCGGCACCGACAACCCCGTGTCCAACCAGATGCCACCCATCGCGTCGCTCCTGGTGGACGAGCCGGACACGAAGGCCGTCATCGCGTGGATCGCCGCGATGACGCCCAACAAGAGCTCCGGGCCTTAGTCTCCGCGCTCATGTCCCTCGGCTGGTGCAAAACCACGCCGATGCTGTAAGAGAGCGTCGAGGAATCATGCCCGACGAGAAGTCCCCCCCCACGGCCGCTCTATCGACCGCGCAAGAGGCGCTCGCCCGAGTGCGCGGGCTCCTCGAGCGTGCCGTGTGGAGCCTGCGCGAGCGGAGCCTGGAGAACGGTCAGGTCGCCGCCGCCAGGCTCGACGCTGCGCAGCTCGTCTCCCTCGACGTGGCCCTCAGCTTTGCCGAGCTCACGGCCGGGGAGTTCGCCGCGCGGTATGCCCTCCGGGCCGGCGCTTCCGGCGACGCGTCCCTCGAGACGGCGTTCGCGCGCTTGTTCGCGGCCGAGGCGGTCCACGCGATCCGAGGCCGCATCTGCGCGCGTCCCGTCGACCACGGGCTCGCACCGCGCGACATCGCCGCCACGTTCGAGCACGACTCGGTGCGCGCGCTGGTGTCCGATTGCCTCGCCGCCGACTTCGCCGAGGCGCTCGGCGCGCGCGTCCTCGAGACCGGAAGCACGGGCGTCTACTTGCTCGACGAAGAGCACGAGATGATGCGCGGCACGTTCCGCAAGTTCGCCGCGGCCGTCGTCGCGCCCCTGGCCGAGGAGATTCACCGCCACGACCTCCTGATCCCGGAGGCCATCCTCAAGCCGCTCGCCGAGCTCGGAGGCTTCGGCCTCTCGATCCCGCAGCGCTACGGCGGCCTCCAGCCCGACGATCGCGACGACAACCTCGGCATGATCGTGGTGACCGAGGAGCTCTCGCGCGGCTCGCTCGGCGCCGCGGGGAGCCTCATCACCCGCCCGGAGATCCTCTCCAAGGCGCTGCTCAAGGGGGGCACCGAGGAGCAGAAGCAACGCTGGCTGCCGCGCCTCGCCTCCGGCGAAGTCCTCAACGCGATCGCCGTCACCGAACCCGACTACGGCTCCGACGTCGCGAGCTTGAAGCTGCGCGCGCGCCGCGTCGACGGCGGGTGGAAGCTGAGCGGCGCCAAGACCTGGTGCACCTTCAACGGCAAGGCGCACGTGATGCTGATCCTCGCGCGCACCAACCCGGACCCCGCGGCTGGCCACCGCGGGCTCTCCCTGTTTCTGGCGGAGAAGCCCTCCTTCGACGGGCACGATTTCGAGTACACGCAGCCGGGCGGCGGCAAGGTGAGCGGCCGGGCGATCGCGACGATCGGCTACCGGGGGATGCACTCGTACGAGACGTTCTTCGAGGACTTCTTCGTGCCGGCCGAGAACCTGCTCGGCGGCGCCGACGGCGAGGGCAAGGGCTTCTACTACACGATGGCCGGCTTCTCCGGCGGCCGCATCCAGACGGCGGCCCGCGCCATCGGGCTCATGTCCGCGGCGCTCGAGCGCGCGATCGCCTACGCCCGCGAGCGCAAGGTCTTCGGGCGTCCCATCGGCGACTACCAGCTGACGAGGGTCAAGCTCGCCCGGATGGCGACGTCGGTCGCATGCTGCCGGCAGTTCACCTACGGCGTCGGACGCCTCATGGACCAGGGCAAGGGCGAGATGGAGGCGAGCCTCGTCAAGCTCTACGCGTGCCGCGCCGCGCTGCAGCTCTGCAGCGACGCGCTCCAGATCCACGGGGGCATGGGGTACGCCGAGGAGACGCCGGTGAGCCGGTACTTCGTCGATTCGCGCGTGCTCTCGATCTTCGAGGGCGCCGAGGAGACCCTCGCGCTCAAGGTGGTCGCGCGGACGCTCGTCGACCGCGCGCAGCGCGTCGAGCCGATCGCCGGCTGAGAGGATTGTCGACGTACGGCGGGCCGAAAAGATCTCCCGGGAACTCGCTCCGCACCCCCGGTGTCCCTCGAGGGAACGGAGGCCGCCCATGCGCGTGCGATCTCGTCTCTTCCCAGGCGTCGCCATCGCGACGCTCCTCGCCCTCGTTGCCTGCCGCCCCGGAGGCCTCGCCACGTCGTCCCTCGCCGCCGCACCCCCGGCGCCGCCGCCGGTCGACGACGAGCCGCCGCCGATGGCCGCGCCTGATCGCCCGCTGCTCCCGGCCGGTCCGCGCATCACGCTGACGGCGTCGGACGGCACGGGCCTGGCGCTCGCGGCGCTGTCGGCCAAGGCGGTCCTCGAAGGACCGCTGGCGTTCACCGAGATGCACCTGGTGTTCAACAACCCCCTCCCCCGAACGCTCGAAGGGACCTTCAAGGTCGTGCTGCCGGTCGGCGCGTCGGTGAGCCGCTTCGCTCTCCGTATCGGTGACGCGTGGCAAGAGGGCGAGGTGGTCGAGCGCCAGCACGCGCGCGCCGCCTACGAGGACTTCTTGCACAAGAAGCAGGACCCGGCGCTGCTCGAGCAGTCGGCGGGCAACGAGTTCGCCGCTCGCGTCTTCCCGATCCCGCCGAACGGGACCAAGGAGCTCGTCCTCTCGTACGCCGAGGAGCTCACCGGCCGGGCGCCGTACGTCCTCGCGCTCCGCGGCCTGCCGCAGATCGGCGCCATCGACGCCACGGCCAGTGCCGCAGGGGCTCCGGCGCCCCTCGCGGCGTTGGCGCGCGCCGACTGGACACCCGACGCCGACTTCGTCGTCGATCGACGGGCGGTGACGGCCGGGGACGGGCTCCGCGCGGACGACCTGGTGGTCACGCGGGTCCGACCGGTGGCGCAGCGCCGCCTGGACCCCATGACGTCGGAGATCGTCCTCGTCGACACGAGCGCGTCGCGCGCTCTAGGCTTGAAGGAGGAGGTCGACCTTCTCCGTCAACTCGCCGCCGCGGCGGCGGCGAAGGACCCCGACAGCCGCTGGGTCGTGGCGTGCTTCGACCAGCGCGTCGACGAGGTCTTCGCCGGCCGCGTCGCCGACTTCGACGACGCCGCCGGGTCGAAGATCCTCGCTCGCGGCGCGCTCGGCGCGTCGGACCTCGGGCGGGCGCTGGCCTGGGCCGGGGGGCATGCGAACGACCCCGGCGCGACGCGCGTCCTTCTCATGACCGACGGCGTGGCGACCGCGGGGGAGACGGACCGCGCCAAGCTCGTGGCCGCGGCCCGCGGCGCGGGCGCGAGGGGGATCCAGCGCATCGACGCGATCGCGACGGGCGGAATCCGCGACGACGCGTCGCTGCACGCGATCGCCACGGCAGGGTTGCCGCGCGACGGCGTGGTCCTGGACGACTCCGAGGATCCCCGGAGGATCGCCTGGCGCCTGGGCGAGGCCGCCCAATCCGCCATCGCCGTGAAGGTGGATGGGGCCTCGTGGTGGTACCCGCAGCGCATCGACGGCGCGCAGGCCGGCGACGAGTTCCTCGTCTACGCAGAGGCGGCGACCGCGGCGCCCGTGCGCGTCTCGGCGGGAGACGCGCGGGACGTGACCCCGGATCTTCGGCCTGCCGACAAGCCGCTCCTCGACCGCGCCTTCGCCCAGGCGAAGATCGCGAGCCTCCTCGACGCGGCGGCGCACACCGACGATCCGGAGACCGCGCGCGGCGAGATCATCCGGACCTCCACGTCGCACAGGGTTCTCAGCCCGTACACCGGCTTCCTGGTGCTCGAGACCGACGCCGACTACGCCCGCCTCGGGATCGACCGCGGGTCGCTCGTCGACGTCCTCGCCGTGCAGGGCGGCCGCGTCGTCTCATCGCACAGGTCGACCGCCGTCATCGCCAAGGACGACACCCGAACGGCGCGCGCGAAGGCAGCTCGCTCAAGGCTCGAGCGAAGCGAGAGTTCGGACGGCGCACCCGAACGAGTCCGCAGGCTCGAGCGAAGCGAGAGTTCGGACGGCGCACCGAAGGCGGGACTCACCGCCGGTGACCCCAACGCGCCCGCCGCGCCCTGGGGGCGCGTCGACAAGGACGAGGCGCCCCATGGACCGCCGCCGGCGCGCGCGACGGCGCCGGCCCCCGCGGCGTCGACCGTTGCCTTCGACGACCTTCAACAAGGCATCGGCGACGCGTTCGGCGCGGGAGGCCTCGGTCTCTCGGGAACCGGCGAGGGGGGCGGCGGAGCGCTCGCAGCGCGACCTGCGGCCACGGCCGCGGCGTCGCCGCCCGCGCCGCGCCCGGCCCGACGTCCGACGGACGCACGGTTCGAGGCCGAGGTGGCCGAGCCCGTCGCACCGCCGGAGCCGAAGGTCGCGCCCTACACCGGTCGCTTCGCCGACGTGATGGGCGCCGTCGCGGCTCGGGACGGCAAGCGAGCGCTCGCCACGGCGCGCGCGTGGCACGCGGGCGACCCCGCCGACGTGATGGGGCTCGTGGCCCTCGGCGAGGCGCTGGAGGCCTCCGGCGACGGTGCGACCGCCGCGCGCGCTTACGGGTCGATCGTGGACCTCTTCCCGTCCCGCGCGGACATGCGGCGCATGGCGGGCGAACGGCTCGAGCGCCTCGCCGACGAGTCCGCGCTCGACCTGGCGGTGGACACCTACGAGAAGGCCCTCGAGCAGCGGCCCGATCACCCCTCGAGCCACCGGATGCTCGCCTTCGCCCTGCTGAGGCGCCACGACTACGCGCGCGCCTTCGAGGCCGCGCTCGACGGCCTCGCGTACGCGTATCCGCAAGGTCGGTTCCTCGGCGTCCAGCAGGTGCTGCGCGAAGACTTGGGCCTCATCGGCGCGGCGTGGGCGAAGGCCGAACCGGAGCGCCGCGCGTCGATCCTCGCGCGCGTGCGCGCCGCCGGCGGAACCGTGGAGGACGCGCCGTCGGTCCGCTTCGTCCTCAGCTGGGAGACGGACGCCAACGACGTGGACCTGCACGTCACCGACGCCTCGGGCGAGGAGGCCTACTACCAGCACCCGTCGCTCACGGGCGGCGGCTCCCTCTACGCGGACGTCACCACCGGGTACGGGCCCGAGTGCTTCACGATCCGCCTCCCGCGGGGCAAGCGGTCCGCCCGATACACCCTTCAGGCGAACTACTATGCGCGCGGCCCGATGGGCTACGGCATGGGGATGCTCGAGGTCGTGGACCACGACGGCCACGGCGGCATCACGATGCAGGAGCGGCCGTTCGTCGTCATGAACGACCACGCGACGGTGGACCTGGGGCGGTACCAGTAAGAAGGTCACTCCGTCCGCTTGACGCTCGTGACGAAGTACTGCGTGTCGCCGAAGCACGACGACGGGATTCCCCTGTGCTCTTCGTAGTGCAGCTCGATCCGGTGGCCGGCGTTCGACTCGATGTCCTGGGCGACCTTGTCGTCGGGCACGGTGAACGAGAACATCTGCGCCTGCTGCCCCGCCATGTTGACCATGGCGAGGTCCCCCTCGTTCGTCTTGCACACCCACCCGCGCTTCGAGAGCTTCTGCACGAAGCCCACCCGCTCGCCGGACGAGTACGTGTAGTGGAGGGTGAAAAAGACGTACAGGAACGAACCCAAGACGACGAAGAGGAGGCCGCCGATGACGATGCGGCGGACCCACTTCTTTGCATCGTCCTTTGCGTGCGCGAGGTCCATGGCGCGCCAAGCTTGGCGTCCGGCAGGCGCGCGGTCAATGCCTGGCGGGTCGGGGCCTATCGAAAGCTCTCCGCCTGAGAGCGTGCTCGCTCGAGCAAGTCCGCGATGCCGAGTCGCCCGCTCCATTGCTGGAGGTAGCCGCGATCCATGCCGCCTCCGCTCACCCGGAACACCTCGATGACGTCGCGCCACTGGCGTTCCGAGACACCGCCCCCTTCGCGGTACCAAAGGAGCTTACGCAGCACGGTGTCCTCGGGGGTCTTGATCAGGAGCGCTTCGCCGGTGGATCGCACCGGTACTCGCTGGCGGCGGGCAAACTCGACCTCGTCGTACGGCGACGGGCCCACTGCGAAGAGGTCCACCTTCATCACGACCGGCAAGTAGAAGATGTTGCAGCTGCGACCGTGCGTGAGCGCGTCGCGAAGCACGTCGACGTCGACCTCGAAGTCCTCTCCGAGCGCGGCGACGAATTCGCCGATCCGGCCGAGCGGCAGCTCGACGACCATGTCGATGTCGTTCGTGGCGCGTGGCTCTCCCTGCAACGAGCTCGCGAGGCTTCCGCCGACGAAGTACGAGCCCTTCGCCGTCTCAATCGCGTCGGCCACGCGGATGGCTACCGCGATCGCGTCGACGGCCGCGTCGTCCGAGGGCATCAGACCGCGTCGACGGGCACGGTACCGCAGAGGCGCTGGGCAATCACGCGCCCGTACAGGCGAACGATGAAGCGTGCGCGCACCTCCCCGTCGGATGCGTCAGGATGTCGCTGCCGGATCCCTGCCAACGCCAGTTGCCGAGTCGTCCGCGTGAGAGCCACCGCCTGCGCCAGCCGCTGGTGCGGCGCCAGACCGCGGAGAAGCTCGTGGTAGCGAGCGATGGAAGCGGGCGCCGTGTCGCGGAGCATGGGCGCTACTGTAGCGCATGGGCGACGAGGAGCCCGGAGCATCCGCAGGGTCGACGGGGCCACCCGTGCTCGACGCGCGACCTCGAGCGTGCTCGTCACTTCTGGCGAAAGAAGAACAGACCCTTCTTGTTGGATACGACCACGTCCGGCTTGCCGTCCCCGTCCACGTCGGTGACGGCCAGGGACGTGCCGACGCCGGAGTCGGTGTCGATGACGTGCTTGTCGAACGCCACCGCGCCGGACGAGTCGCGCCGGAGCGCGTAGTAGACGAGGACAGCCGGGTCGGTGGCGCCCGGATCGCCCGTCGGCCCGTGCGCCCAGTAGCGCTTGCCGCTGACTATCTCCGGGACGCCGTCCCGGTCGAGGTCGTGCATGTCCACGGCGTGCATCTCCGAGATCGCGTCGTCGATGAGATGGTCCACGAACGTCCGCTCGGCGCCGGGCCGCACCGCCTGCTGCTCGAGCCAGTGGATCCCGTAGTCGTGCGGCCGCGCGCACAGGATGTCGGGCAGGCCGTCGCCGTTGAAGTCGTAGCTGTACATGTCGCTGCACGCGTTGGTCGCGAAGTCGACGGCGTGCCACTTCCACGTGTCGCGATCCGCCGTCGCCTGGAACCAGCCGCTGCTCGTCAGCACGTCGACCCGGCCGTCGCCGTCGACGTCCCCCGCGCCGAGGCCGTGCACGAAGGTCCCGGCCCCGGCGAACCCGGGAGCGCTGATCGCGTGCTGGACCCAGGCCTGCGTCGGGTCCGCCCCGGGCACGGCCCAGACGAGGACGTTCTGGGGAGCCTGCCCCATGACGACCTCCTCGTGGCCGTCGCCGAAGAGGTCCACGTACACCGCCGTCTCGACGGCGACCGCCGGCGCGACCTCGTGCTGCGTCCAGTGGACGTCGGCTTGCTTGGGGTTCTCGTACCAGTAGACCGGCTCCGCCCCCGCCATTGTCGGGTCGGAGTTGCGCGGGATGACGACGGCGTCCATCCAGCCGTCGCCGTTTACGTCCTGCGGGAAGACGGCGAAGCACACGCTGAAGCCGTTGGCGGCGTCGTACGTCTCCGGGGTGCGGATTTCGTGCGCCTGGAAGGTCGGCCCCGCGTACCAGTACTGGTCGGTGACGAGATCGAGGACGCCGTCGTGGTCGACGTCGAAGACGCCTGCGGCCTCGGCGCGGTACGCCGTGTCGAGGGTGGCCTTGTCGAACGTGAGGACGGGGCGCGCAGCGATGGCGGGAACCGGCTTGCTCGCCGCCGCGGGCGTATGTCCGGAGCACGCCGACGCCGCGAGCGCCGCCGCGACCAGCCCGCCGGCCTTCACGGCCCACCCCCGAACGCCGCCACCCGGTCGGTCACGGCGAACACCCGTCCGTGCGCCACGACGACGTGTCCGTACTTGCCGCTCGGCCCGAGGTCGTCCGGCCGGCTCTGCCAGAGCGTCTTGAGGGTCATCGCGTCGAAAGCGTAGAGGACGGCGTTGGGTGGGTCGAATCCGGGCTTCGGAATCACCGCGGCGGTCCGGGTGGAGTTCTGGTCGAGCACCCAGACGACCGCGTCCGCGCCGCCGTCGTGGCTCGTGACGATCGGCGAGCCGGGGTTGAGGAACGCGACCGACGTGTTCGTGAGCGCCTCCGGATCGAAGTACGCGCGCTGCCCGGGCGCGAGGACGACGCGCAGGCGCGCGACCGACGGGGGCACCGACCGGTCGAGGTGCGCCGGATCGCGCGAGGTCCCCGAGACGTACACGTACACGCTGCCGTCGGCCGGACGCAGGATCGCGGGCGAGGTCCGCATCTTCGCGTGGTTGACGGCGTTGTCCCCGGCGACGTCCGAGTACGGCCCGAACACGGGCAGCGGACCGGGGCTGGGCGGCGTGTACTGCGGACGCGCCTGGGGGCCGAAGAGCGACGTGTCGGCGGCGGGGCTGTCGTTGGCGGCCACCGGGTCGCACGGCGGGCGCCCGGTCAGCCCGCCGCCCAGGTGGTCGCGGTCGGCCAGATAAACGACGCCCTGCTTGCCTCCGAACGTGACGAGGTGGGGCGTCGACGTCAGCGACGGGTCGACGTCGAAGACGAGCGGCCCGCTGCCCCCGAGATCCGTGTCGCCCTCGTCCATCAGGCAGTAGTTGAACGGCGAGTACGTGGCCGCGAGCGTCAGGTCCGGGTTCCACGCGAGGACCGAGTTGCCCCAGACGCCGGGCGCGCCGAGCGCGTCGGCGGGGCTGTTGCCGGTCGTCATGACGACGCGGCCGTCGCTCCCGAGGGCGGGACCCCCGGACGCCCACATGCCGCCGCTCGCCCGGTTGTTGGCCGGACCCGTCGAGACGACCGTGGGAGAGCCGGAGAACGTGCTCGCGATCCGGCGGCCGCGCACGTCGACGGCCACCATCCAGCCGATGGCACCGTCGTAGTACGAGCCGAAGGAGACAAACAGCGTGCCCCCGTCGGACGACAGCAGGAGACTTGACCGCTGCGACGAGGTCGCGGGGAGCTCCATCGCCGGGGGCCCGGCGTCCGCCGGCACGTTGCGATCGAGCGAAGAGACGACCGCGGGATCGATCGGCACCGGCCAGCCGGGCCGCACCGCGCCGCTCGTGACGTCGAGCGCGAAGACCTGCCAGCCCGCCGCGGCGTCCGCCGCGACCACGTAGAGCGTCGGCGGCGACGTGGTCCGGTCGACGACGGGCGTGCCGAGGACCCCGAGCGGCATCCCGCCGTCGAGCGGCGCGACGTAGACCGGCGATCCGACGCGCGTGCTCCAGAGGACCGTCCCCGCGCGCACGGGCGACCCCCCGTCGACCGGCGCGTCGAACGCGGCGAGGGCGTACACCCAGTCGTTCGTGCTGGCGGCGATGACGACGCTTTCGCGCACGCCGGCGTAGGGGGGATTCGTGAGGACGACGTCGTCGAGGTAGATCGGCGTCGCGAAAAACCGCGCCGGATACGTCGCTGTGTGCGTCCCGGCCGAGTCGCTGTACGAGACGACCGCGGCGTCGGGCTGGTTCGAGACCCAGACGCGCGAAAGTCCGCGCGCGATCGCGGCCGGCGTCAGGTCGTGTTCGGCGTCGCTCCAGCCCGTCCGCGCCGGGTCGAAGTGGTACATGGGGAAGGCCAGGCCGCTGGGCGGGGCCAACACGGGCGCGGGCGGGGACGGCCGCGAGCAGCTCGCCGCGGCGAGGGCCGACGTCAGTCCAAAGAGAAGGCCGGTACGTGAGCCGGCAAGCATGACGGTACCTGGGATACCACGCGGCGGCGTCGCGGGCCGCCGCGCCGTTCCGCGGAAGCGGCCGGAGGCGGCCGCTCGGATCCGCGGGTCCGAACCTGGCTCACCCTGACACACGGTCAGCCGCACATGCCCTCGCACGTGCCGAGCGACCCTTGGCAGCCGCCCTTCACGCAGTAGCCCTGGGGACAGTCACCGTCCGACTGACAGCTCCGGGCCTTGCAGATGCCGCTCGCGCTCCCTCCGACGCAGCTCAGGTATGCCGGGCACGTCGAGCAAGTACGTGGCGCGCAGTGGCCGTCGGCGCCGCACGCGTCCTCCGGCGGGCAGTCCGCGTCGGTCTGGCAACGGTCGGCGCAGAGTTGCGAGCCGCCCCCCGAGCCGCACGCGGGCACGAAGCGCGTGCTCCGGCATACGCCTGCGTCGCATTGCGAGTCGCTCGTGCACGCCGCGACGGGCAAGCACGTCCCCACGCAGGGGCCGTCGATGACGCGCCGACAATAACTCCCGCTGGCGCAATCCGAATCGCCGCGACATCCGGCGGCGCCTCCCTCGGCGCCCGTCTCGCGGCCCCCATCCACGTTGCGGTCGGGGCTGCCCTCGGCGACGAACGCGTCGGCCGCGTCGCGCGACGACGCGTCCTCCGATGCATTGCCTATGGATTGGTCCCCGATCCTCGCGTCCGGTCCTTGGCCCCCGTCGCCGCCCGCGCCCGACGCGCTCGCCGCCTCGCCGCTCCCCCGTGCATCGGCTCCCATCGAGCCGGCGGCGTCCGGAGTCGCGCTCGACGAGTCGGACGAGCCGCAGCCGGCGACGACCGCGGACGCCAAAAATCCGAGCCACGCAGCGGTCTTCGACATGGAGCGGGCTCCCCTCGCCGATTGAGGGATGCAACGGTCGGGCCGTGACGATGCACCTTGCCACTCCTTTCCCGATCACGGCGGCGGCGTCCACCCTGAAAGGACGACCGACGGGTCCCGCATCGACATCGCCTGGGCCGCGGTGATCTGCGTCGACCCGGCGACGCGCTGGCTCGTGTCGATCGGGTGGCCGGACGAATCGACGCTCTGGTACTCCCAGAAGCGAAGCTGCGACGTCCCCCCGGTGCCCGTGATGGTCCAGCCGCCCGGCGCGATGAAGGAGCCCATCGTGCAGTTGACGTACGCGACGTGGCTCGCCGGGTACGCGCCGTCGTCGATGCGCCCGAGCACCTGCCCCGTGACCGTCGAGTCGGCGGTGAGCGTCGAGTCCACGAACACGTAGCCGTATCCCGACGAGCCGTTGCGGGCCTGCACGACCGCGCCGGCGCGGGCCAGCGTGTGGATCTCACAATTCTTGAAGTACGCGGTGCCCGTTCCCCACACGAAGTCGACGTTCCCCGCGACGTAGCAATTGGCCGCGTAGATCCGGCCGCTCCAGAGGAGCGTGTCCTGGTAGCTCACGATGTCCGCGTTGCGCACGACGCACTCGTCGCAGCCTTGCAGCCTCAGCGCCTCGGCCTGCGAGCCCCCGAGCGGGGTCGCGTTGTGGATCGTGAGCGTGTCGATGACGAGGTGCGCGCTGCTGTCGATTCCGACCAACGACCTCGTCTGCGTGGTCGGGTTCATGTTGTTGTTGTTCGTCGCGTCGATGACCGTCGCCTTCCGGTCCACGCCGTGAAGGGTCAAATTGTTCTTCGACGTCGCGTGGATGACCTCGTGATAGACGCCCGGCTGCACCGTGACAGTCGCCGCCGCGCCGCCGGCGGGGATCACGTCGAGGGCCCCCTGGATCGAACAGAAGTCCCCGGAGCCGTTCGTCGCGACGGTCAGCGCCGCGAGCTGCGCCGGCGCGACGGCCGCCGTGGTGAAGCGCCAGCTCGTCGCGTCGCTGACGGAGAAGGAAGCGCCCCCCGGCCCGAGGATGGCGCCGGCGTCGACGGTCACCGAGTACGTCTTGCCGTATCCGAGCGCGTGCGCTTTGAGGTAGACGACGACGTCGTTGCCGTCGACGTAGACCGGTCGAAGGAGGTTGATCGAGAGTCCGTCGATCGTGTCCGTGACCATCGCGGCGCTCATGTCGACCGTCGCCACGACGGCGCCCGACGCGTCGCGCACCCGCATCGCTCCGGACGACCCCAGCGTCGGCGGCGACGCGAACGTGATGCGCAGCGGCGGGTCCGGACACACGCCTTGCGCCCCCGGTGCCGGAAAGACCATCGCGCTCGTCCCGGCAAGGGGCCCCTCGTTCGGGCTCGGCGGCCCCGCGTCGGCCGGGGGCGTCGCGCCCGCGCCGTCGTGGGAGCCGGCGCCGTCGCTCGACGTGGCGTCCGCCGCCGCCATCGCGCCGCCCTCGCCCGTCGAGAGGCCCGCATCCGCCGTCGCGTCCGCGCCGGAGCCCGCGTCCGCGCCCGCTCCGGTGCCCGCCCCCGCCCCCGCGCCCGCGCTCGCCCCCGTCTCCGCGCCCGCGCCCGCGCCGGATGAGCCGGGACCCCCACACGCCGCCATGACCAACACGGCCGTCATG
>Ga0070735_10003030_pt1 | contig 14869 bp, 9 predicted proteins | sample Coa_R1_FD_66443 | JGI IMG/M metagenome (GOLD analysis project Ga0070735, IMG submission 66443) | Surface soil microbial communities from Centralia Pennsylvania, which are recovering from an underground coalmine fire - Coalmine... | ecosystem: Environmental > Terrestrial > Soil > Unclassified ... | reverse complement strand
GCGGCGGTCCGGCAGGCGAACGCCGAGCTTCCTGCGTCATGGAGCAACGAGGCACTCCTCAGGCAGATGAACGCCTGCGAGAATCCAACCTGGGTCGCGCGCTGAAGAGCCGCCGTTCAGCCGCGCGAGACAGGCGCTCACGCGTGCAGAATCAAACGGGGCAGCTTCCGTGCCATTATCGCGAGTGTGAATCCGATTCGCGCAACCTGGCCGCTGCTGCTCGGCATGGGCATCCTCATGCTGGGGGCGGGACTTCTCAGCACGCTGCTCGGCGTACGCGCCACGAGCGAAGCGTTCCCCACCAGCGTCACCGGCCTGATCATGTCCTGCTATTACGTGGGCTATCTCGTCGGCACGCGGCTCGCGCCGCGGCTGCTGCGCCGCGTCGGCCCCGTGCGGGTGTTCGCGACCCTCGCGGCACTCGCGTCCGTGGCGGTGCTGGTGCACGGCGCATGGGTCCACCCGGGCCCATGGGCATTGATGCGGCTGCTCTCCGGGATCTGCTTCGCGGGTATTTACGTGGTGGCCGAGAGCTGGCTCAACCACCGGGCCTCCGCCACCAACCGCGGTCAACTGCTCGCCATCTATATGCTGGTTCTTTACGTGGGACTCGGCGCGGCGCAGTTCCTGCTGGTGCTGTCGAATCCCCAATCGACCGAGCCATTCATGCTGGTGTCCGCGCTGATCTCGGTGGCCATGGTGCCGATCGTGGCATCGGCTGAGGAGGTCGCCGTGCCTGCGATGCCGGGGCGAGTGCGCTTGCGGGACCTGTACCGCAACTCCCCTCTCGGCGTGGTTGCGGTGGCCGTCTCCGGGATGGTCTCCTCCATTGTCTTCTCCATGGGACCGGTTTATGCCCGGCTCTCCGGCTTCGGGATCCGCGGTGTGGCCGAATTCATGGCGGTCACCATCTTCGCCGCGGTTCTTACGCAGTATCCGGTGGGACGACTCTCCGATCGCATGGAGCGGCGCACGCTCATCGCGACCGTGTGTCTGCTCGCTACGATCGTGGCCGCCGCGATCGAGGTGTTCAGCCCCTTGCCGCGAGTGGTGTTCCTGCTGCTGACGGCGATGTTCTCGGGCGCGGCGCTGACTCTCTATTCGCAGTCGGTTTCGCACGTCAATGACAAGCTCGATCGCTCTCAGATGGTCGCCGCGAGCAGCAAAATACTCCTCATCAATGGCACCGCGGCCGCCTTCGGTCCTGTGATCACGGGCGGCCTCATGACCGCGTTCGGTACCCGAGCCTACTTTGGCACGCTCGGGAGCCTCACGGCCGCGCTGACCCTCTTCGATCTGTGGCGCAAGATGCGCCGCGGCCCCGTGCCGCAGAGCCAGAAAGGCGCATTCATCAACACGCGCGAGCTCGCGACATCGGTCGGATTCAACCCGGCGCCCGAGGCGGGCGCCGAGCCGCTCGAGTACTCATCGAAATCCCAGCGGTGAGTCATCAGGCGATCTTCGGCGGCACGTTCGCGTTCAGCCGAAAGAGGTTCGCGGGATCGTACTTGGCTTTGAGAGCCACGAGCCGCTCGAAGTTGCCTCCGTAGTTTTCCCGGTAGCCTGCCATCGTCACGTCCGCATCCTGATAGTTCGTGTAGAAGCCCTTGGTGAGCGGCGCGAGCTCGCGCCAGTTGGCGCGCATCCGGGCGGTGTTCTCCTCGATGCCGTCCTTGCTGGGCCAGATGCTGTGTGCGCCGAGCGTGAAGAGCATGTCGCGATTGGGGAACGCGGTCGCGGTCGGCGCGGTGTGCCGGTAGGCGCCGCCGCAGTGATCGAAGAAAACGATGTACCAGTCAGGCATGCGCTGGAAGGAATCGACGATGAGATCGATACCGTCGTCCTTGAGCTCGGTCAGCATGCCGCTCTTCAGATAGTAGTAACCGCCGGGCGCGAGCAGCTCGTCTCCGCTCGCCTGCAACGTCGTGTAAGGCATTGGCGCGATGCCGTCGTGCGCCGGCTTGCCGAAGGAGCGCAGCTTCCTGAGCCACGCCTCTCCCTGCTTGCGATCGCCGGACCAGCACGCCTCGATCTCGATCATCGGACCATCGCGCCGCCCGGTATAGAGGGCCGGATCGAGGTTGAGGACATCGGGCGCGTCCACGGCGATGTCACGGTAGAAACGCAGCACATCGCGGGCCTGGGCCAACGGCCAGACGATGGTGCCGCCCAGGATGACCGGATCCATGTCGTGCAGCCGATATTCGATCGAGGTCACGACGCCGAAGTTGCCCCCGCCGCCCCGCAGGCCCCAGTAAAGATCGGCGTTCTCCTTATCGTTTGCGCGCAGAAACTTTCCCTCAGCGGTCACGAGATCGAAGGAAGCGGCGTTGTCGCACGCGAGCCCGAAACGGCGACCGAGCCGGCCGAGGCCGCCGCCCAGCGTGAGACCCGCCGCCCCGGTGTGCGAGACGGTGCCCGCGGTCGTGGCGAGGCTGAAGGCGGCACATTCATGGTCCAGCTGTCCGAGGAGCGAGCCCGCCTCGACCCAGGCGCGCTTCTTTTCCGGATCGACGCGCACGCCCTGCATCGGCTGCAGGTCGATCATGAGCCCGCCATCACAGCTCGATTTCCCTGAGTAACTGTGGCCACCCGCCCGAACCGCGGTCAGCAGCTGGTGCTCGCGGGCAAAATTCACGGCCTGCTGGACGTCGGAAGCGCCGGTACAGCGCGCAATGATCGCCGGCTTCTTGTCGAACGCTGCGTTCCAGAGGCGTCGCGTGCGATCGTAGTCGGGGCTGCTCGCCAGCATCACTTCCCCGCGCAGCCCCGCAGCGAGTTGCTCGATGGAGGAGCCCGGCACCGTGACCTCTCCCCCGGTGAGGCTCCTGGCCTGCAGGTCGCCGACGCCTTTGAGTACGGACGTGAATCCGCGCAGCGGCCAGGCCGCTGCGAGTGCCAGGCCCGAACCTACGAACTGACGTCTCTTCATGGATGCCCCCGCTGTGCTCATCGTTATCGGTTTGCGAGCCAAGGATACGCTATACCCCCATGATGTCTGCGGCCTCCAGCGACTGGCGGCCGAAGGGGTTGTAGAGTAATCAGCTCATCCATGACGCCGGTCGAGCGGAATTGAGAATGGGGGAGAGGTGACGCTTCCCACCGGCCCGGCACTCGAGGCGGCCGCGAAGGCCTATGCGGCCAGGGATTGGCCCGAAGCCGAGAAGCTCTGCAGGGCGGTGCTGCAGGCGCAGTCAGACTGCTACGAGGCGCTCAATCTTCTCGGGATCATCAAGGCGCAGACCGGCCAGCCCGAGGAGGCCGCGGAGCTCCTCGAGCGCGCGCTCGCGAGGCGACCGGGCGATGCTGCCGCGCACAGCAACTACGGCAACGTCCTGTGCGATCTCGGGCGCTGGAAAGAAGCTTTGGCCCTCTACGAGCGTGCGCTGCAGCTGGACTCCCGATATCTCGAGGCCTACAACAATCGTGGCAGAGCCCTGAGTGCCCTCGGCGAGTTCGCCTCGGCGCTCGCGAGCTACGACCAGCTGATCAGGCAGCAACCCGACAACGCGGATGCCCACTACAACCGCGCCGCGACGCTGGAGAAGCTCAACCGCAGCGAAGAGGCGCTGGAAAGCTATACGCGTGCCGTGCGGCTGCGTCCCGGCTTTGCCGACGCCTTTTATAATCGCGGCATCGCACTGCATCGGTTGCAGCGTTTCGAGGAAGCGGTACGGGACTACGATCGCGCCCTCGAAATCGCGCCGCGCTTCGCCGAAGCGGCCAACAATCGCGGCGTCTCGCTGCAAGAGCTCGGGCGCTACGAGGAGGCGCTGACGAGCTACGCGCGTGCATTGAGTGACAAGCCCGACCTCGCCGATGCCTACAACAATCAGGGACACGCCTTGAGCGATCTCAGGCGCCCGCAGGAAGCGCTGCAGTGTTACCAGCGCGCACTGCAGATCGATCCCAGGCTCAACTGGCTCTACGGCGCCTGGTTCCATACGAAGCTGCGGCTATGTGATTGGAGCGATCTCGAGGCAGCTTTCGCGAGAATCACGAGCGAGCTCGGTGCACGCCGCAAGGCAACGCAGCCCTTCACCGTGCTCGCTTTCAGCGACCGTTTGAGCCTGCAGCGTCGCGCGGGAGAGATCTTCGCAGCCGAAAGCGAGCGCCTGGAGCGGCCGCTGCCGCCGCCTGCCAGGAGGAAGCGCACCGAGGTGATCCACATCGGCTACTACTCCGCGGACTTCTACAGTCACGCGACCACGCAGCTCATGGCGGGGCTGATCGGCCGTCACGACCGCAGGCGCTTCCTCGTGAGCGCCTTTGCCTTCGGCAGACATGCACCCGATGAGGTGACTCACCGGCTCGAGCGCTCGTTCGACCGCTTCCTGGAGGTGCGGCGCAGGTCCGATCGCGAGGTGGCACAGCTGTCGCGTGAGCTCGCCATCGATATTGCGATTGACCTCAAAGGGTTCACGCAGGACTCGCGCCCTGGGATATTCGCCCACCGGGCGGCGCCCCTCCAGGTGTCGTATCTCGGTTACCCGGCGACGATGGGCGCGGGTTACATCGACTACCTCATCGCCGATCGCACCGTGATTCCCGCGGAAGCGCGGCGGGAGTATCGGGAGAAGGTGGTCTACCTTCCGCACAGCTACCAGGTCAACGATCGGGAAAGACCGGAAGTCGAGGCGCGCTACTCGCGCGCGCAGCTCGGCCTGCCGCAAACGGGGTTCGTGTTCTGCTGTCTCAACAGCTGCTACAAGATCAATCCCGCCACCTTCGCCGGCTGGATGCGAATCCTCAAGGCCGTGCCGGGAAGCGTCTTGTGGCTGCTGACGGGGAGCCCGGTCGTCGCCGGTAATCTTTGCGCCGCAGCCGAGCGCCACGGAGTGAGTCGCGAACGACTGGTGTTCGCTCCGGACCTGCCGGTCCCGGAGCACCTGCCCCGCTATCGGGCCGCCGATCTCTTTCTCGACACTTTCCCATGCGGCGCGCACACGACGGCGAGCGATGCACTGTGGTGCGGGCTGCCGGTCGCCACGCGGCTGGGCGAGTCCTTCGCGTCCCGGGTCGCGGCGAGCCTCCTGCAGGCCCTCGGGCTCCCGGAGCTGATCACTCCGAGCCAGGAGGCCTATGAAGCGCTCGCGATCTCACTCGCAACGGATGTGGGGCGGCTCGGTGAGCTCAGGGAGCGGCTCAAGCAAGGCCGCCTCACATCGCCTCTCTTCGACACCGCGCTCAGCACGAGATACCTGGAAACGGCCTATGGGCAGATCTACGAGCGCCATCAGGAAGGCCTGCCACCCGAAGACCTCGAGGTGGCGGCGAGCTGAAGGCAGCCGACGCCCGCTTACCTGACTTCGCTTCAGATCACAGGTATCTTAGAAGTTTCATGGGCCGCACCTCCCAGTCCACCCTCATTTGTCTTGCAGCTGTGAGCTCGCTGCTCGCGGCGGGCTGCGCCGTCGGCCCCGACTTCAGTAAGCCCCCCGCCCCGCCCGCCGACGCCTATGCGGTGAGTCCAGTCGCCACCGCGAGCACCGCGATCGCCGGTGGCGAGGCCCAGCGTTTTATCCTGGGCTCCGATCTGACGGCGGACTGGTGGACACTGTTTCACTCGGCGCCGCTCGATGCGTTGATCCAACATTCCCTTACAAGCAATCCCGATCTCAAGGCGGCACAGGCGGCGCTGTCGGCGGCGCACGAAGGAGTGCTCGCTCAGCGGGGCGTCTATTATCCGGCTGTCTCCGGCAGCTTCTCCGCGAGCCGCCAGCGGCAGGCGGGGACGCTCGCGCCGACGCCCGCCTCCAACGCCGTTCTGTACAATCTCTTCACACCGCAAGTCAGTGTCTCGTATGTGCCGGACGTCTTCGGCCTGAACCGCCGGACGGTGGAGTCTTTGCAGGCACAGGCACAAGGGGTGCGCTTTCAGATGATTGCCACCTACAACACACTGACGGCGAATGTCGCGGTGACGGCCATCCAACAGGGGTCCGTGCAGCTTCAGATCCAAGCGACGCACGATCTCATCGACATCAACACCAGGAGCCTCGAGATCCTGCGTAATCAGTTTGCCAGGGGCTATGCCGGCGGGCTCGACGTCGCAGCGCAGGAATCGCAGCTTGCCCAGGTCGCAGCGACCCTCCCGCCGCTGCTCAAGCAGGCCGCGCAGCTGCACGACCTCATGGCGACGCTCACCGGGGAGTTTCCCGGAGAAGCCACGGATGCGACATTCGACCTCGCGACGCTGCAGCTGCCGCAGGATCTGCCGGTGAGTGTGCCGGCGGACCTCGTGACGCAGCGCCCAGACGTGCGTCAGGCGGAAGCCGACCTGCACGCGGCCAGCGCCAGGATAGGCATCGCCGTGGCCAACCGCCTGCCCAATGTCACCTTGAGCGCCGCCACCGGCAGCACCGCGCTCGCCGTCAATCAACTGCTCACGAGCGGCACCGGCTTCTGGTCGGTGGGGGCGGATCTCACCGCGCCCATCTTCCAGGGCGGAGCCCTGTTGCACCAGGAGCGCGCCGCGAAGGCCGCGTATGACCAGGCGGCCGCGCAATATCGCAGCACGGTCCTCGCCGCCTGTCAGAACGTGGCCGATACGCTGGCGGCGCTCGCCGAGGATGCCGAAGAGCTGAAGGCCGCCGCCGCCGCCGCCGATGCGTCCAAGACCACACTCGACCTCGCGCAGCGTCAGTGGCAGGACGGCTACGCACCGTACCTCACGCTCCTCAGCGCCGAGCAGGCCTATCAGCAGGCGCGCATCAACCTGGTGCAGGCTCAGGCCAGCCGCTACGCCGACACCGCCGCGCTCTTTCAGGCGCTCGGCGGCGGCTGGTGGCATCGAGAGGCGCTCGCGGCGAAGGCTCATGGAGAATAAACGCCTGGCGCCTCGGGCCGTGCCGGCGGCGGCGCTCGCGGCACTGGCCGTGGGCCTCGCGCTCGGTGGCTGCACCTCGAGAGAGGCGGACAATGCCCCCGGGGTCACCGCCAGCAACGTGCGACTGAGCGCCGCCCAGCGCCAGAACATAAAGCTCTACGCCGTTGCGCCATCGCGCTTTCGTCGCACGCTCGACACCACAGGCGCGGTCGACTTCGACAACGATCAGGCGACGAGCGTGCTCGCGCCCTTCTCCGGCCCCGTGTCGCGACTGCTCGTCTCCCAGGGCGATGAGGTCAGCAAGGGTCAGCCATTGGCCATCGTGGACTCGCCCGACTTCGCCGCGGCCGTGAGTGCTTATCAGAAGGCCCTCGCCACCGCACGCACCAACCGTCGCCTTGCCGATATCGATCAGGATCTCGTACAGCACAACGGGGTCTCGCAGCGTGAATACCAGCAGGCGCTCACCGATGCAGCCAACGCCGAAGCCGATCGCGACGCGGCGCTGCGCGCACTCGTCGCTCTGAACGTTCCGTCTTCGATCATCGAGGCGATCGGCAAGGGCCAGTCGGTCTCAGACCCCGGTGGGCCCATTCGCGCGCCCGTGGCGGGCACGGTGGTGGAGCGGCTCATCACGCCCGGGGAGCTGCTGCAGGCGGGCACCACGCCCTGCTTCACGGTCGCCAATCTGTCGCGCGTGTGGGTGATCGCGCGGCTCTTTGGCTCGGACCTGGCCGAGGTCGGCGTGGGTAATCCGGCCGAGGTGGTGACGGGAGTCGATGCGCATAACTTCCCCGGGAAGGTCGACAAGATCTCGGCCCTGGTAGACCCGGATACGCGCGCAGTGGACGTGCGGGTCGTGGTCGACAACACGCAACATGCGCTGCGCAAGGGAATGTACGTGCGTGTGCTGATTCACTCGCGCACCGAGACCACGGGAATTCTGGTGCCGATCTCCGCGGTGTTGCGCGATGACGAGAATCTGCCGTTCGTCTTCGTGGCCGAATCCGACGGCAGCTTCGCCAGGCGGCGCATCACGCTCGGCTCGCGGGTGGAGAACCAATACGAGATCCCGAATGGCCTGCGCGCCGGCGACCAGGTGGTGATCGCCGGCAGCCTGTTCGTGCAGTTCATGCAAACCCAATGAGCGCGACCGCCCTGCCGCCCGGCTCGCCGGAGCCGCGCAGCGCCTCGATCATCAACCGCATCGTTGCCTCCTCGCTCCGGCAGCGTCTGCTCGTGGTGCTGATGACGATCGTGCTGATCGGTGCGGGTGCGCGCTCTCTCAACCGCCTGCCGGTGGACGCCTATCCGGATCTCTCGCCGCCCATGGTGGAAGTCATCACGCAGTGGCCGGGGCATGCGGCCGAAGAGGTCGAGCGGCTGATCACGGTGCCGACCGAGCGCACCATGAATGGGCTCCCCCGCCTGAGCACCAGCCGATCCATCTCGCTCTATGGCCTCTCGGATGTCGTCCTGACGTTCCAAAACGGGACCGACGACTACTTCGCGCGCCAGCAGGTGCTCAACCGCTTCGGCGACCTGACGCTCCCGAACGGTGTCTCCCCGACCCTGGCGCCGCTTTCGGCGCCCTCCGGCCTCATCTATCGCTACGTGCTGCAGAGCTCGGACCGCTCGCCGATGGAGCTCAAGACGTTCGAGGACTGGACCATCGAGCCGCAATTCAAGTCCGTCCCGGGCGTCGCCGATGACTCTGGCTTCGGCGGCGGCACCATGCAGTACCAGGTCCTGCTCGATCCCGCCAAGGTCGCCTCGATCGGGCTGTCGGTACAGGAGGTGGAAGCCGCGCTGACGGCCAACAATGGCAATGCAGGCGGCGGCTTCTACTCGCAAGGCGGGCAGTTCTACTACGTGCGCGGCATGGGGCGGCTGCGCACGCTCGAGGACATCGGCAACGTGGTGGTGGCGGTGCACGATGGCACCCCGGTACTGGTCAAGGACCTCGGTCGCGTGGTCATCGGCATCGCGCCCCGACTCGGTGAATTCGGCTATCAGGATCAGGACGACGCGGTCGAAGGGGTGATTCTGCTACGCACCGGGGAGAAGACACAGGATGTGCTGCGAGGCGTGGAAGCCAAGACCCGCGAGCTCAACTCCTCCATTTTGCCTGCGGACGTACGCGTCGTGCCCTTCTATGATCGCAGCGACCTCGTGGACCTGACCAAGGAAGTCGTCGAGCGCAATCTGCTGCGCGGCATGCTGCTGGTCGTCGCGGTACTCATATTCTTCCTCTACGACTTTCGTGCTGGCCTGATCGTCGCCACCAGCATTCCGCTCGCGCTGCTGTTCGCGTTCGTATGCCTCGATCTGCAGAACGCCTCGGCCAACCTGCTGTCGATCGGGGCCATCGACTTCGGCATCCTCGTCGACGGTGCCGTGGTGATGGTGGAAAACATCTTCCGCCGCATGGCGGCCCGCGAGGCTGGTCCCACCGACGTGATGCAGATCATTCGCGAGGCGGCGGCGGAAGTTGACCGGCCGCTGGTCTATGCCGTCGCGGTGATCGTCGCGGGGTTTCTGCCGATCTATGTCCTGTCCGGTCCTTCCGGGCGATTGTTCAAGCCGATGGCGGACACCATGGTGTTCGCGCTCGTCGGCTCACTCATCGTCACCCTGACGCTGCTCCCGGTGCTGTGCGCGTGGTTCATGCGCCCCGGGGTGCAGGAGCGGCGCAACGCGGCCTTCGAGGCCATCAAGTCCGTCTACATCCGGGGACTCGACCGTTGCCTTGCCCGCCCATGGGCGACCACGCTCGCGTGCGCGGCGCTCCTCGCCCTGTCGCTCCTCCTGATACCGCGCGTCGGCGCCGAATTCATGCCGAAGCTCGATGAGGGAGCGCTGTGGGTGCGTGCCACGATGCCCTACACCATCTCCTTCGATGAGGCCTCGAAAATCGCACCGAAAGTGCGCGCGGTGCTGCGCTCTTTTCCCGAAGTGACCACCGTCGCTTCCGAGCTCGGACGACCCGACGATGGCACCGATCCCACCGGCTTCTTCAATGTCGAGTTCTACGTGGGGCTCAAGCCCTATTCGCAATGGCACGGTCCCTATCACACCAAAGCCGGGCTGATCGAGGCGGTGAACGACAAGCTCGTGGCATTTCCCGGCATCACTTTCAACTACACGCAGCCGGCGGAGGATGCGGTAGACGAGGCGGAGACGGGATTGAAGAGCGCGCTCGCCGTGAAGGTGTTCGGCACCGACCTGCACACGCTCGAGCAGAAGGGCAAGGCGATCAAGCGGGTCCTCGAGCACGTGCGCGGCATCAGTGACATCACGCTGGTGCAGGAGCTCGGGCAGCCGAGCCTGACCATCACCATCGACCGGGCCCGCATCGCCCGCTATGGCGTCAACGTGTCCGACATCAACGCACTCATCCAGACGGCCATCGGCGGGGACGTGGCGACGCAGATCGAGCAGGGAGAGAAGCAGTTCGATCTCATCGTGCGCCTCGATCAGCCCTACCGCGACAACCCCGATGAGATCGGCAACACTCTGGTGGCAACGCCCGGCGGACAGCAGATACCGCTCAAGGAGTTCGCGGACATCGAGGTGACCAACGGCGCCTCGTTCATCTACCGGGAAAACAACTCGCGCTATATCGGCGTGCAGTTCTCGGTGGAAGGACGCGACCTCGCCGGTGCGGTGAACGACGCCATGCAGCAGGTCAGCCGCAGCGTGACTCTGCCGCAGGGCTACCGCCTCGACTGGGGAGGCGAGTACTCCGAATACACCGCCTCGCGCAGCCAGTTGCGCATCATTCTGCCACTCACGCTGTTCCTCATCTTCATGCTGCTGTTCGCGCTCTACAGCAACCTCAAGTTCCCATTCATCACGGTGCTGGGCGTGCTGCTGTCGGCGCCGGTGGGCGGGATCGTGGCACTGTGGCTCACCGGCACGCCTTTCTCGGTGTCTTCGGGTATCGGGTTTCTCGCCCTCTTCGGAGTCTCGGTGCAGACGGCCGTCGTCTACATCTCCTATGTCAATGAGCTGCGCCGCGACGGCACCGATATGCCGGAGGCCATTCGTCAGGGAGCGATTCTGCGGCTGCGCCCCATCATGATGACCGCGCTGGTCGCAGCTCTCGGCCTCCTGCCGGTCGCAATCGCCACCGGGGTCGGGACTGATTCACAGCGGCCGTTCGCGCTCGTGATCGTCAGCGGCCTGTTCACGCGGCTGCTGATCAGCGTGTTCCTCATGCCCGCGCTCTATACGCTGGTGGGTCGTCCCGGAGACCGGCTGGAGGTCTGAGCTGCCTGAAGCGAGGCAAAGGTGAGCTCAGCGATGGGTGCATCCGGGCCAACAACACGGGCGGCGTTTCCCGGCCCGCAGGCTCGAGCGCCCCCACTCGATCCGTCGAGCTCTGGTTTCGGTTTTCTTGGCCGACTCGATCCAGCAGATCCACTCGTTGCGTGCGAGCGGCGTTATATCTTCCCACGCGGTCAACGCCTGCCGGTCGGACAGGAGCGCTCTTCTCAGGTCCGCCGGCACCTTGTGTGCTACACCGCTGGAAATCTTCATGCTGGCCACTCATCCCTGACAGTATCGTAGGGTGACGATGCAATCCAATTCGGACGCAATCCTCGCCACGATGATCGCGCCTGCCCGGCCGGTTCCCGTCGAGCAGGTCCTTGAGCTGGTGCGCGAGCACTACGGCCTCGAGTCCCGCGCGACGCGGCTCACGGGTGAGCGTGACGAGAACTTCAGGCTCACCGCCCCTGACGGCGCGGCATACGTTCTGAAAATCGCCAACCCGGCCGAGAACCCGGCCGAGACCGACTTTCAGACGGCGGCCCTGCTGCACATCGAGAAGACCGACCCCGGATTGCCCTGCCCGCGCGTGTTGCGAGACCGCGCCGGCGGCACACACGGTCACTTCACCGATGAGCGCGGCGCGGTGCGCACCGTGCGGGTCCTGACGTTCCTCCCGGGCCGGCTGCTCGGTGAATCACGACGCTCCCCGCAGCAGCGCGCCGACTGTGGCCGCATCGGCGCGCGCTTGTCACTCGCACTGCGAAGCTTTGACCACCCCGCCGCAGACCGCACCATCGTCTGGGATGTGCGCCACGCAGGATATATGCGCGCCATGCTCGAAGAGCTGCGGGGCGTCCCCTATCAGTCGGCCGCTCGGCAGCTCCTCGAGCGCCTCGTGCCCCGCATCGAGTCGCAACTGCCGCAACTCCGGCATCAGATCGTGCATAACGACCTGAACCCTCTCAACATCCTGGTGGACCCCGACGATCAGGCCCGCGTCACGGGCGTCATCGACTTCGGCGACATGACTCGCACCGCGCTGATCGCGGATGTGGCGGTCTGCGCCGCCGAGCTCATTCCCCGCGATTGCTCCGATCCGCGGGAGGCATGCCGCGCCATCCTCGAGGTCACCTCCGCTTATCATGAGCACATGCCACTCCTTGAGGATGAGCTGGCGCTGCTCGGCGCACTGGTGGCGGCGCGGCTTCTCATGACCCTGGTGATTCACGATTGGCACGTGCAGCGCAACCCCGACAGCGGCCATTTCAAGCCGCTCGATGAGGACTTCATGCGCGCGCGGCTTGCCATCGCCAACCGAACGCTGCTCGAGGAGATCCGGCTGTGACGAGTGAAGCTCCCGTCGACCACTCCGCAATTCTCGCCCGCCGCGCGCGGGTGCTCTCTCCCACTTATCGGCTCTTTTACGAGCAGCCGCTGCAGATCGTGCGTGCGGAGGGCGTCTGGATGTATGACGAGCAGGGAAGACGATACCTCGACGCCTACAACAATGTGCCGGTGGTGGGCCACTGCCATCCCTACGTGGTGGACGCCCTCGCGCGACAGGCGCGCACACTCAACACGCACACCCGCTACCTCGCCGAGCAGCCGCTGCAACTCGCCGAGGAGCTGCTGGCCACCATGCCGCCCGAGCTCGGCAACGTCGTCTTCACCTGCACGGGGAGCGAGGCCAACGATCTCGCCGTGCGCGTCAGCAAGGCGGTGACCGGGGGCACCGGATTTCTCGTTACGGATTTCTCGTACCACGGGGTGACCGACGTGCTCTCCGGCATGTCACCCGAAGATGGCGCCGCACTCGGCCCCGGCATCTACGCGGTGCCTTCGCCGGCCGCGGAGGGGGGTCCCGCGGCTTTCGGCGAGCACGTTCGTGACTCGATCGAGCGCATGCGGAGCGACGGCGTGCGGCTCGCGGCGCTGATCACCGACACGATCTTCGCGAGCGATGGCGTGTTCGCAGACCCCCGGGGCTTTCTGGCCGATGCCGTGCGCCATGTGCAGACGGCGGGCGGCCTTTTCATCGCCGATGAGGTGCAACCCGGCTTCGGCCGGCTCGGGGAGGCGATGTGGGGCTTTCAGCGTCACGGTGTCGTTCCCGACCTCGTGACCATGGGCAAGCCCATGGGCAACGGGCACCCGATCGCGGCCGTCGCGGCGCGCCCCGACGTGTTCGCCCGTTTCGCCAAACGCAGGCACTACTTCAACACCTTCGGAGGCAACAGTGTCTCCTGTGCGGTCGCGCTGGCGGTGCTCGAGGTTATCCGCAACGAGAACCTCCTCGAGAATGCCCGCCGCACCGGTGAGTACCTGAAGAGCGGGCTCGCCACACTCGCCAAGCGATCCTCCGCGATTGCCGAGGTGCGAGGCGCCGGATTGTTCGTCGGCGTGGAGCTGCACGCCAACCCGGTCAGCGGGCTCACCGGCTCAGCCGAGGCCAGGCGGGTGGTCAACGGAATGTGCCGCCGCGGGGTGCTGATAGGCTCAACCGGCCGACACGGCGATGTGCTCAAGATCCGCTCTCCGCTGACACTGGAGAAGCAGCATGTGGACCTGTTGCTGGACGCACTCGAGCAGACACTTGGGGAGAAATAGTGAGGGGATATCGACTGGCCGAGCTGCGGCTCGCGCGTAGCAGCGAAAGCGCCCGCGCGGCGCTCTCGCTCGGTTGTGGCCGGCGCTCCGTCGCCTGGAGGCATGCACCGTGAGAATGGATGAGCAGGAAGAGAGCCAGAACGTCGAGGACATGCGTGGCGCGGGCGGCTTCCGACCCATCCATGGAATCGGCCTTGGAACGCTCCTCGTCATACTGATCGGCGGATGGCTGCTCGGCATCAATCCGATTCGCATGCTGGGGCTCTTGAACGGCACCGGCGATGAGGCCCAAACGCAAAGCGCACCGGCCGGTGCGCCCTCCGCCGATGACCCGCAGGCAAAGTTCGTATCGCAGATCCTGCGCAGCACCGAAGTCGTCTGGGGCCACGTCTTCCAGCACAGCGGGCGCCAGTACGAGGATCCAACGCTCGTCCTGTACCGCGACTCCATCGGCACCGCGTGTGGCATGGGTCGATCAGCCGCGGGACCCTTCTACTGTCCGAACGACCGGAAGGTATACCTCGACCTCGGCTTCTTCGACCTCATGACGCAACAGCTCGGCGCCCCCGGGCAATTCGCGCATGCCTACGTCATCGCGCATGAAGTCGGGCATCACGTGCAGAACCTGCTCGGCACCTTCGCAGCCGGCGATGCCGACCGCGGTGCCAACGGCCAGAGTGTCCGGCTCGAGCTGCAGGCGGACTGCTATGCCGGGGTATGGGCGAAACTCTCACAGCAGGAGCATGGATGGCGCCTGGAGTCCGGCGATATCGAGACCGCGCTCAACGCTGCATCGCAGATCGGGGACGATACACTGGAGCGCCGCTCGACCGGCCGCGTCGTGCCGGATTCCTTCACGCACGGCACGAGCGCTCAGCGGGTCGGCTGGTTCAAACGGGGCTTCGAGTCGGGGAGCGTCGACCGCTGCGACACTTTCGGTGCGGCGACGCTCTAGAGGGCGTTGCCACTCTTCCATGAACCGCACCAATTTCGCGGCAGTGATCGGTGCCCTGATGCTCCCCGTGTTGGGGCATATGACGAGCGCGGCGGCGAAGACATCGTCTACGCCCAACAGCCCGGTGATCCACACGGAGGATGTCGCTCTTTTCTATAAGCTCTACGACGCCACGGCGGGACATCCGACCGCCGATCAGCTTC
>Ga0070735_10003029_pt1 | contig 14877 bp, 14 predicted proteins | sample Coa_R1_FD_66443 | JGI IMG/M metagenome (GOLD analysis project Ga0070735, IMG submission 66443) | Surface soil microbial communities from Centralia Pennsylvania, which are recovering from an underground coalmine fire - Coalmine... | ecosystem: Environmental > Terrestrial > Soil > Unclassified ... | reverse complement strand
AACTGCGGTCGCGCGCCCGCCCCGCAGCGATCTCTCACGACCAGGGACCCACCGCGCTACGACCAATGCGATCTGACATCAGCCAGATCACTTCGCCAACATACAGGGACCCATGAACACTCACATTCGACGGTGATCATGGGTCGCCCGAACAAAGTCGGGCGATGACGAACGAGGGCGGCCGCCCTACCCCACGCTTTCCAGCCGCTCGAGGGCGCTTTCGAGTTTGGCCTTTGCCGATTCCGCATCGGCGAGGCGATCGCGGTTTTCCTCGACCACCTCCTCCGGCGCGCGGGCGACGAAGTCGGCGTTGGCGAGCTTCTTGGCGGTGCGTTCGGCCTCGGCGGCCAGCGTTGCGATTTCCTTGGCGAGCCGCGCCCGTTCGGCGCCGATGTCGATCAGCTGGGCGATGGCGAGCGCGCCGGTGGCCTCGCCGATCACGAACGGAACCGCCCCCGCCGGGGCCGCGTCGGCGAGTTCGATCCCGGAAAGCCGCGCCAGCCGTTCGATCAGCGCGCGGTGCCGGGCCAGGCGGTCGCGCGTGGCCGCGGATGCGCCGACCAGCACCAGCGGCGCGCGCGCCTTGGGCGGGACATTGGTCTCGGCGCGGATGGAGCGGACCTGATCGACGAGCGCGATCAGCCAGGCCATCTCGGCGTCGGCCTCGACGTCGATCCAGCCGTCGGCGGACTTGGGCCAGGCGGCGGTGATCAAGAGGCCAGCGTCGGCGCCGCCGAACTCGCCCCACAGCTGCTCGGTGATGAAGGGGCTGATCGGGTGCAGCAGCTTGAGGCACATCTGCAGTGTCCAGGCCATCGTCGCGCGGGTCTCGGCCTTGGCGGCCGCGTCGTCGCCCGTCAGGATCGGCTTGGCCAGCTCCACATACCAGTCGCAGACCACGTTCCAGATGAAGCGGTAGAGGGCCGCGGCCGCCTCGGCGAACGCGCAGCGGTCGAGGGCGTCGGTGACCGCCGCGATCGTCCGCGCCGTCTCGCCGCGGATCCAGCGGTTCAGGGTCTGGCGGGCGTCTGCCGGATCGAACCCAGCGACCGGGCGGCACTCGTTGACCTCGCAGAAACGCGCCGCGTTCCAGAGCTTGGTTCCGAAATTCCGATAACCTTCAATGCGCTGTCGCGAGAGCCGGATGTCGCGCGCCTGGCCGGACATGGCGGTCATCGTGAAGCGGAGCGCGTCGCAGCCGTAGTCGTCGATCAGCTCCAGGGGATCGAGCACGTTGCCCTTGGTCTTCGACATCTTCGCGCCCTGCGCATCGCGGATGAGGGCGTTGAAGACGACCCGCCGGAAGGGCGCCTTGCCGGTGAAGTGCAGCCCCATCATCATCATCCGGGCGACCCAGTAGAAGATGATGTCGAACCCAGTGACCAGCGTGTCGGTGGGATAAAACCGTTGCAGATCCGGCGTTTGCTCCGGCCAGCCGAGGGTCGAGAACGGCCAGAGCCCGGACGAGAACCAGGTGTCGAGCACGTCCTCGTCCTGCCTTAGCGGCTCGGTGCGTCCGTAGTGCTCCAGCGCTGCAGCCCGCGCGGCCTCCTCGCTCTCCTCGACGAAGATGCGCCCGTCGGGCCCGAACCAGGCGGGGATGCGGTGGCCCCACCAGAGCTGGCGCGAAATGCACCAGGGCTCGATGTTGCGCATCCACTCGAAGTAGGTGCTCTCCCAGGTGCGCGGCAGCAGCGCCGTGCGCCCATCCTCCACCGCCGCAATCGCCGGCCCGGCCAACGCCTTGGCGTCGACGTACCACTGGTCGGTCAGGTAAGGCTCGACGACGGCGCCCGATCGCTCGCCGTGCGGGACCGCGTGCCGCGTCCGCTCCACGCCGCGCAACAATCCCAACGATTCAATCTCTTCGACCACCTTCTTGCGGGCCTCGAAGCGATCGAGGCCGCGGTAGGCGGGCGGAACCTCGTCGTTCAGGCGCGCGGTCGGATCGAAGATGTTGATCATCGGCAGCCGGTGCCGCTGGCCGACGCGGAAGTCGTTGAAATCGTGAGCCGGGGTGATCTTCACGGCGCCCGAGCCCTTCTCCGGATCGGGGTACTCGTCGGCGATGATCGGGATCGGCCGGCCGACGATCGGCAGACGCACGCTGCGGCCGATCAGATGCTTGTAGCGCTCGTCCGAGGGGTGCACGGCGACGGCGGTGTCGCCCAGCATCGTCTCCGGTCGGGTGGTCGCGACGACGATCTCGGCCGTGCCATCGTCCAGCGGGTAGGCGAAGTGCCAGAAGTGCCCATCGACCTCGCGCTGCTCGACCTCGAGGTCGGAGATCGCGGTCTGCATGACCGGATCCCAGTTCACCAGCCGCTTGTCTCGATAGATGAGCTTCTGCTTGTGAAGTGTCACAAATACCTTGCGAACGGCGTTCGAGAGGCCCTCGTCGAGGGTGAACCGCTCGCGGCTCCAGTCGCAGGAGGCGCCGAGACGGCGCAGCTGCTGCACGATTGCGCCGCCGGACTCGGCCTTCCATTCCCAAACCCGCTCGACGAAGGCCTCGCGGCCCATGTCGCGGCGGCCCATGTTGCCCGCGGCGGCCAGCTGGCGCTCGACCATCATCTGGGTGGCGATGCCCGCGTGGTCGGTGCCCGGCAGCCAGAGGGCCGCTTTGCCCCGCATGCGCTCGAAGCGGATGAGGACGTCCTGCAGCGTGTTGTTGAGCGCGTGGCCGATGTGCAGCGCGCCGGTGACGTTCGGCGGCGGGATGACGATGGAGAACGGCTCGGCGTCCGGCGCCGCCCGGTCGGGCGAGAAGGCGCCTGAGTCCTCCCAGCGTTTGTAGAGGTCCGTCTCGGCGGCGCGGAAATCGAAGGTCTTGTCGAGCATGGTCCGGCTTGGGCTTGGGGCCCAAGGACATAGCCGCTGAATTCGGTCTAGGTCAGGTTTTTCTTGGGCGCGCGAAGGTCGCCGCCGCCGCGGGGCGCGGACGGCGCGAAGTAAGAAATTCTAGCGTACTCGGCGCCGTGCGATGCGCTCGACTTCCTCGTCGACCTTGGCCTGCACGATGGCCGGCAGGTTCTCGTCCAGCCAGGCCTTCAGAAGCGGATTGAGCAGCTCACGCACGACGTCCTCGAGCGAGCGGCCCTCGCGGGGCATGGAGATCGAACGCGCCAGATGGCCGAAGGCGGAGGCGGTTTCGTCCGCCGTCGGATCGCTGACCAGCGGCTCATCGTCCGGCAGCGGCGCGGCGGCGACGGGCTCGGGAAACGGCTCCGGTTCCGGCTCGATCACCGGCGGCGCCGGTTCGGGCTCCGGCTCGGCCAGCGCCACCGGCTCGGGCGTCGGCTCCGGCAGCGGCTCGTTGAGCTCCAGCACCTCTTCGGCTTCCGGCTCGGGCGCCGGGGCGGGAGCGGCTTCGGCGACCGGCTCCGGCGCCGCTTCGGCCGGCGCGGACTCTCCCTGGGGTTCGTCCTCCGAGATGATCCGCCGGATGGAGGCCAGGATCTCCTCCATGGTGGGTTCCTGGACGTTCGGTTCAGACATGCTCGCGGCCTAGGGAGGGTGAGGCGTCGATTCGGAAGGGTAGGCGGACTGGGCTTTTCCTGCAAATCGCAGTTGGTCGCGGGCGCAGGGCGTCAGAAAACGAAGCCGGCCTTCGCCTCGAAGCCCCGCATCACCGGCGGACCGGCGTCGAACACCGCGCGCGACCCCACCCCGTCGTGCGTCCTCTGGAAGAGCCAGGCGCGCCCGACGCGGCCGTCGCGGACAACGACGCCGAGCCGCCCGCCGGGCGCCAGGGCGTCGATCCAGGCCGGCGGCGGCGCCGTGCTCACGGCCCCCTCGCAGACGATGACGTCGAACGCGCCGGCCGGCGCGGAGTCCGGATCGCAACGAATGACCGAAAGCCCCATCGCCTCGAGCACCGCCGCTGCATACGGCGCGGCGATGGCCAGCGCCCGCTCCCCCGCCGCGGGCCGCGTCGCGTAGATCAGCTTGGCGACGTCCCGCGGCCGCATCATGAAGCGGCCGGGCGCATATTCGACCTCGGCGTCGGCGTAGGCCAGATAGGCTTTGTCCGGCGGGCAGAACGCCTCGCGCGGCACGCTCCGCATCGCCTTCTGGATCGCCAGGGTCGGCACGTCGTTCGGCCGCACTTGGCTGTCGACCATGATCTGGCGCTGGGCGGCGAAATCGGGCGGCATGACGACTCGAAATGGCGGGATCGCCGGCGCTTATAGGGCGGCTCTTAACGCCAAAGCAATCGAGGCCCGTCAATGGATTGTGAGCGGGGCGCCCATCTGTTAGCCATCCCCGCCCGGCCTGGTGGCGGAGTGGTTACGCAACGGACTGCAAATCCGGTTACCCGAGTTCGATTCTCGGCCAGGCCTCCAACGTTTTGAGCCTTTGACGACGCGCGATCACGTCACGTTCCGGGCCGCCGGCGCTTCGCCGGCGACGCCGCTCGAGGCCGCCGAGGACCTCGTCCGCTACGTGCGCGCCGAGGCGAAAGCGCGCGGACACAAGACAAAGGCGCGCACGCACGTCTCGTACACCGGCGCGGTGACCGTTCGCGTATCGTGGAGCGGCGATCGCTTTCACACCGTCGGCGTGAGGCCGCTGGCCGATGGGCGCCTCCTCGCCCGCCACAACGTCGCCGACGGGCGCACGCTCTCCCTCCTGCTGCACGAGTGGCTGACCGCCTCCGGTCGTTTTGAGGACATAAGCTGGCGCACGCGCGACCAGTTTCGCGCCGGTGAACCGGGGCAGCCCAAGCCGTAGCGGCCATCTTTGCCCCGCCCTGCGTCCGGTGTAGTCAAATCTGACTACAAGAGCCCGCGAGGAGGAACCGTATGAGCGCCGTGACCGCAGTGACCGAAGCCTGGACCGACCACACGTTCACCGTCTCGGACGGGACCAAGCTCCACTATGTCGAGATGGGTCGGGGAACGCCGGTCATTCTCATCCACGGCGCGGGCGGCAGCGCGGTTGGCAACTGGTTTGCCAACGGCATTGCGCCCAGGCTGGCGAAGACCAACCGTGTCATCGGCATCGACATGCGCGCCCACGGTCTCTCCGAAGACGGTCCGCCGGGCGGACGCGGCAAGATGGCCGATGACGTGATCGAGTTCATGGACGCCCAGGGGATCAAGACGGCGCACATCGGTGGTTATTCGATGGGCGGCGGCGTCACGCTGACGCTCCTCGTCCAGCATCCGGAGCGCTTCATCACCGCCAGCTTCCACGGGTCCGGCGTCGGCGAGACGGCCGAATGGCGCGACCGCGTGCCCGCGGACAAGGAAGGCGGCGACCCCGAAGCCAAGGCCGCCCGCGACGCCTACCAGGCCTCCCGCGCCGCCCGCGGCGAGGCGGTGGGCAACGGGGCCAGCGTCATCCGCGGCGAACCGGAGGCCAGCGAAGCCGAGCAGCGGGCGCGCATGGAGGCGATGGCCAAGCGCCGCGAAGCCCTGCTCGAAAGCCTCGATCTGACCAAGATCAAGTTCCCGATCATGACCATCAATGGCGAGTTCGACCGTCCGCTGGCCAAGTCGCACCGGCTGTGGCGCGAGTGCGACGACTTCACCAACCTGGTGTTACCCGGCAAGGGCCACCTGTCGGCGGTGATGAAGGGTTTCATCCCCGACGCCTACATCGACGGCATGGCCGCCTTTATTACCCGCAACAACCCGCGCTAGCCGGCGGCGAGCATCTTCTGCGCCCCGTCGCGGAAGGCGAGCAGCGCTGTGCGATCCCAGGGGCCGCGGGCGGGGACCGGTTCTGACGCCGCCGGCTTTGCTTGCCGCTCGCGTTCAACGACAATGGGGCCGGGTCGCTGAACGCGGAGTCGCTGAATAGCTCGGACATCTGAGGCTGGGCGGCCTCGGCCGGCAGAGCGCGAGACCCCCTCGCCGCTCTCTTCGGCGCTGTTTGCCGCCAAGATGGGCGTCTTTCGGCTGCAGCGCGGCCTGGCGGAACTCGGCCGCGCGCCGCCCAAGCTGGCGCGCGATCCGCATGCCGCGGGCTTCGACGTGCGGGTCGGCGAATCGACGACGGCGCTGTGGGTCGAGGAGGCGCCCGGCGAAAAGGGGCTGGAACTCGGCAAGACGCACAATCTTCGCCGCGCCGCGATGGCCCTGGACGGGACGCTGATCCCGGCCGGCGCGGTGTTCAGCTTTTGGCGACAACTCGGGCGGGCGACGCGCGGGCGCGGGTTCGTCGAAGGACGCATGCTGCAGGAAGGCTGCCTGATGCCGGCGGTGGGCGGCGGGCTCTGCCAGCTGTCGAACGCCCTCTACGACGTGGCGTTGGACGCCGGCTGCCGCATCGTTGAGCGGCACGGCCACTCGCGCATCGTGCCGAATTCGGCGGCGGCGTACGGGCGGGACGCAACGGTCGCGTGGAACTACGTCGACTTTCGTTTCGCCGCCGACCGCGACCTGAAGCTGAGCGCGTGGCTCGACCGTGACAGCCTGATCGTGGAGCTTCACGCACGGTCGGCTGACGGGCCCACGACGCCGCACATCCCCCTGACCGAGGTTGGCGAGACGCGCGAGGCGCGCAGCTGCGCCTCCTGCGGCGAGACGCACTGCCATATGCACGCGCGGGTGAATGAGGCGCCGGTGTCGACCGGACGCGTCGCGTTCCTGGTCGACGAGGACTGGCCCGAGTTTCGCAGCCACGTGGCCAGCGCGCAGGCGGCCGGCGACCTGATCGGTCTGCCGCTGGACGGCGCGCGGCTCGGATTGAAGCGCTATCGCTGGGATACGCAGGGTTTTGCCGACGTCGTGCAGGCGCCGATGGCCGCGCTGGAGCGGTCGATCGCCTGGCGGCGCATTCCGCCCGAGGGCCCGGCCCGGCGAGCGGCCGAGGCGCGCACCTCGGCCCGCATCGCCCACGCGCTGGCGGCGCAGCTCGGGCCGGAGGTGGCGACGCTGACCGTCGCCCAGTCGCTGCTGCCGTTCCTCTGGCGCGAGGGCTGGCTGGGCGGGCGGCGGTTTTCGGTGCTGATGACGCGGCTGCCGATCGCCGAGCTGCACGCACTGTTGGATGCGGCCTTCGCCGCACATCCCGACCGCAAGAGTCTGGCCGACTACCGCGCCCCGGCCTGGATCGCCCAGGCCGAGGCCGAGGCGTTGGCGGCGGCCGAGGAGATCATCACACCGCATGCCGCGCTGGCGGCGTTGTTCGCGCCGCGCAGCCTGAAGCTGGATTGGGCGGCGCCGGCGCGGCTCGCGCCCGCGCGGCGGGGCGACGTCATCGCCTTCCCCGGCCCGGTGCTGGCGCGCAAGGGCGCCGACGCGGTGCGCGATGCGGCGCGCCGGACGGGTTTGGCCGTTCGCCCGCTCGGGCGGCCGCTCGAGGACGCCGCCTTTTGGGACGGCGTGACGCTGGACCCGGTTCCGGCGTCCGGCGACTGGCTCGACGGCGTCGCGGTCGTCGTCCAGCCCGCGCTCGTCCAGGATGCGCCGCGCCGGCTGCTCGAGGCGCTGGCCGCCGGCGTCCCAGTGATCGCCAGCCCCGCCTGCGGGCTCGACCCGCAGGCGGGCCTCAGCCTCGTTGCGCCGGACGACCCCGACGCGCTGACCGAAGCGCTCCTGCCGTTCGCGACCCGCGCCGCTCTCTAGGGTAGAGTCGCGGAGTCTGGTCTGGTGGGGACGATGGATTCGGGGCGCGAGCGGCCGTTCGAGTTCGGCGACTGGCGGGTCGATCCCAGCCGCGGCGTGCTGACGCGCGCCGGCGGCGCCGAGGTGCGCATCGAGCCCAAGCTCATGGACCTGCTGGTGTTGTTCGCCGGCTCCGGCGGGCGCGTGCTCAGCAAGGACGAGATCGTCGCCGCCGCCTGGGACGGGCGCGCCATCGGCGACGACACGCTGGCCGGCGCGTTGAGCCGCCTCCGCCGCGCTTTGGGCGAGACGAGCGAGCGCCGCTACATCGAAACCCTGCCCAAGCGCGGCTACCGCGCCCTGGTCGAAAGCCCCTCCGCGGGCGCGGCCGGCGCGCCGGCAGGCGCCGATCCGCCTGAGGTCGCCGCCCTGATCGAGCAGGGCCGACGCGCGCTCGCCTCGCCGCTGCCGATGAACCTCACCCAGGCCCGCGCCTGCTTCGACGCGGCGGTCGCCGCCGCGCCGGGCTCGGCGCGCGCCTACGCCGGCCTGGCGGACTGCCTGATCGCGCAGCACTTCGCCGGCCAGGGCGAAGGCTTGGCGGACGCGGCGAAGACGGCGGCGCGCGCCGCCGTCGGCCTGGACGAAGGGCTGGCGACGGCCTGGGCCGCGCTCGGGCTCTCGGTGCTGTTGGCCGACCGCGACTTGGCCGCAGCGGATCAGGCGCTGCAGCGGGCGCTTGGTCTTGATCCGGAGCTCTATGTCGCCCATCGCACCCGATCGTTCGCGTTCGCGGCGGTCGGACGCTTCGTCGAGGCCGAGCGCGAGATGCGCCGCGCGGTCGCGCTGCAGCCCTACTCGCTCGACGCCCGCGACGGGCTCCTCCAGATCCTGCTCGCCGCTCGCCGTTTTGGCCACGCCGTGGCCGAAGCCAACGAGATGCTCAAGCTCGCGCCGCAATCCAGCGAGGCCTGGTATGCGCGCGGCTGGGCGCTGGTGCTGTCCGGCCGCCTGGATGAGGGCGTGGAGTCGCAACTGAAGGGCCTCGCGCTCTGGGGCGTCGATCCGGGGCGCATCGAGGCGCTAGCCGCGATCTATCGCGACAAGGGGTTTCAGGCGCTGGCCAGCGCGGCCGGCGACCTGTTCGAGGGCCAGCAGATGCTGCTGCCCCGGCGGTTCACCGACCTCGGCATGCTGCGCGCCCAGGCGGGCGAGGCGGACAAGGCCATGGACGCGCTCGAAGCGGCGGCCGACCGTGACGATCCGCTGCTGATGATGGCGCCCTGGCTGCCGCACATGGACCCGTTGCGGAGCGAGCCGCGCTTCCAGCGCCTGCTCGCGCGGCTGCGGCTGGTTCACTAGCGCCGCAAGCTTTTCCCAAGCTCTCCGCAAGGCGGCCGCAAACACTTCGGCGCGCCGACCGATCAGGTTCGCCTCATCCTTGAAGGGGGAACCTGACATGTCGAAACTCATCAAGCAGACCGGCGTCTTCGGCCTCGCCGCCGCGGTCGCCCTCGCCATCACCGTCTGCGGCCAGACCGTCTGGGGCGTGCTGGCCATCGTCAACCTCAAGCTCGATCCCGCCGTCCCGTGGGCCGCCGGCGTGATGGCCGCCATCCTGGCCGGCCTCCTGCTCTTCCTGGGCGGACGGATCGGACCCAAGGGCTCGGCGGCGGCGCGCAAGCGCCTGCTGCGCTGGAACCCGGTCAAGCCGCGCGTGTTCGCCTTCGCCGTGTTCGCCGGCGTGCTCGGCCTTGGCGCACTCGGCGGCGCCTGGATCGCGCTCTCTGACGTCGTTCGCATCCCGCCGGGGCTCACGCCGAGCACGCACGGCATCCCCATCTGGACCGGGATCCTGTTCCTGATCACCGCTTCGCTGGCCGCGCCGCTCACCGAAGAAGCCGCCTTCCGCGGCTACGCCATGGGCATGCTGGAAAAGAGCTGGGGGCCGATCGGCGCCATCGTCGGCTCGACCGTCCTCTTCGCGGCCGTCCATATCAACCAGGGGGCGGACATCGCCAAGCTCAGCCTCTACTTCTCAGGCGGACTGATCTTCGCCGGCGTCGCGTACCTGACCAACTCGCTCTATCCGGCGATGATCGTGCACAGCCTGGGCGACGTGATGGGCTTCACGCTCCTCTGGCCGCACGATGCGCCGCACCGGCTGGTGACCGAGGGCGGCCACGATCCGCTGTTCGTCCCCGCCGTGGCCGCGCTGGTCGTGTTCCTGCCGCTCGCCCTCCTCGCCTTCCGCCATCTGGCGCGGATGACGCGGGGCGCGACGGGCCGGAACAGCCCCGTCAGACTGATGGCCGTCGCGGCTTGAGCCAACGGACCGAAGCGATCCCGCCCGCCGGCCTCTTGCGTCGGCGGGCGTTTTCGCGCGCGGGAACGTCCGTCCGCCCCCCGACGTCCAATGCGGTGACGGACGCCTGCCCGCGTCCGAAGACGGAGGGAAGACCCATGCGTAGAATGATTGCGATCGCCGCCGCGATGCTGCTCGGCTCGGCCTCGGCCGCCGCGGCGGCTGGGGCGCCGAACGATGCCCAGATCGCCCACATCGCCTACACCGCCGGCCAGCTCGACATCGCGGCCGCCAACCAGGCGCTGCAGAAGTCGCACAACAAGGCCGTGCGCGACTTCGCCGAGGAGATGGTCCGCGACCACACCGCGGTGAACAAGGAGGCGCTGGCGCTGGTGACCAAGCTGCACGTCACGCCCGAGGACAACGCCACAAGCCAGGCGCTGACCGCGGCCGCCGTCCAGCATCGCAACGACTATGCGAAGCTCTCGGGCCACGCCTTCGATCTGGCGTACGCGCAGAACGAGGTCGCCTACCACCACTCGGTCAACGGCGCGCTGGAATCGACCCTGATCCCAGACGCCCAGAACGCCGAGCTCAAGAGCCTGCTGCAAACCGGGCTGAAGCTGTTCCGCATGCACGAGGAACACGCCGAGGCGGTGGTCAAGGCGCTGAAGTCGCGCTGATGCGCCATCCCTTCCCCATGGCGCTGGCGGCGCTGGCGGCGGCGGGTTCGCTCGCCGCCGCTCACGCGGCCACGCACCACGCCGCGCCGGCGGCCACGCACGCGCCGAAGACGTGGACGATCACCATCACATCGCTGGCGTTCACGCCGGCGCCATCGGGGATGCGTGTCGGCGACACGGTGCAGTGGGTGAACAACGACATCTTCCTGCACTCGGCGACCGCGGCCGATCACAGCTTCGACGTCGCGCTGCCGCCGCACAAGACGGGGTCGGCCAAGCTCACCCACGCCGGGACGATCGCCTACGTTTGCCGCTATCATCCGGGGATGAAGGGCCAACTGGTGGTCGCGCCATGAGCCTTGCCCAAGCCATCGACTACGACGCCCTGGACGAACTCGGGCTGGTCCGGCGCATCCTGGCGCGCGACGCGGCCGCCGCGCGACACCTCCTCACCGCCAACAACCAGCGGCTCTTCCGCGCGGCGTGGAGCATCCTCGGCAACCGCGGCGAGGCGGAAGAAGCGGTGCAGGACGGCTACATGAAGGCGTTCGCCGCCATGCCCGGGTTCAAGGGCGAGGCAAAGCTTTCGACCTGGCTGACGCGCATCGTCGTCAACGAGGCGCTCGACCGCCGGCGCCGCCACAAACGCCAGGCGGCGCTGCTCGAGGAACGCGGCGTGGCCGTGATGGACGATTATCGTGAGGCGCTCATGCAAGGCTCGACCACCCGCACGCCCGAACAGGCGGCGATGCGGCGCGAACTCGGCAAGCTGATGGAGCGCGCCGTGCGCGCCCTGCCCGAGACGTTCCGCCCGGTGTTCGTCATGCGCGAGATCGAGGATATGAGCGTCGCCGAGACGGCCGCGGCGCTGGGTCTGACCGAACAGACCGTGCGCACCCGGCTCTACCGCGCCAAGGAGCGGCTCAAACTCAGCCTGGCGCCGGAAATGGCCGAGGTCCGCGCCGCCGCACTGCCCTTCGCCGGCCTCGACTGTCAGGCTCTGACCGCCCGGGTGATGGAAAAGCTGGGCTTCGCCTGACGGCGGCGACCGGCTAACAGAGGTTCGCCAATACCCGATGGGAGAGCGAACCATGAAGGCCGCGGTCTATTACGAGAACGGCGCGCCGGACGTGCTCAAGTACGAGGACGTTCCGGATCCTGAGCTGCATCCGAAAGGCGTGATCATCCGCGTCGAGGCGGTCTCGATCGAAGGGGGCGACACGCTGAACCGCGCGCGCGGGACGCTGGCCACGCGGCCGCACATCGTCGGCTACCAGGCGGCGGGCGAGATCATCGCCGTCGGCGAGGCGGTGACCAATCTGAAGGTCGGCCAGAAGGTGGCGACGTCGGGCGCGTTCGGCAGCCACGCCGAACTCCGCGCCGTGCCGGCGCGCTCGTGCTGGGTCGTGCCGGACGGCTTCGACGTGAAGCTGGCGGCGCCGATCCCGGTGACCTTCGGCACCGCCGACGATTGCCTGTTCGAGTTTGGTCACCTGAAGGCCGGCGAGACCGTGCTTGTGCAGGCGGGCGCGAGCGGGGTGGGCGTCGCCGCGATCCAGCTCGCCAAGCGGGCCGGCGCGACGGTGCTGGCCACCGCCTCGTCGGACGAACGGCTCGAGGCGCTCAAACCCCTCGGGCTGGACCACGGGATCAACTACCGCACGGACGACGTGGTGAAGTCGGTGATGCGACTCACCGACAACAAGGGCGTGAACCTGGTGGTCGACTCGGTCGGCGGTTCGACCTTGCAAGGTTCGATTCTCAGCCTCGCCTACCGCGGGCGCGTGTCGATGGTGGGCGCGGCGGGGCGCGAAGCGATGGTGGTCGACGTCGGCTCGATGATGGGCGGCAACCGCTCCCTGACCGGTGTCTTCCTGGGCGCCGAGATCGGCACCGACCGCGTCTACAACATGATCCAGCAACGGATCGACGAGGCGGCGCGCGGCGAGCTGAAGGTGGTCATCGATCGCACCTTCCCGCTGTCGGAGGCCGCCGCCGCCCACGCCTACATCGAAAGCCGCCAGGCCGTCGGCCGCGTGCTGCTTATTCCCTGAGGGCCGGACGCCGTTAACGAACGGTTAACCATAACCGCCCACCCTGCGCTGGTCTTCCTGAAGACACCCCACCATTACCGACTTCCCGGGCCCGGCGGTCTCCGCCGGGCCCCTTTTTCATCGGGCCGCCGAGCGCGACAGGCGCTCAACTTGATCGGCCGGGCCCGCACGCGTATAGCCGCCATCCTTCGGCCTTTTCCCCGGTAGCTCAGTTGGTAGAGCAGTCGGCTGTTAACCGACTTGTCGCAGGTTCGAGTCCTGCCCGGGGAGCCAGCCGGCCGAACGTTGGCCGGAGCCTTCGCCCAAGAACCGCGCTAGACTGGGACGCGACGGCGTCGCCGCTCGCGCGGCTTCGCCTTTCGGACACGCACTACCGCGGAGGCGCGCCGGCGCATGGTCAAAGTCATCTACGAGATCGTCGAACACGACGGCGGCTGGGCCTATCGGGTCAATGGGGTCTATTCCGAGACCTACCGCACGCATGACGCCGCGCTGAGGGTGGCGCGGCAGGCGGCCGGCGAGCAGCGCGTGTCCGGCGAGGAGGCCGCCATCAGCTGGGAGGACGAAGCCGGCCAGTGGCATGAGGAGCTCGACGAGGGCGACGACCGCCCCGAGACCGAGGTCCGCGGCTAGCCGCCATGAGCGATATCTTCATCGCGCCGGGCGTGCGCACGCCGTTCGTGAAGGGCGGCGGTCTCTTTGCGGCGTTCGACTCGCTGGCGTTGTCGGCGCCGGTGGCGAAGGCGATGGCGGCGCGGGCGCGGCCGGACTTCATCGTCTGGGGCGAGGTGATCCCAGAGCCGACCATCACCAACATCGCCCGCGAGCTGGTGTTCGAGGCTGGGCTCGACCCGGAGGTCCCAGCCTTCTCGACCGTGCTCGCCTGCTCGACCAGCTTCGTCGGCGTGATCGAGGCGGCGGGCATGCTGGGCCGCGGCGGGACGCACCTCGCCCTCGTGGGCGGGGTCGAGACCATGAGCCACGTGCCGATCGCGCTGAAGACCGAGATCGCCGACCGGCTGGTCGCCACCTTCGCGCACGACCCGTCGGGCGCAGCAGCGATGCTGACGCACCTGACCGCCGCCGAGTTCAACCTGCCGGTCAAGATGTGGGCGAACCGGGTCAGCGGGCGGAGCCAGGGCGAACACACCGAGGACACGGCCAAGCGCTTCGGCATCACCCGCGAGGACCAGGACCGCTGGGCGCTGGCGAGCCACACCCGCGCCGTGGCCGGGCAGGACGCCGGCTTCTTCGACGACCTTCTGATCCCGTTCGGCGGCGTCGAACGCGACGCCCTGCCCCGGCGCGACACCTCCGCCGAGCGGCTGGCGACCTTGCGGCCCGTCTTCGACCCGAACGGGACGATCACCGCCGGCAACGCCTCGGCGATCACCGACGGCGCAGCGTCGATCTGGGTCGGCGACGCCGAGGGGCTGAGGCGCCTGGGGGCGCCGGCCGCGGTGAAGCTGGTCGACTGGGAGATCGCCGCCATCGACTTCCGCCTCGACGAGGGGATCCTGATGGCGCCCGGCCGGGCGATCCCGCGCCTGCTCGCCCGCCACGGCCTGACGTTTGGCGACATCGCCCTCTACGAGATCCACGAGGCCTTCGCCGCCCAGGTGCTAGCGAACGTGAAGGCCGCGAGCGACCCGGCCTATCGCCGCGAGCGGGCCAAGGTCGACGCCGACCTCGGCGACTTTCCCTGGGAGCGGGTGAACCCGCATGGCGGCACGCTCGCCATCGGCCACCCGTTCGCGGCCACCGGGGCCCGCATCCTCAGCCAGGCGGCGAAGGAGCTGGCCGCCCTCCCCGCCGGCGCGCGGGCCATCGTCTCTGTGTGCGCTGACGGCGGCCAGGGCACGGTGGCGCTGTTGGAGCGCGCGTGAGCGACGCCTGGCCACCGCTGCCGGCGGCGGCGATCCAGCCGACCACCGAGACGCTGCTGCTGTTCAGCCAGGTCGTCGGCAAGGTGGCGTTGGCGCGCACGCCGTGGATCAACCACTCGTGGCACGTCACCTTCCGCGTCTCGGCGCGCGGGCTGACGACGCCGCTGATTCCGGCCGGCGCGATCGGACTGCAGCTGGAGTTCGACTTCGTCGACCATGCGCTCGCCATCCGCGCCAGCGACGGCGGGGAGCGGCGCGTCGCGCTGGGCGGCCAGAGCGTGGCCGGCTTCTACGCCGCGACCATGCAGGCGCTGGCGGCGCTGGGCGCGCCGACGGAGATCCTGGCCGTGCCGTCCGAGCTGCCGGTCGTCACGCCGTTCGAGGCGGACACGG
>Ga0070735_10003027_pt1 | contig 14886 bp, 12 predicted proteins | sample Coa_R1_FD_66443 | JGI IMG/M metagenome (GOLD analysis project Ga0070735, IMG submission 66443) | Surface soil microbial communities from Centralia Pennsylvania, which are recovering from an underground coalmine fire - Coalmine... | ecosystem: Environmental > Terrestrial > Soil > Unclassified ... | reverse complement strand
CGAAGGCTCCGTTCCCGAGGTTGCGGTAGAGGTTGCTCGGCTGCGCGTAGTGCCGGTTCGGGTCGAGCCGGCCGATCGTACTCTGCACCTCGCCATTGAAGAACGCGATGTCGAGCAGGCCGTCGTCGTCAACGTCGAGCAGGTTCGCGCTGAATGTGAGCGACGCGTAGGAGCTGGTGACGATCCCGGCAGATTGCGCCGCATCCAGGAAGAGGCCGGAGCCCTGGTTGTGGAAGAGGAGCTTGGGCTGCCCGTAGAAGTTGGAGACGAGCAGGTCGAAGCGGCCGTCGTTATCGTAGTCGCCCCAGGCGATGCCCATCCCTGAAATCGTCTCGCCGTTGCTGGAGAAGGCGACGCCGGCCTCGACGCCGACGTTCCTGAAGCGGCCGCCTCCGAGGTTGACGAACAGGTCGCCGGCCTTCTGGTCGTTCGCAACGTAGAGATCGGGCTTGCCGTCGCCGTTGTAGTCGCAGAAGAGGCAGCCGAGGCCGTCGCCATGCGTATCGGCGAGGCCGGATGCGGCCGTCACGTCCTGGAAGCGGCCGCCGCCGAGGTTGCGGTACAGCGAGCCCCGCTGCGGCGCGTACGCCGTCGGCGGGCAGGCGCCCTGAAATGGCTTACCATCCGCGCCCAGGGCGGAGCAGAGCTGCTTGTCTCCGGGTCCGAAACGGACGTACCGGCAGACGTAGAGATCGGTCTTGCCGTCGCCGTCTACGTCGGCCCAGGCGGCGCTCGTGGTCCAGTCGGCCGGCCCTCGGGCCTCCAGCCCCGAGCCGCGGGTCACGTCGCGGAAGGTTCCGTCGCCCTCGTTGTGGTACAGAACGGTGCGGCCGTAGCCCGAGACGAAGATGTCCGGCCGGCCGTCGCCATCGTAGTCGCAGACCGAGCAGCCCATCAGGTAGGGCTTGCGCGGCGCGCCGGGAAACGCCCGTGCCGTGACATTCTCGAACTTGCCGCCGCCCAGGTTGCGAAACAGCTCGAGGTGGTCTTTGGTCACGAGCAGCGCGTCCAGCTTCCCGTCGCCGTCGAAGTCGAGAAACGCGCACCCGAACCCCATCGAGTCCAGAATGGTCAGGCCGTTCGGGTTTCGCGGTCCCCAGCGCACGTCCAGCCCCGCGGTGGACGCCATGTCTCGGAAGAGGGGCATGGCCGAAGAAGCGGTGCCTTCGCCCAGGCGCGCCTCGGATCGGCCGGAAGCGACCGCGACGCCGGGAGGGCGAGCAGCGGGCGGTCGATTGCATCCGACGAGAAGGAGGGCAAGGCACGCGGAGGTCAGGGCCTGTAGAGACCGCCGGCAGGGGCGACTACTGGGCTGCGCGCCGCTCATCGAGTAGGACCGCCTGCCGAGGCGGTGTTGATCCGGTCGGTCATCCTCTCGAACGTCACCGCCTCGGCGCGCGCCTGCGCGGTCTGGCCGCTGGCCGCATAGGCCTGCGCCAGATAGGTGTGGGCGGCGCGCGCCGTCGGATCGCGGCGGAGCGCCTCCTTGAGGTCGGCAATAGCGGCCGGGTAACGGGCTCGCAGCAGGTTCCACCGGCCGCGAAGCAGATAGGCGGGGCCAGACGGCGAGGCCTGCATCGCCGTGTCGATCTGCGTTCCCGCCGCGTCCAGCGAGGCGGAGGATGTATTCGTGGACATGGCGAGGCGGGCGGAGGCAAGGAGCGCCGTGGGACTGTCCGGCTGGAGCGCGAGCGCCTTGCGGACCGCCGGGCCAGCCGTCTGGATGTCGCCGGCATCGAGCGCGAGCCAGCTTAACATGCTCTCCGTCTGGAAATCGCTCATGCCGGCCGAATCAGCCTGGCGCAGGTCGCGCAGGGCCTCCAGCGGATGCCCCGTCTGGACCTCGATCAGACCGAGTCTCTTGTAGGCCTCCCCGTCCTTCGCGTTCAGCTCCACCGCATGGCGGTAGCTCTTCAGCGCCGCGCCCATATCGCCTGAGTCGTGGAACAGGTCGCCGGCGGTGTGCCAGAGAGAGGAGTCGTTCGGCGCGCGGCGTAGCGCCCTGTCGATCGCGATTATCGCCTCCTTGCCGTGTTCTGCGCTGGCGAGCAGCTTCGCGATCTCGACGTACGGCTGCGGGTCCGTGGGCGCGAGATCGGCCGCCTGCTGGAGCGCCGCCAGCGCCTCGTCGCCGCGTCCCTGATCGCGCAGCTCGATGCCGCGCGTCAGCTGCTCCTTCGCGGCGGCGGATCGGACCGGCGCAGTCGCGGCGGCGGGCGGCGCATGCGGGCGGTCATGCGCGACGCGCAGCGCGACCGCAACGGCCACAGCCGCCGCGACGAGCGCGACGCGGAGATAGGTTCCCTTAGCCGAGGACGACAAAGTCTTGCCTCCCATCGGTAGTTCCGCTCATTGCTTGGATTGCAGTGGCGGCTGCATACGACCACTGACAGGGAAAGAAGTCGCGGTTTGCGCCACGGCGAGTCAGCCAATGACGCGGGGTAGCGGACCACCTCGAGTACAGACCCGTTTCCGAGGCGGTACACGAAGAAGTCGTTATCGAGAGTAAACACGCGGGATATATCGCGGCTCTCCGCAATGGCAACCAGAGATGCATCGGCTAGATCCATGGGTATGTTGGCGTACGTCGCCATCAATGCGTCCATCCGATCCATTTCGGCCGTCAACGCGTCGAGAACTATCAGCCGATTATCGCGGCGCGTGCGCCACAATCGCTCCTGGAACCGATACCCCCCGACACTTCCAAGCAGGTACGTCGCCTCCGTGAAGCAGGGCCACGTTGTACCGAGCGGTCCGTATGGCAGCCGGGCGACAGCTGCGATACAGGTTGCATTGTACGGGTCGTCCTCATCATAGAGCGCAACGAGCGGCCCAGCGTCCGTAAGCACTAAGTTCTGCTCCGATTGTGTTTCGCTCGCAGTATCTCCGTGAACTTCTTACCGGTATCGGTCGATAACTGCGCGCCGCCGGGAACGAATTCGCCGCTGTGTAGCCCTCCGATGTACCCATCGAGGAAATCGGCCATGCTGTGTCCCGTCGCAGGATCCGTCTGGGCCGAAGGTAGAAACTGCTCGCGTAACTTGTCCACGATCAGGAGCTCCGGGGTCGTGCCTTGCTTCCGAGCGCGGCTTGCGATCGCTTCATCGAGGTCCGGCGGAAGTTCGATTTGTAACATTTGTCAGGCCTCTCCATTTGCGTGTTCGCCGCTCACGGCGTCCACACGGATATGGTACACCAGACGGCTCTGTTTGGGTAGGGGCCGCAGAGATCGGCCGGGCTACCGCTCCGCGCGGAGCTTGCGATAGTTCGCGAGGCAGCGCTCCGCGGTCTCCAGCGAAGGGTAGCGGCTGCCTTCCTGCTCGATCAGCACGTACTCGACGCCGCCTTTCCGCTCGGCGGCTGCGATGAGCGGCTTCCAGGGCGTGTCGCCCTCGCCGAACAGAACCTTGAAGCCGCGGTCCTCGCCTTTTCCCCAGTCCTTCAGGTGCATGGAGCGAATGCGGCCCGGATTTGCCTCGACCCAGGCGACGGGATCGTAGCCGACCTCCACAGAGGTGCCCACGTCGAACTGGAGCGTCACGTCCTTCGGCGTGTTGGCGGCGAGAAACGGCATCGGCCGGAAGCCGTCCCGCTCGGTGAACTCCGCCTGGTGGTTGTGATATCCGGCTCGCATCTTCAGCGGCTTGAGAAGCTCGGACGCGTGGGTCAGCGTATCCGCCACGCGCTTCCAGTCGTCCTGAGTATCGGTCCGGCCGGCGCTCGCCATAACGATCGTCTTCGAGCCGATGATCTCGTTCAGCTCGATCGCCTTTTTCAGGCCGTCGCCCTCGAAGTTGGACCGGTTGTTGTGGGTGGAGAGACACTTCACGTTCAGCTCGTCCAGCAGCTTACGGACGTCTCGCGCATAGTCCGGCGTCCACTGGTAGTAGGGCGCGTAGAACTCGACGACCTCGTAGCCCATCTTCGCCACGGCGCGCACCGTTCCCATCAGGTCCTTCGCCAGCTCGTCGCGGACCGAGTAGAGCTCGAGGCCGACGGGCAGATGCTTCGCACGTGCGGCCCCGGTCGCGCCCGCGGCGGCGAGCGCGGCGCCTGCGGTCGCAGAGAGGAATGCCCTTCGGGTGATCGTATCGGCACGCATGCACGGCTCCTTACAGGCGACCCTGTGATTGTTCGGACGGATTAGCGGACTTCGCCCCGGACGGATGCACGAGCCGCCGGGCCAGGAATTCGGTAAGGCGACGGAGAACGGCGTTCGGGTCCTTGCCGAAGTCCGCATGGCCCGCGGCCTCGATTCGGATCAGCTCCACGTCGACGCCGGCCTTCTTCAGCTTCGCGCAGAAGAGGTCGGGCTGCTCGATCGGAACAAGCGTGTCCGACGTGCCGGCAGTCAGCAGCGCCGGAACCGTGCCCGCATCGGCATAGGTAATCGGGCTGGCCTCGCGGTAACGCGCGGGCTCCTTGTCGAGCGGGCCGATGCGCTTCTTATCTATATGGTAGGCCGCGGCGTTCGCGCGGAGCCAGCGGATCGCGCAGGCCGCGTCCTGGACCTGCGCCGGGAATCTGGCCTTGGGCGCAAGGCGGTATTCCACGCTCGCACCGGCGATTCCCTTGGCCGCCAGACCGTACATCAGCGGGCGCATGCTCTCCTTGTCGCCGCCGACCCAGCCTCCGCCGTGGACCATCACCAAGGTGGGGAACGGCCCGTCGCCCTTGGCCGGCCGTGTGATGTCGAGCTTGAGGCTCTGCCCGCCTTCCGTGTCGTAGGCCAGATTCGCGTCCAGCGAGACGCCTGGCGGCGGACCGGGCGGCGGACCGGGCTTCGCGGCCGCGAGGAAAACGACTGAAGCCGCGAGGATGGCGAAACCGTAGATTCCGAGACAGCAGACGCTGCGCGACATGGTGATGCGAAGGCTCCCCCTGGCAATGCGGCCCGACGGCTTTGGAGGTATGATTTCGCCATTGCTACGGTTTGCACCTGCATGAATGGCACTGTGGCTTGTGGCTTGTCTCAAGTGGTTCGCAAGGGTTGGGGACAGCTGGAGGACCGGAGCAGCTCCTCGTGACGCAGCGGCGAGCCGGCTGTTCGCTGTTGGGCGTTTGAGAGACTCAGCTAACACGCTATCGCGCCGTCGCGTCGCGGACGACCAATTGCGCGTGCCGGCTGAACACGCGCCAACGACACGCCATACACCGAACACCAATAACCCCACGCCTAACACCGCGACCGGACCCGGAGGACGAAATGCAAAATGTGCTAACAACGCTCGCTCCCATGCTCTCCGTTCGGAACGGGGCAAAGGCGGTCGACTTCTATAAGGCGGCGTTCGGCGCGACGGAGGTGTTTCGCCTGGACGCGCCGGATGGCTCCGTGGTATGCACACTTGCGGTGGACGGCGCGGAGTTCTGGGTGGCCGACGAATCGCCGGAGCACCATAACTTCAGCCCCGAAACGGTCGGCGGCTCGACTACGCGCATGGTCCTGACCGTCGCGGACCCGGACGCGCTGTTCGCGCGGGCGATCGCCGCCGGCGCGAAGGAGGTCTATCCAGTCGCGGAGCAGTACGGATGGCGGCTCGGCCGCGTGCTCGATCCGTTCGGCCACCACTGGGAGATCGGCCACCCGCTATCCTGACTCCCCGGCCCCTTGCCGCAAGCGGACCTAACCCCCCGACCGCCTTCCCGCAAGCGGACCTGGCCCCCGACCCCCTTCCCGCTTGCGGACCTAACCCCCCGACCCCCTTCCCGCAAGCGGGAAGGGGGAGGAATTGGCCGCTTCCCGCTTGACAAAGTCCCGTATTGGCGGAAGGGGAGTTGCGACTAGGAGCCACGCCGTGCCAACGCTCAACCTGCTCGTCATGTCCGACATCCACTGCCGGTTCGCGCACTTCGCCCCCGCCCGGCTGCCGGATGCCGACCTGGCGATCGTCGCGGGCGACCTTACGAACGACGGCGTCTCCCGCCCCGAGCCGGCGTCATCGGGCCTCCTCGCCTGGCTGATTGCGAACGGCCGGCGGCCGGAGGAGCTTCTCGAAACCGAACCGCAAGTAGATCGAGCGGCCGCCTGGCTGACCGAGCTCGCGGAGCGGCATCCCGTATTCTGGGTGCCCGGCAACCACGACATCGGCATCACCGCGGCAACCTTCTCCGACATCCCGAACTGCACCTGCATTCTGGACCGTACCGTGCAGTTCGCCGGCCAGACGTTCCACGGCGTCAGCCTCTCGCCGGGCGATTCTTTCCTCGCCCGCCGCTGGGACTACATGACCGACGATCCCACGGTGGAGGAGGCTGCCTTCGACTTCGAGCCGGCCGATATCGTCGTCAGCCACTGTCCGCCCTATGGCGGCGTCACCGACCAGAGCGCGGACGCGTCCGGCGTCGTCTTCGCCCACTACGGCTCCCCCGCCCTGCGCGCGTACATCGAGCGCTGCGCTCCGCGCCTCGTCATCTGCGGCCACGTCCACGAGGCCGAGCGCCGCGAGCAGATCGGCCGCACGCTGGTCTACAACACGGCCGAGCGCTGGACGGTGCTGAAGATGCCGGTCTCGGCGGCCGCGTCCTGATCGCGACTGGCGACGTCGCATCGCGGGCAGGGACGTAAGCGGTAGCTCGTGGCTGGTAGCTGGTAACTGGTAGCTGGTAGCTGGTAGCCAACGCTCCGCGCAGGCGGGAGGGCACAGGTCGGAGCGCGAAGCGCCGCGTATCTCGGCCGCGCCCAGCCGACGGGCGGAGTGCCCGCACTAACGTCTGGGCATGTATCTGCGGCGGGCGCAGGCGCCTGCGGCGCGAAGCACGCGGACCATTTCGGGCTGGTTTTCGGGGATTACGATCTCCATGGGCCGCCGCAGTCCCTCGCCCCACTCGTCCGACAGGCCGTTTGGGTCCGCGCCGCGGCGGAGCAGCTCCTTGACCGTGGCGATACTGCCGGAGGCCACGGCCAGCCCGAGAGGCGTAACCCGCTGGTACGGCAGGTTGGGATCCGCGCCGCGCGCCAGAATCTTCTCCACGGTGGCATCTCCAACGTAATAGGACTGGCGGATAGCGTGGAACAGCAGCTCGCCGCGGCTCCGGCCCACTGTAACGCGGGCGCCCCTATCGATCAACTGCCGCGCCAGCGCGCCCTTGCGTGCCATCAGCGCGTACCAGAGCGGGGTGTGGCCGTCCCTGTCCGCCGAGTCGATGCCGGCCCCGTGCTTCAGCAGCGCCTCGACGAAGTCCGGCGGTACTTTCCGCGTGATCGTGTCGCCCTCGTCGTCAAATAGAACATAACGGAACTGCAGCTCGATCAGCATGGCGGTAGGCGCGCTCGACCGCGGGCGCCGGCGGTTGCGAAGAATGTCCAGCAGCCGCTCCCGCAGCGGGACCGGCGGATCGTCGCGGGCGTCGCCATTGGCGCCGCGATCCAGCGCGCGGACCGCGGAGGGAAGATCGTCGCGCTTTACCGCGGCGATCATTTCCCGATCCAGTCGCTCCTGGCGCACTTCGCGCAGCAGCCGGTCGGGCAGCCCGCCGACCATAACCGAGCATGCGGCGAGCAGTGCGAGGATTGCCGCGCCCCGTCCGTATATGTGTTTACGCTGCGATCTCATGTGAAATAACGACGTTTGTTTGGCACGAGAAGACGCTCGGCGCGAACAGCCGTCGACCGCGCCTGATTGTGAAAACATCGGAAACTCACGCCGGACGCCACAGCCAAGCAAAGCGCGTGCGCCTATCCGAATCGCGGTGAACAGAGAGAGCACACAGGAATTAGGGCGCAGAATTGGCGGGAAGGTTCATTACGGGCGCCTGGCCCCAGCATCCGGCCTCGTGCTCGTCCGACCGGGCCCAGGAAGGTGGCGGAAGGTTTCGCATCGAGAGCGAGGCAGCGGGCGTGCAGCGGCAAGATCCGGTAAGGGAAGCGAAGAAGCGGCGCCTCCGCTACCTCTGCTCGGTAGCGCGGGCTGGCGCTATGGCCCTCACGGGCGCGGCCTTCATGGTGGTGTTCGGGCTGCTGACGTTCGGCCGCGTGGCGATCCTGCTGTTCGAGGCGCCGTTCGCTCCGGCAATACTCACCATCGGCGTCTTGGTCCTGGCATTCACCGGCTACTACGCCTACGCCGGCGGCCGGGACGTGGTCGCTGCTACTCGCCGGCTGCAACAGCTTCCCTACGTTCCCACGGCGCGAAGACAGCTCGCGGAACTGCCTTCCGAGGAGCTCCTGCTCCGCGGCTCGGCGTCGCCCTCGGCGCCTCCCGATGAGCTGCTCCGGGCGGGATTCGTCTCCCCAGATACTCCCGACGGCGAGCTGTTGCGCGCCGGTCAGAGTAAAGCGCTGTGATCAACGCACGCGCCGGGGCATTTATCGACGCCGCCTGTCGCCGCCTGGCTGGCGGTCCGGCTGTTTCGCACAGTCACGAAACGCTTGGCCGAAATGCCGCGCGTTCCGCCCGTCCACGAGCAACTTGCCACGCCCACCGCAGCCGAGTGCCTTCTCTGCGGCTCCGCCGCCCCCTTCGCGCAGCCCGAGGAGCTGCTCCGGCCGGCAGCGAGCGCGGCCACGAATGGCGAGTCCGACCTGATGGGGGCCGCCGAGAACCCGCCGGTTCGGCATCACGGCGCCGGAACGAAGTAGATCCTGTCCACCCAGACGGCCTTCACGCCGGGATTGGCCGCAGGCGCCACCCAGACATACTGATCGTGATTCGTGGAAACCGTACCAAGCAGATAAGGCAGGTAGCCGTCCTCGGTTGACGTCAGCGGCTGCTCGATCTCGCCGCGGCTGGCGCTCGCCGCCGTATCGTAGACTCCCGCGGTAAAGGCCGTCCCGGAGCCCGCGCCCCCGACCTTCTCTACCCGCACGATCGCATAGACGCGCCACTTCCCGCTGCGCACGCGCTCCGGCAGCTTCGCCAGCGGGAACTGCACGGCCCACTCGTGGTGGCTGCCCGGCATGCGCGCCGCCAGGCCGTCCGAAGCGGTCGGGTCCGCCGCGATCTCCGCCAGCTCCCCCTCCCGATACAGCGTCGCTTTGTCGTCCTGCACGTCGACGCAGGTGGCCGCGTTTGCGCCCGCGATTCCTGCCGGACGGTCGGATGAGGCCCGTCGCGCGGGCAGCGGTGTCGGGTCCGGCGGATCGACCGCGAAGCGCGCGACGAAGGCCCGCGGCGTGAGACCGCCCTCGCTCAGGTGGGTCATCGGCGTCCAGCCCGCGGGCCCGGGGCCGGTCGCATCGGCCAGCCAGGCATCCGCGACGACCTTGCGTGAAGCCGGTAGCGGCCAGGTCGCGCCGGAGCGCAGGCAGTCGCGACGGAGCTGCGGCCAGCGCGCCAGGAAGACGTACCGGACGGGCAGATGGCCCTGGCGCACGCGCCAGAGCAGGTCCGGCTGCGAGGCGACGGCGGCCTCGGCTTCTTGCCAGAGCTTCTCGGCGCGGCCCATGGTCCCGAAATCGAGATACGGGGACGAGGGCGGCGCGTAGCAGCCCATGTTGACGCCCTTGGCCTTATCGGAGACGAGCTCGAGGTAGTCCCAGATGGGCTGCGCTGCCGCGCCGTAGTAGCCGTCGAGGAACTCGCGGATCAGCTTCCTGTCGTCCTGATACGGGTTCCAGAGGAGCCGGGCCAGCATCCAGGCGCGCATCTCGGACATCTCCGAGCCGCTCGACTGGTAAGCGCCCTGCTCGAACACCCCTTTCGCGCCGTGGTCGTGGAAGAATCGCAGGTTGGGGCCGAGCACGAACCAGTTCGGGTGAGGCTGCACGTAGTTGGCGAAGTTGGTGGTGTAGTCCCAGATATAGAGCCGGTTCGTGAGGCGGTTCCAGTCCCGGATGTCGTCGGCGAATGACTTGTTGCTCGGATCGTCCAGCGGGGCTGCGAAGTTGCACTCGATCGAGCAGAGACGCACGATCACGTTTGGCAGCGGCTTGATGGTCTTCGGCGCCTTGCGGGTGTACTGATACGCCAGCGTGTCGATCGCGACGTTCGGGTACTCCTTGCCAATCCGCTCCGCGACGTAGTTCACCAGCGCGATCATGGAGCCGGCATGACTGCCCTCCGCATCGTCGATCGCCTTGCAGTTCTCGCACTCGCAGGGGTTGAAGCAGTCGTTCTGTGAGAGCGAGACGATGCTTGCTCCCGGATTCGCCCTGATGCGCTCTCGGATCCGATCCACCAGGAAGTCCCGAAGCTGAGGATTGGTGGTGCAGAGCTGCGCGTTCGTGAATGTCCGCTTGCCGTGGACCAGCGCGTACCACTCCGGGTGGACCGAGGAGTAGGTCTCGGGCGGGACGAGCGGATAGAAGGTGTGTACGAATCCCTGGTAGGTGACCGCGCCGCCGCGTGCCTCGTCCAGATGCGCGTTCTGGCTGTTGCTGCCGTTGCGGACCGCCCAGTCCGGGTTGAACGCAGGATACCAGAAGGGATCGCGCGACTCGAAGGCCGGCCGCTCCTCGACCGCGAGGTCCGGCACGGTAAGGTCCGGCCGGCGAGGGATGGTGGAGGCCCAGGGCGTCCACCAGCGGACGCCGCACTGCTCCTGCAGGAATCGGCAGACCGCGTAGAGCGTCCCGCGCGGTCGGCCGCCGGTTAGCAGCAGGCACCGGCCGCTCGTGCGCATTATCAGGCGCTCGTAGGATGCTGTGATGAGGTGATGAGGTGAGTGGGTGAGAGGGTGAGTTGCCAGCTCTTGACCTTGATGCTTGGCTCTTCGATCGGCGGGGCTGGATCGGTTTTCCGGACGCTGAGGCGTTCTGAGGAGCGCGTCTGCGGCGGGGCCGGGGCCGACGATGATGACGCCGCCCGATCTTGGAGAAGCGGCAACTATGCGGAACTCCGCGCCGGTGACCTGCCGGAGCGTGGCGGCCAGCTCCTCGGCCGCGTGGCGCTCCGCGACTGTCGCGCCGGGCTGCGACACGATCACGCAGCGCGCCTTGCCGCCCGCCGCGATTGGCACTCCGGCGTGGGCCGCGAGGCACATCAGGCTTAGACATACGATCAGGACAACGGTGTGCATTGCGGGCTCCGAGCGGATATCACTGGCCGGGACCGAGATCCCGCCTTACGCAACATTACCCGTGCCGCCGCCGAAACCCTCCTGCAGGCTCGCACCATGAACGCCGGGGAAATGACGGGCCGGGCGCCGCTTGCCCGCTCACTCCATCATCCGCTCGCTGCCGGCCCGCTGTGCGAAAAGCGCGATCTGCGTTCGGCCGTCCAGCCCGAGCTTCTCGAGAATGCTGCTTACGTAGTTCTTCACGGTTGAGTAGCTGAGCCGCATCTCGCGCGCGATCTCCTTGTTCGAGCAGCCGCGGCCGACCAGCGATACCACCTGCCGCTCACGGAGTGTCAGATCGTGCGATCGCGGCTGCCAGTCCGAAGGGTCCGGGTCGAGCTGCACGTGCGCTCCGAATGCCAGTATCGAGTCGGCCGTACGCCAGAGACGAGCGTTCCGATCCAGCCCGTTCCACGCACCCTCGCCTTTGACTCGCAATCCGCGCTGCCTCTCGAGAATAGCGCCGATTCGGCCGGCGAGCGGCGAGTCCGAATGCTCCGGACATGGCGCCGTGGCCGCGGACGGCGAGGTTGCGCCGGCTGCGCCCACTGGCAGGCCACATGCACAGCTCACGGAGAGTACGGCGAACGCGTCCGGATTGGACGCGCGAAGTCGCTCGATCAGGTCGATTCCAGTCCCATTCAACCGCGTTTTGTCCAGCAGCAGGATGTCCATAATGTTCTCAATCCGGCTCGTGCCGGCAAGTGCAATACCCAATGCCTGAATCACAACAGCCTGATGATACGGCCATGGGCGCCGGACGGACATCCGCGATTCGGCGGATTCTGGCAGGCCGCGACGTTCCGGTACAGGTGTGATTCGTGGTTTCCCGGGCTCCGCCGTGATCTCAAATCGGATTCCCAAGGCCCCCGGCGGGTCCGCCCGGCGACACGGGCGCAGCTCCGGGTAGTACTTTTTGCCCATTGGCAGCGCGCTCCGCTTACCGAGTATTCTGTGAATCACGAGAAAACAGCCCGCACGTATGGCTGCTTCGAGACCGGTGAAGGAGAACCGACTTGGCACCTCTGAAACTCGCGAGCGTCCTGCAGATCGCCGTGCCCGTGTGCCTCATGGGAGCGCTTGCGCTGCCCGCGCTCTGCGCGCCGCCGAAGGGCGCCGCGAAGGGCCCTTCGGCCGCCAACGCCGCCGCCGGCAAGAAAGTGTATGAGCAGAACCGATGCGCCGCCTGCCACTCGATCAATGGAACGGGAGGCAAGGCGGGTCCGGACCTGAGCAGCGAGGGGTCGAATACCGCCCACTCCGTCGCCTGGCTCCAGGCCGAGATCAAGAACCCGAAGTCGCACAAGCCGGATTCGAAGATGCCGTCCTACGAAGCCAGCATCAAGGGCAAAGAGCTGTCGAGCCTTGCCACGTACCTTAGCAGCCTGAAAAAGAAGAAGTAGCGACCCGGTTCCGGCCGACGTGCCGGACCGACAGGCAGATCGGAAGGAGTCACCATGGGCGGGCGGTCACGGGCCTGGCGCATCGTACTACTATCGCTAACAACCATCATGCCCGTCTGCGGGCTGTTGGCGCTTAGCATCGTCGCGCCTGCCGCGCCGCCGAAAGCCCAGAAGGCGCAGAAGCCGCCCAAGCCGCATCCGTTCCCGATCAACCTGTTCGCGGAGGCGGACGAGGGCGACTACTCGAACGAGAAGAACTGCGCGACGTGCCACCGCTCGTCCGTTGACTCCTTCGATCGGTCGCCGCACGCCCCCTTCATGAGGAATCCGCACAACCCGCAGGACAAGCAGGGCTGCCAGGCCTGCCACGGACCGAGCAAGCGGCACGTGGAGCATCGGAAAGAGGAGGAGGGCCGGTACGCCAACGTGATCAGCTACACGCATGCGAAGCCGGAGGAGATCGCGGCCGCATGCCTGCGCTGCCACGCCGACACCATGACGGTCTCTCACTGGAAGCGGAACGCCCATGCCCAGGCCGGCGTTAGCTGCACGACCTGCCATCAGATCCATGCTTCGGACCGGCTCGGCAAGGACCGGTCGGGCACGCCGCCGCCGCCAGGCGACTCGCTGGACGTGCACGCCGACGTGAACGAGACGCCGCATTCGGAGGTGTTCCCGAACGCGCCGGAGCCCAAGGCGCTCCTGAAGGCATCGGAAGCGACACTCTGTGGCCAGTGTCACCGCCGCCAGCTTGCGGAGTTCCGCCAGAACTTCCATCATCCGGTGCCCGAGGGCCGGCAGGTGTGCAGCGACTGCCATTCTGTCCATCCGAACAAGGATGCCCGAGAGCAGGTCGCAACGACGAAGCAGAACTGCATCACGTGCCACCATGAAGTGGCCGGGCCGTTCGTGTTCGAGCATGACCCGACGTCCGACTTGACCGGTGAGGGCTGCCTGGAGTGCCACCGGCCGCACGGATCGCCGAATCCGAAGATACTCAACTCGTTCTCACGGGGGTTGTGCGTGCGGTGCCACACGGATAAGTCCGTGAACCACCATCCCGGTCGGTCCTGTTTCGATTCCGGGTGCCATTCGGCGGTCCACGGCTCCAACCACAGCCAGCTCTTGCTTGGGAGATGAAGCGCAACGTGCGAACCGAACTGACAACGCTCCTGCTTCTGTCCTTCGCCGTCGGCTGCGCCGCGCAACAGCCGCCGCCCGTCGGCACGACGGATGCGGGCTCGCCGGCGCAGCAGACGCCGCCGCCGAAGGCCGGTGCGAAGCAGCAGTCCGCGGCCGGGCAGGACAAGTCCAAGCAGCCGCCCGCCGACGCGCCGGACACCCCCGCCGAGCCGGAATCGCCTAAGCCTCAAAAGTCGAGGCTCGCTCCGCCGTCGACGCTCTACATCGATGCCGGCTACGGGGATTGGGGCCTGAGCGGGAACGCGAGCAAGCTCCGGCAGTATGCGACGCCGCCGCACGGCCTCTTCCTGCGGAACCTGCGCTATTCGCCGATATTGAGGACGCCCTCCACCAGTGCATTCTTCGACGTCAAGGGGCTGGGCCAGGACGACTACCGGGCCGAGACGCGGCTTGTTTGGGGCTACGGCGAGACGCTGGCGTCCGCCTTCTCGTCCCGGTTCCGGTTCCTCGATCCGCTCGCAAACCAGGTGGGATCCAGCTCCAGACTCGTACAGGGGTTCAAGGGGAGCCAGGCGCTCGCGCGCGACTTCGCGCTCTCGTTCCAGTACCGCTTCGATACGCAGCACAACAACTACGCGGCGCCATTCGACAACCTGAACCAGGAGACGCAGTTCTGGGACGCCTCCGCCGCCGGCAAGCTGGGCCGCGGATTCGGAGCAGTCACCTTCTCAGACCTCCAGTACGCGGACCATACCGGCTCGCGCCTCGACTCCACCACGCAGACCGTGGCCCTGAGCTATCTCTGGAACCTCTCGAGCGCGGTCGACGTGGAGGCTGAATACCGGCATGCGGGGATTAGGCAACCCTCCCTGTCGGACAGCCACGTCGAGGTAGTCTCGCTCAAAGGCGACGTGGCGCTCGGGCCGTCGACGGACCTGAACGTGCGGCTGCAGCAGCGCAATCTGGCCCTTCCGAACGTGCAGAGCGCCTACGTCCGGGGGCAGGGCCTCGGTATGGCCAGCCTGTTCCACCGCTGGAAGTCCTGGCGGGCGCAGGTCGGAGTGCGGCTGCAGGAGGACGAGCGGGTAAACGCCAGCCACACGTTTGTCGACGTGCCGAAGTGGAGCACTGTGGAGGGGCGCCTGTCCGGCCGGCTGCTGGACGGCTGGCGACTGACCCTTCGCGGCTACGCACAGACACTCTCGGATCCACCCGTTGCCGCGACGGACGATCCGGCGTCGCTCTACTGGACCAGCCGGAACTTTTTCGAGGCCAGGCTGGAGGGCGGGCCGCCGGACATCAGCTACTATCTTGTCTATACGTTCCAGAACAACCGCAATAGCGC
>Ga0070735_10003026_pt1 | contig 14890 bp, 10 predicted proteins | sample Coa_R1_FD_66443 | JGI IMG/M metagenome (GOLD analysis project Ga0070735, IMG submission 66443) | Surface soil microbial communities from Centralia Pennsylvania, which are recovering from an underground coalmine fire - Coalmine... | ecosystem: Environmental > Terrestrial > Soil > Unclassified ... | reverse complement strand
GGCTCGAGCACCAGCTCACCGTATTCAATGCGGAGAAACTCAACGCGGCCAAACCCGAGTTCATTCATCGCGAGGACGAAAAGCCGGTCCGACGGCGAAAGATCAAGTGTGGACGTAAGACAACCCGCGATGCCACGTCGAGGATCTCCTCCCCAGGAATGGCCGTGCTCGGCTACGCGTTTCCAGCCCAGCGGGCGATGCGTGTTGACCCGGTAGTGGCGCTGAGATGTGAGTAAAGACATCCCAGAAAGGTGATATCATCTTCCCGCGCGGGTGCCGCATCTCAAACTTATGCCTTCCCTCGCCAGTTCTCAGGCACCATTCGATCTGCTGCTGAAGGGCGGCCATCTCATCGACCCGAAGAATCGGATCGACGGGCTGCTGGATGTGGCCGTTCACGATGGCAAAGTGGCTGAAGTGGCCGCCGATATCGATCCGGGGCGCGCGCTGAAATCCATTGATGTGACAGGGCTTACTGTGACGCCAGGCTTGGTCGATATGCATACTCACGTGTTCCACACAACGGGGATTCCGGGCGCGTGGGCGGGTGACAATAGCGTTCAGCCGGACGCCTTCAGTTTCCGCAGCGGTGTCACAACCATGGTGGATACGGGAAGCTCGGGCTGGCGGACATTCGAGATGTTCCGCCAAACGGTGATCGAGCGGGTGCAGACGCGTATCCTAGCCCTTATCAATATTGCGGGCTTGGGTATGATCACAGACGCCGCCGAGCAGCAGAAATCCGACTTCAACCCTGCAGAAGCGGCTAAGCTGGCGCGCAAATATCCCGGCCTGATCGTGGGTGTGAAATCGGCGCACTACCAGCAGCCGGACTGGGCTTCGGTAGATCGGGCTGTGGAGGCTGGACGGCTTGCGGACATTCCCGCGATGATTGATTTCGGATACTTTTTGCCGGAGCGGCCCTACTGGCAGTTGGTTACCGAACACGTGCGGCCGGGAGATATCACCACGCACATGTTCCGCGGTCCGGTCCCGTGGATCGACGATAACGGAAAGCTGCTGCCCTATCTGTGGGAAGCGCGGGCCCGCGGGGTGAAATTCGACGTCGGCCACGGCAACATGAGCCTGGTGTTGCGCAATGCCGTACCGGCCATTCAGCAGGGCTTCTATCCGGATTCCATCTCCTCGGATCTGCACGCCCAAAGCATGAACGCGCCCATGATGGATATGCCCACGATGCTTTCCAAGTTCCTGGCGCTCGGGATGAATCTCCCGGATATTTTTCTCTGCGCGACGTGGAATCCGGCGCAAATCGTCGGTCACCCGGAACTGGGGCATTTAACGCCGGGCGCAGTGGCCGACATCGCCGTCTGGCGGGTGCTGGAGGGGCATTTCGGGTATGCGGATGCGTATGGCGGAAGGATCGATGGCCGCCAGCGGCTGCTGTGCGAACTGACTTTGAACGGGGGCAGAATCGCCTGGAACTGGAATGCACTGGGAGACTTAGATTACCGGAAGCTAGGGCCAAGCTATGGCATCCGGGAAGGCATCGACTGGATTATCAAGCCGAAGTGAGGGATAGAGCTTCAGCTTTTACGCCGGTTCCACCAGGAGCCTGCGCGCCGTGATCGCCAACATCACCTGAGTCCATCCCGTGATCACAAGATCGATGCCGATGAATAGACCGATGATCCACAGGCCCGAAACCGGCCACTGAGCCCACACCAGAATTCCGAATATCAGCGTAATGATACCGTTGGCCAGCGCCCAACCCCGGTGCGGAAGCCGGTGGCTGGCGGCGGCGACGATACGGAAGATGCCCGCTACGATGAAGTAGACGGCCAAAAGTAGCGTCATCACCAGCGCTCCCGCTACGGGATGCCGCAGCAGCATCAGACCCACGACGAAGGAAAGCACTGCATTCAGCGAGTGTAGGAGGAGGTGACCGCCGTGCCGATGCCCGAACGCGTGCACCGCCTCGACAATTCCTGCGATCAACAGAATCCAGCCAAAAAAGATCATGGAAACGATAGTTATCAAGATTGAATCCACGAGCGCGATTACACCGAGAATCATCGAGACGATGCCAAATACGAGGAACCAACCCCAGCGCCGGCGGAAATTCTGCCAATCGCCGTAGAAAGTAGGCGTGTGAACTGCTGAACCCATACCGGACCTCTTTCGTGAAGCCTTTGAGGCCGTCAAGAATCGCTTGTTTGGTAGATAGGGGAGACGGGCTCGCGTTACATGCGCAATCGTAGGAGGCAACTCTTTGTCCTTTCAATCACTTAATCAGAATCGGTACTGGGTAGAATACGATAGAACGAGGTGGTGGGAGGATGCATCTATGTGAGTAGGTGGATGTAGACGCTGTGCTAATAATTGATAATATCGCACTCATATTATTTGCACACAATGGCAACGATGCGCTATACTGATTAACGAGGACGGGGAATGGATTTCAATCACTTCACAGAAAAGCTCCAGGATGCAGTGCGAGAAGCGCAGTCGAAAGCCGCGCGCTTAGGTCATCAGCAGATTGATGTTGAACATCTGCTGGCGTCCCTGCTTGAGCAGGAGGGCGGATTAGCCTCTTCTATTCTTAATAAGGCGGACGTGAATGTTACTGCGCTAGCGCGGAGACTTGACCAGGAATTGGACCGGCTCCCGAAGGTTTCAGGTCCGGCTGGGGGGCCGGATCATGTGTTTGTGACTCCCCGGCTGCAGAAGCTTTTCACGCAGGCGGAAGAGGAAGCCAAGCGGCTGAAAGATGAATACATCTCTATTGAGCACGCGCTGTTGGCAGCGACTGACGATACGGGCGTGGCGGGCAAGCTGCTTAAGGAATTCGGCCTCAGCCGCGAGCGTCTGATGAAGGCTCTGCAAGATGTTCGCGGCAGCCAGCGGGTGACGACGCCGAATCCGGAATCGACGTATGAGGCACTGGAACGCTACGGGCGCGACCTAACGAAGCTGGCTGCGCAAGGCAAACTCGATCCGGTGATCGGGAGGGATGAAGAGATCCGGCGGGTAATTCAGGTGCTGTCGCGCCGCACGAAGAACAATCCGGTGCTGATCGGCGAACCTGGGGTGGGCAAGACAGCCATTGTCGAGGGATTGGCCCAGAGGATTGTACGCGGCGATGTGCCGGAGGGGCTGAAGAAAAAGCTGGTAGTGGCGCTGGACATGGGCGCGCTGATTGCCGGTGCAAAATTTCGAGGCGAGTTTGAGGAGCGGCTAAAGGCTGTCCTGAAGGAAGTACAGAGTTCCGAGGGAGAGATCATCCTTTTTATAGACGAGCTGCATACGGTGGTTGGGGCGGGCAAGGTAGAAGGCGCGATGGATGCCGGCAACCTGTTGAAGCCTATGCTCGCGCGCGGCGAGTTGCATTGCATCGGCGCGACGACACTCGACGAATATCGCAAGTACGTCGAAAAAGACGCGGCGCTGGAGCGCCGTTTTCAAATGGTGCTGGTGGACCAGCCGACCGTCGAGGATACGGTTTCGATTCTACGCGGACTGCGCGAGCGCTATGAAGTGCACCACGGCGTGCGGATTAAAGACTCGGCGCTGGTGGCCGCAGCGGTGCTCTCGCAACGCTACATCTCCGACCGCTTCCTGCCGGATAAGGCGATCGATTTAGTGGACGAAGCGGCGGCCAAGCTGCGCACCGAAATCGATTCACTGCCGGCCGAGCTGGACGAAAGTCTGCGGCGCACGATGCAGCTCGAAATCGAGCGTGAGGCGCTTAAAAAAGAGAAAGATGCGGTCTCCAAGGAACGGCTTAAGAAAATCGAAAAAGAAGTGGCCGATTTGCAGGCGCAGTCGAAGGCGTTGCAAGCCCAATGGCAGGCGGAAAAAGAGGCGGTTCAGAAACTGCGGACGCTGCGGGAGCAGATGGAGCAGACCAAGGTGGAGATTGAGCGTGCCGAGCGCAACTACGACCTGAACCGCGCAGCCGAGCTGAAGTACGGCAAGCTGACCGAACTAGAGCGCACGCTGCGCACGCAGGAGCAAAAACTGGCGGAGAAGCAGGGAGGCCAGCGGCTCTTAAAAGAAGAGGTGGATGAAGAAGATATTGCTGGGGTGGTCAGCCGCTGGACTGGCATTCCAGTGACCAAGCTGCTGGAAGGCGATATGCAGAAGCTGTTGCACCTGGAAGATGAGTTGCACAAGCGCGTGATCGGTCAGGATGAAGCGGTGCTGGCAGTTTCCGAAGCGGTGATGCGCGCTCGCAGTGGACTCAAGGATCCGAATCGCCCCATTGGCAGCTTCATTTTTCTGGGTCCGACCGGCGTTGGTAAGACTGAGCTGGCCCGGGCGCTCGCCGAATTCCTGTTTGACGACGAGCACAACATGACCAGAATCGATATGTCGGAGTACCAGGAGAAACACACCGTGGCGCGGCTGATCGGCGCACCTCCCGGATATGTCGGCTATGAAGAAGGCGGACAACTCACCGAAGCCGTCCGGCGACGTCCATATTCAGTAGTGCTATTCGACGAAATTGAAAAGGCGCATCACGATGTCTTCAACGTGCTGTTACAGATTCTGGACGACGGACGTCTAACAGATGGACAGGGGCGCACGGTCGATTTCAAAAACACCCTGATCGTCATGACATCGAACATCGGTAGCCACCGTATTCTGGACTACCGGGGCGCATTTGCGGGCGAAGATTACGCCCGAATGAAAGAGGCCGTGCTGGAAGAATTGAGGCGGGCTTTCCGGCCTGAATTCCTGAATCGTGTAGATGAAACAATTGTCTTCCATGCGTTGACGGAAGACCACCTCAAAGAGATCGTCGAGATCCAACTTGCCGGCTTGCGTGCGCGGTTGGCGGAGCGTCACATTGAGATCGAGCTATCCGATGCGGCGCGCGCCTGGCTGGTGCGCACCGGCTACGATCCGGCATACGGCGCCCGACCGTTAAAACGGGCGATTCAGAAGGAGATCGAGACGCCGCTCGCCCGCCGCATATTAGCGGGTGAGGTCCGCGACGGTCAGAGGGTTTCCATTGACGTCGAACGCGGCGCTGGAGCGCTCTCGTTCAAGACCCTTGCGGCAGTAACTGCCGCGTGAAGGGAGATGAAATTGAAGAAGGAGCAAAGCATATGCAGCGCACATTTCAGATCCGCCCATTAGTGGCGATCTTAGTATTGGTTTTGGCGTCGATCTGCGGCGGTCTTATCGCGGGATATATGAATGGAAGCCGTCCGGCGGCGGTTTCCGCAGACTCGGTCGCACATCCACTGCCTCCCGAGGAGTTGGTAACCTTCGCCCCGGCAGTGAAGAAAGCGACGCCGGCAGTCGTGAATATTTCCTCGACAAGAGTCATTAAGGCTCAGCGCGGCCAGGGCACGAATCCGTTGCTGAACGATCCGTTTTTCCGCCAATTTTTCGGCGATAACCTCGGTCCGTTCAACATGGTTCCACGCGACCGGCGTGAACAGGCGCTGGGCTCCGGGGTGATCGTGAACTCGGATGGCTATATCCTGACGAATAATCACGTTGTGGAAAAAGCCACCGATGTAAAGGTATATCTGGCCGATAAGCGCGAATTCACAGCTAAAGTGGTGGGCACGGACCCGCAAACCGATATTGCAGTTCTGAAAATCAACGCCACAAATCTTCCCGTGCTGCCGTTGAGCGATTCCTCAAAAACGCAAGTAGGCGATGTATGCCTGGCGATCGGGAACCCGTTCGGAATTGGGCAAACAGTGACGATGGGCATCGTCTCCGCTACCAGCCGCGGCGGCTTGGGGATTGAAGACTACGAGAACTTCATACAGACGGATGCTGCGATTAACCCCGGGAACTCCGGTGGCGCGCTGATTAATACGCGCGGTGAACTGATCGGCATCAATACCGCGATTCTTTCTGGCAGCGGCGGAAACCAAGGGATCGGCTTCGCAATTCCGATCAACATGGCAGCGAACGTCATGCACCAGATCGAAGCGCACGGCAAAGTGACTCGCGGCTATATGGGCGCGACCGTACAGCAGGTAGACAGGAATCTGGCCAAGGCATTCGGGATTCCAGAGAATACCGGTGTCGCATTGACGCAGATTGAGCCCAATTCTCCGGCCGCGAAGGCTGGTCTGAAATCCGGCGACGTGGTGGTCGCTTTGAACGGTCAGCCGGTGACCGATGTCGGGGCTTTCCGCTTGAAGATCGCTGAAATGGGTCCCAACGCTACGGCCCACCTGAAGGTGTATCGTGACGGGCATCCGATGGACTTCACGTTGACGCTGGCTGAGCGGCCGACCGACGAGGCGCTGGCGAAGAATAATGGCGGTGGCGGCGGTGGCGGCACACAGAGCGCGCTGCAGGGCGTTTCCGTGCAAACGCTGACCCCGGATCTTGCGCAACAGCTTGGGATTCGCCAGGACACCAAGGGCGTGGTGGTTACCGATGTAGATGAGGCCTCCAATGCGGCCGCTGCGGGATTGCAGCGCGGCGACGTCATTGAGCAGGTGAACCATCACCCGGTGACATCGGCCTCCGAATTCGAGCGTTTGGTCCGGGCGAATTCAAGCGGCGGCACATTGCTGCTAGTCAATCGCGGTGGAAACACGATGTTTATAGCGATTGAATCGAAATGATCGCGTCTGTGTCTAATTAATTGGTAGGACAGAAGAAGTAGGAAACAAGGAAGAGCGGATGGGGGCAGGCCGAAGCGGGCTTGCCCCTTTTTGCACAAAGGACGATAACTATGCCAGAACAAGATGCCGTTCAAATATTGCCGGTTTTGCCATTGAAGAATTCGATTTTGTTTCCGGGCTTACTGATGCCGTTGTCCGTAGGCCGTCCGGCGTCTCTGGCCGCCGTAGAAGCGGCGCTTGCGAGTGAAGACAAAGAGATCCTGGTGGTGGCGCAGCGCGAGTCTTCAACGGACTCGCCCGGGCCAGACGATCTGTACACCATCGGAACGAAGGCCGTTATCCGCAAAATGTCGCGGCCGAGTGAAGATATGGTGGAGCTGCTGGTGCTTGGGGTGGAGCGGGTTGTAGCGCTGAAATTCGACGCGTCAGAGCCTTTTCTGCGTGGGCGTTTCCGGTCGCTGCCATTGCCGCAGGACTCCGGTCCAGAATTGGAGGCGCTGGAACGCGCTCTGGTGGATCTGGCCGCGAAGGCGCTGCAGCTTGCGCAGCCACAGCAATCGATGCAGGAGCTGACGCGGGTGTTGCCGGTGAACGGCGATCCCCTGCGCCTGGCGTTCCTGCTGGCCTCGATGTTCAGTCTGGATTCGGCCAAAGAGCAAAAGCTGCTGGAGTCGGACACACGCGTGGACGCGCTGCGGTTGATGCACACTTACCTTTCACACGAGGTACAGGTGCTGGAGATCCGCAATAAGATTGCGAACGAGGCGCGCACGGAGATGAATAAGGAGCAGCGGGATTATCTGTTGCGCCAGCAGTTGCGCGCTATTCAGCAGGAGCTAGGCGATAAAAATTCAGAGCAGGCCGAAGTTGAGATGCTGCGGGAGCGGATAGAGAAGGCCAACCTTCCCGAAGCCGTTCTGAAAGAAGTGAATCGCGAACTCGGGCGGCTGGAGAAACTTCCAGCGGGGCAGCCGGAATATAACGTGATTCGTACGTATCTGGACTTCGCGCTGGAATTACCTTGGAACGCCCGCAGTGAAGATGTGCTCAACGTCGCCAAGGCTCGCGAGGTTCTGGACACCGATCACTTCGGATTGAAGGAAGTAAAAGAGCGAATTCTGGAGCAGCTTGGCGTGCTGAAGTTGAATCCGGAAGCGAAAGCCCCAATCTTGTGCTTTGTCGGGCCTCCAGGCGTGGGGAAGACATCGTTGGGACAATCGATCGCGCGGGCGCTGGGGCGCAAATTCGAGCGCACCAGTCTGGGTGGTATGCACGACGAAGCGGAGCTGCGCGGTCATCGGCGAACCTATATCGGTGCAATGCCAGGCCGCATATTGCAGGCGATGCGGCGCGCGGGTGTCAACAATCCGGTCCTGATGCTGGATGAAGTGGATAAATTGGGCCGCGACTTCCGAGGCGATCCGGCGGCGGCGCTGCTCGAAATATTGGATCCGGAACAGAACAAGGAGTTCCGCGACAACTATCTCGACATGCCGTTCGATTTATCGAAGGTCCTGTTCATAACGACGGCGAACACGCTGGACACAATTCCAGGTCCGCTGCTGGATCGCATGGAGATTCTGCGGCTGGCCGGTTACAGCGAGGAAGAGAAGACCCAAATCGCAATCCGATACCTGATTCCGCGACAGTTGAAGCAGACCGGTTTGAAGGAAGATCAGTGCGTGATTCCGGAGGAGACGTTGAAACACTTGATCTCCGGTTACACGCGCGAAGCCGGCGTGCGACTGCTGGAGCAGACTATCGGCCGTGTAGCGCGGAAGGTAGCGTTGCGCTTCGCCGAAGGAAACACGGAATCGGTGACGGTGAACCCCGACGATCTGGACGAGATGCTGGGGCCGGAGCGCTTCAATCCGGAGCAGATGCGGAAAGACATGCCTCCGGGCGTGGCGACTGGGTTGGCTTGGACGGAAGCCGGCGGAGATGTACTCTATATTGAAGCGACCTTGTTGCCGCACGGGCGGGGGTTGACCCTGACCGGGCAGCTTGGGGATGTGATGCAGGAGTCGGCGAAGGCGGCCCAGAGTTACATCTGGTCGCATGCGCGGGAGTTGGGAATCGATCCAGTACGGTTCCGGACGTGTGGCCTTCATATCCACGTCCCGGCGGGTGCGATCCCGAAAGATGGCCCATCGGCAGGCGTCACGATGGCGACGGCGTTGACTTCACTGTACAGCGACCGGCCGGCGCGAACAGATACGGCGATGACCGGCGAGATCACGCTGACGGGGCTGGTATTGCCAATCGGCGGCGTGAAAGAGAAAGTGCTGGCGGCCCGGCGAGCGGGCATCCGGCGCGTCATCCTGCCGCGTCCCAATCAAAAAGACTTGCGCGACGTTCCAGAAGAAGCGCGCAACGAAATGGAATTTATCTTCGTCGACCGGATCGAAGATGTGGTCGCCGCGGCCATCCCGGTGCAGCGAAACCGCGAACATCGGGCAGCCTAAGCGATAGCGCACGGGACACGGTGACGTCCTCGCTCGGATCGGGAACGCCGGGCCGCGTTCCAGTGTGTTACTGACGAGCCGCGAACGAACAAAGGTCACGTTCGTTCGCGGCTTTATTTTTATTCCCGGCCGGCTTTCTATTCCTGGCGGGGTTTGATTCCCTTCTCTTCCAATCTCTTTTTCAAGTAGTCCTGATATTCCTTTTTCAGCGCAGGATCGGAGGGACTGGGATAGATCTCGCTGGATTTGTACTTGCCCGTATCGAGCATCTTCTTGGTCCATTCGTCGTGGATGTGGGTGATTTCGGCGCGGTCGAGAACATCCTTCACCTCTTCCGGCGGCACGAAATAAACGCCTTCGCGATCGCCGAAAACGACGTCGCCCGGCATTACAGTGGCGTGGCCGATGCGGATGGGTATATTCACACCAGTGAGCATGACGCCGGCAATAGGCGTAGGATGCACGTTACGATAGTACAGCGCCATCGGGATCTCGAAGATACCATCCAGATCCCGGATGGAACCGTTAACTACAAAGCCAGTCTTCGTGGCAACGTAAATTGCCGTGGCGAGATTATCGCCGGTGACTGTGCCACCCTCCACTTTACCGAACAGATCGAAGACGGGAACGTCATTCGGCTGCAACATATCGATGACGCGCTGATGCGAGTTATGGCCACCGCCACGAGCACGCGCCGCCGCTTCGGCCGGTTCAGCCACATCGGGACGATAGGGCATAAACTGCGCCGTAACCGCGCGGCCGATCAATTTTTTATCCGGATGCAGGATGCGGAATTCGCCTTCGTATTGATTAGGGTAGCGCCTCTGCAGCACGGACCAGATCTCCTCGGCGGAGATATCGTTGAACTTCGCCAGCAGCTCATCCGGTACTTTCGGCCGCCCATCTTCAAAGCGTCCATACGGATTTTTGGCCGTGTACTCCAGCATCTGATCGTGCGAAAGCGTAAATACTTGCCCCTGGCACAGGAAACCACAGGCAAAAAGGGCTGGCAGAATGTATCGGGACTTCATCCATGCTAAGTTAGCAAACCAGAGGTGTGTTACGCCACAGATGCGGCCGCGACTGTCGCTTGGCGCCGCGGTTTGCGCGGCATTTCTGGGATATTCCTTCGAGAGCGGCGCGTTAGAACGCGGTATGAATGCCTTCCGGCGCCATGAATTTCAGACCGCGGAGCGCGAGTTTCAACAGGCAGCCAATCAGGCGCCCCGGAGTGCGCGAGTCTGGAAATGGCTCGGGATGACCTATATTGCGGAAGATAAGTATGAATCGGCGGAAGAGCCATGCCGCAAGGCTTGCGATCTGAATCCCCGCGAGGAGAACGCCTGTTATTACCTGGGCCGCGTAGATTACACGCTAGGCCGGTTGAAGCAGTCGCTTGACGCGTATAGGACTGCGCTCGCGAGCGGCGGAAATCGTGGACGCGTGTTGCTGGGTTTGGCCCAGGCTTACGAGGCGATGTTAGAACCGCGAGAGGCAGAGAGCTATTTCAAGAGCGCCATTGAAGCGGGTGAGGCTCGGGCGCGTGTGGAGTATGGACTGTTTCTCTTCAAGCAGGGGCGTGCAGAAGAAAGCCTGAGGATGCTTCGGCAGGCGGGAGCACAAAAGGAGATTGCTCGGGTAGAGACAGAGTTACGCCAAGCTGGGATCTCCTCTAAAAAATCCGCGGGACTCAGGCCGGTGCGCTTCCAGAGTTCGACGCTCAATATGGCCGTCCATAACGGCGCAACCGGGGCAAAGCATCTGATTGAAACCATGATTGCGGGGGTTGCGGTGTTCGATTACGACGGAGATGGCTGGCCGGATATCTTCGTTGCCAACGGCGCTGCGATTCCGTCACTCGAAAAGAGCGGGCCGGAGTACGAGAACAAATTATTCCGGAACAATCACGATGGCAGTTTCACGGATGTAACCCGAAAGGCAGGCCTTGCGGGCTCGGGTTATTCCATGGGAGTCGCGGCGGCGGATTACGACAACGACGGAAACGTCGATTTATTTGTGACTGGGGTTCGTGGAAACACATTGTACCGGAATCGCGGCGATGGCACGTTTGAGGATGTTACGGGAAAGGCGGGGCTGGGCGAAAAAGGCAAATGGAGCGTGGCGGCCGGCTGGTTCGATTACGATAACGACGGCCGGCTGGATCTGTTTGTTGTGCGCTATGTGCAATGGGATCCGGCGAAAGAGATTTTCTGCGGATACGCGGAGAAGGGCATACGGCAGTATTGCAATCCGAAACTCTATCAGCCGCTGGCGAACGCGCTCTATCACAACGAAGGAAACGGCCGGTTTCGCGATGTGTCGCGCGAATCGGGAATTGCCGCCTACCCCGGGAAAGGAATGGGTCTCGCTTTCGGCGACCTGGATGGAGACGGAAAGCTGGATGTTTTTGTCGCTAACGATACAATGCCAAATTTCCTATTTCATAACCGCGGAGATGGAAGGTTTGAAGAAGCAGGCGCGACGGCCGGGGTTGCATACAACGACGATGGCGTGGCGCTCTCCTCGATGGGCGTGGATTTTCGCGACTACGACAACGACGGGCTGGATGACGTTTTTATTACCGCGCTTTCTAACGAGACATTCCCGCTCTTTCACAACCTGGGTGGCCGTTTCGGCGATGCGACGTATCCGAGCGGTATCGGAAAGACGAGTCTGCCGTGGTCCGGGTGGAGCTGCGGGATGTTCGATTTCAATAATGACGGATACAAGGATCTATTCACGGCAAACGGACATGTAATGGACAATGAGGAACTGACGTCCAGCCGGAGCTCGCGCCAACCGAACACGGTATTCGTAAATCAGGGTAACGGCACGTTTGAGACCGAATTGTTGCCGGGCGAGGCGATGCATCGCGGTGCTGCATTCGGAGATCTGGACCGAGACGGCCGCGTGGATGTGGTGGTCACGCGGCTGAATGAGGAGCCGATAATCCTGCGTAACGTATCGGAAAACATCGGACATTGGGTGGAAATGCGGCTGGAGGGCACAAAGAGCAATCGCGATGGAATTGGGGCCCGTGTGCAGTTGGTGACCGCGTCGGGCAAACAGTGGAACCGGGCGACTACATGTGTTGGATACGGCGGATCGAGCGACCGCGTGGTGCATTTTGGGCTCGGAACCGATGCCGTGATCCGCTCCATCGATATTGAGTGGCCTTCCGGTATCCACCAAACGTTGCGGAACCTTATGGCAGACCGGTATTACAACGTGAAAGAGCCGCAACAGCGATGAGCCGCTAAATTAGCGGCGGATTGATGCCCGTAGCAGGTTTTAGCGAGGCTAGCGTCTTCACGGGCTCCCGGATGTTCTCCTCGGTTCGAAGTACATCCTGAAGGGTGGTCTTTTCCAAGACCTGATCCAGGGCGAGTTGGACTGCCTGCCACAGAGTCCGAATGGAACAATCTCCGGAGTGCGCACAGACCTTGACTTGGCCAGTGTGGCTCTTACAGAAATCCGCTTCGAACAGGCGGCCACCCAGGGTGTCGAGCACGTCGCCGATGACGATCCGATCGGGCGGCCGCGCCAGAGAATACCCGCCGACTTTGCCCCGGACGCTCCTGACGAATCCACCGCGACGCAAGATCCGCAGCAGCTTGGCTGTGTAGGGAGCAGAAATTCGCTCTGCTTTGCTGATTTCAGAAATGGTAAGGCTCTCCGCCACGCCGTGCCGCCCAAGCTGGAGCAGGCAGCGAAATCCATATTCCTCTTGTGCCGTTAACTTCACGATCGCAATCTCGTTACGGGCACCACATCAAAGCCAAGGTCGAAGCCGAGTTGAAGCTTGGCGGCGTCCGACATCTTGTTACGGTCCCAAGGAGGATCCCATACCAAGTCCAGTTTTACGTCCGTTACTCCAGGAACCCCGCGCACCTTCGCCTCAACTTGCCCGGGAAGAATTCCGGCCACCGGGCAACTAGGCGCGGTAAGCGTCATTTTGATGCAGGCCAGCCCCGACGGTTCTACGCGGAGATCGTATATGAGCCCCAGGTCGTAGATGTTGACGGGGATCTCCGGATCGAAGCAAGTCCGCAGAGTTTCTATTATCTTCGCCTGGAGCGCAGAGGACACGGCGGCGTCCTCACCCGGGCCGGAAATACCGCCGCCGCGTTCCGTTGTGCGCGCGTTTCTGGAGGGTTCGGATGGGTCCATAGTCACTCCGTCGAGACTTGCGGCGTTTCCACGCTTGACTCTTTCGTTGTATTTTGGAGAGCCGCCCGCAGGGTATGCCACGCCAGCGTGGCGCATTTCACCCGGGCCGGATACTCTTGCACACCAGAAAACACGTCGAGCTTGCCAAGGCCCGACTCGCCTGAGTGCACGGTCCCAGTGAGCAGGTTGTGGAAACGCTCGAATAAGCTCTCCGCCTCGATGCGCGTTTTGCCTTTGATACTTTCCGTCATCAGGGAAGCGGAAGCGGTTGAAATCGCGCAACCGGAGCCCTGAAATCCGACCTCTGTGACCACACCGTTTTCGAATTTCAATTGAACCGCGACCTTGTCTCCACACAGCGGGTTGTAGCCCTCGGCCTGTGCAGTCGCCCCCTTTAGCGGTCCGAAGTTTCGAGGCTTTTTGCTGTGGTCTACGATGATCTCCCGATATAGATCGTCAAGATCGGACATCAGTGAAAGACCTCCTTGACCTTTGCGATTCCCGCGACCAGGGCGTCGATATCTCCGGGTGTGTTGTAGAAGGCCAGCGAGGCCCGCGTGGTTGCGGGCACGCCAAACCGTTCCATTACAGGCTGAGCGCAATGATGCCCAGTGCGCACCGCAATGCCCTGCCGGTCGAGAATGGTCCCAACGTCGTGCGGGTGTACTCCCTCCAGCACGAAGGAGAGTACTCCAGCCTTTTGCTTCGCGGTGCCGATGAGGCGCAATCCGGGGACTCGCGAGAGCTGCCCGGTTCCGTAGGCCAGCAACTCACCCTCATATCGGGCGATATTATCCATCCCGAGTTCATTTAGATAATCGATGGCGGCTCCGAGGCCAATGGTGCCTTCAATGTTGGGAGTGCCGGCCTCAAACTTGTATGGGATCGTGTTGTAAGTTGTTTTTGCAAAGGTGACGGAACTGATCATGTCTCCGCCTCCTTGATAAGGCGGCATCTCCTCCAGCAGACTGGCTCTTCCGTACAAGATGCCGATTCCGGTCGGCCCATACAGCTTATGACCGGAGAAGACGTAGAAGTCGCAATCAAGCTCGCTCACATCGACCCGCATGTGGGGCGCGGCTTGCGCTCCGTCCACCAGCACGGGGACGCCGTGCCGATGCGCACGCTCAATCAGCCAGCGGACAGGAAGGATGGTCCCGAGCGCATTGGAGACATGAGCGATCGCCACGAGCTTTGTTCGGGGGCCAAGCAGGCGCTCAAATTCATCGAGCAGGAGTTCTCCATCGTCGTTGATGGGCGCAACGCGCAGGATCGCTCCCTTCTCCTGACAGAGAATCTGCCAGGGCACGATGTTAGAATGATGCTCCAACGCAGAGATAATAACCTCATCGCCCGGTCCAATATGAGTGCGGCCGTAGGTCTGCGCCACCAGATTGATTCCCTCTGTTGCACCGCGGACGAAAACGATTTCTCGCGAGTCCTCCGCGTGGAGGAATCGCTGTACCTTGATGCGAGCATCTTCATACTGCTTGGTGGAGCGCTCGCTCAACTGGTGGACTCCGCGATGGATGTTCGAATAATCCGCAGTGTACAAATGGGCGATCGCATCGATTACCGCTTTAGGCTTCTGGGTGCTGGCAGCGTTGTCCAAGTAGACTAGCGGCATCCCATGAATCGTTTGCCGCAGGATTGGGAAATCCTCCTTCACCTTGCCGGCGTCGAACACGT
>Ga0070735_10003025_pt1 | contig 14893 bp, 7 predicted proteins | sample Coa_R1_FD_66443 | JGI IMG/M metagenome (GOLD analysis project Ga0070735, IMG submission 66443) | Surface soil microbial communities from Centralia Pennsylvania, which are recovering from an underground coalmine fire - Coalmine... | ecosystem: Environmental > Terrestrial > Soil > Unclassified ... | reverse complement strand
GATGCTGCCCTCCACTCTCTCCGTTCATCACGGAGTGTACTCGGAGCATGCGATGGCAAAACGTGCTGTCCGCGGTCTGGCGCTGGTCCTGCTGCTCTCGACTGCGCTCGTCGCGCAGGCGTCAAGTCCTCCGGCACTGCCACGACCTTCCAACCTGCAGCAGCTGGCAGGCGGTGAACCGGCGCAAGTTGGGGCTTGGATCGCCGGGACTCAGGTGCAGCTTCGCTTCCGGGTTGCGGCAACCGGTACCGCGCTTGTTCCCCAGGTCGAGTGGCGATCCCTAACCACCGGACTCTCCGGCCAACCGACCCACATCGGATCGCCGGTGATGGCTTCCGCCGGTACAGTTGCGACCGTCGCCATAACCGTCAACGGTCTGCGCAATGGTGCTACGTATGTCTGGCAGGCGCGAGTTGCCGATGGAAGCGGCGGTACCGGGCCGTGGGCCGTCTTCTCTCCGAGCCGGGTCCCGGCTCTCCGCGTCGACCTCACCCGACCGGCTCTGCCAGTCATCACATCACCGACGAATCCACGCTGGGGCGCGTGGTATCACACGCGGGTTGAGCGTTTCAGCTGGCAAGCGCAGGACGATGTCTCCGGTATTGCCGGGTACAGCTATTCCATCGACCACCGTATGACTGGTCAACCATCAGGGCTGACACCGCAGCAGAAGGTCACGGTCCGCAACCTTGCCGACGGCAGGTGGGTTCTACACGTGTGGGCCCGAGATCGTGCCGGAAACTGGAGCTCGCCCGCTCTTTATAAATTCAACCTCGACACCACACCGCCGGTCATCGGCTTCGTCAGCACCAGCGCGCATGTGTTCAATCCGTATGCCAGCTCCGTGACGTGGCGCTTCTCAACGGGCGAGCGATCCCGAGTCGTCGTCGATATCCAGCGCTCCGGCCAGCGCACTCCCGTACTCGTCAAGGATCTGGGCCGCCTCGAAGCCGGCCGACACGACTTCACGTGGGACGGCAGGGCCGGAAAAGACATCGCCCCAGCCGGGTGGTACTGGTTGCATATAACCGCTTCCGATAACCAGGGCAATGCGTCCAACCTGGCGTTCGGAGGCATCCACGTGGCGCCGGTTCTCGTAAAGCGGATTGTTATCTCCCTCTCGCAGCAGACGATTGTCGCCTACGAGGGCATCCACGAGGTATGGCACAGCCTGGCAACGACAGGTAATGTTGCCCTCACGCCCACGCCCGCGGGGCACTATGCGATCTTTGCCAGGTACAGTCCGTTCCAGTTCGTCTCTCCCTGGCCGCCCGGGCATCCATTCTGGTATGCCTCGGCCTGGTCTTCCTATGCCATGGAGTTCATCGCCGGCGGCTACTTCATCCACGACGCGCCGTGGCGCAGCGTCTTCGGTCCCCCCAGTCAGTCGGGCGGATCACCGGGCACAAACTACGGGGGAACGCATGGCTGTGTGAACGTGCCTGTGGACACGGCACGATTCCTATGGAGTTGGGCACCCCTCGGAACGACGGTCGACGTCATCCCGTAAGGACGTCGAGCGCGTGTGCCGGCAATATACTGCCACTGACAACGTCAATATCGGTCGTCGACCCGATGCGAAGGGCAGGCAGGGTTCAGTACGCTGACGGTGGGATGAGATGTCTGGCACCGATGTCCGGTACCGCCTCATTCCCACAGGATGGACGCGATCCCGGACACCGGGCGCCACGTCTGATTCTCAGGACGGTTGTTCGCTCCACCGGCGCTCGCATCCGGGACCTGTGTACTGCGAACCCCGCTCCTGCTCCGATCCTCAAACCGGATGCGGAAAAGGGAGACCGCCATGAAGTCCTGGCGGCTTTGGATCCTCGTCCTCTTGCTGGTTGGGCTGATCGCCGTTCCCACCAACGCAGTTCATGCGAATCCCGTGATTCCACCGCCGGTCTCGCCGCTTCCGTGGCAGGCCGGAATCGACGTACACGGGACAACGGACACAACAAGCCACTTCCAGGCGGCCATTCTCACCTGGAAGTCATCGCCGGCGATTCCAGCCCCGGGTTATCGGGTAATCACTTATCGCCTGGTCACAGATACTACAGGCCAGACGCACTGGCTGGTAGACTCGAGCCCCGCGATCAAGGTGCACTACACGACCCTGGCATATGCGACAGTTAGCGGATTGACTACTGGGCTGACCTACCGTTTCACCCTCCGGCTCATCGGACCGGCGGCGGTACCGCCCGTCGAGTCACTTCCTTCGTCCCCCTTCACTCCGGGTACCATCGTCCCGGGGGGCCCGATCGCGGTATCGGCTACGGCCGGTAACGGGTCGGCAACCTTGAGTTGGCTTCCGCGCCTGGGCGCGGACATCAGTCACTACCTCGTTCAGGTCTACACCCTGCAGGGATACAACGCGGCGGCTGATCCGATTCAGTACGCGGATGCCGTCGCCAATCCGCCGCTGCTGATCAGCAACCTCGTCAACGGGACCACCTACGTGTTGGCGGTGCGTCTCATTGACTCCCACGGCATGGCCAGCATGGCCGTCACGACCCAGGTCACCCCGCGGCCCTCCGCTCCCGCCCCCACCCTGCTCGCCAGCCGATCCTCCATCGAGCCGGGCGATCAGGTCGTGCTGACCGGCCTGGGATTTACGCCCTTGACGCAGATCAGCATCTCGGTGGGAACGACGATTATGGGAGCCGGTGGCTACTATGGCACCGCCTCCACCGACAGCGTGGGGAACTTTACCCTTCCGGTGACGATTGCTCGCTACCCGGATGGCACGGCTCTGCATGCCGGACCGCTCTACGTGGTCGCCCATACGGCATCCTGGAACCAGAAGGCTACTGTTCAGCTCCAGGTGGTAACTCTCGCCAGTGACCGGGCGGTTATACGCCCGGGTGACACCGTCGTGCTCGCCGGTGACGGTTTCGCTCCCGGAGCACAGGTGACCATCAGCATGGGCTACGAGAACCTCAGCCCGAGTGGTAGCTATGGCACAGCCGTTGCCGACTGGAACGGCCACTTCAGCGTTGCCGTTACTCTCGCTCGTTACCCGAATGGATTACCGCTTCAGCCGGGCGCGATCGTACTCGTTGCCCACACCGCCCCCTGGAGCCAGAAGGCCAGCGTACGCCTGCAGGTCCTCGCCACACCGCTGCTGACCGCCGACCGAACGACGATCAGACCGGGTGACCACGTGATCTTGAGTGGTCAGGGGTTCACTCCTGGCTCCTGGATCACCATCAGCCTGGGAGCCAGCAGCACGGCCATCGGCGGGAACTACGGGACGACCGTCACAGACGCCAACGGCAGCTTCACCATCACGGTTGTCCCCGAGCGATACCCCGACGGCTCACCGCTCCAGGCGGGCTCGGTCGTTCTCGTGGCTCACACCTTCGACGGCAGGGAGCAGGCTTCCCTCCAGCTCTGGGTGGTGCGCGCACCCGACAAACCCACCAACGTCTCGGCTCGCGTCGAGAACGGCCAGGCCGTCGTCACCTGGACACCTCCCTACAACGGCGGTAGCACTCTTACCGGCTATCGGATCACCGGCTACCTGGGCACCACTTCGGCAGTGGTCACCATCGTCACGGTTGCCGGGTTGAACACCAGCGCCATCATAACCGGGTTGAGCAACGGCTTTTCCTACACGTTCACCGTGCAGGCGCAGAATACATTCGGACAGAGCGACGAGTCCGCCCGGTCCAATCTGGTATTGATGGCGGCGAAGCCCGCCGCGGTGCGGAACCTGACGGTAACCGCCGGCGATGAGTCGGCAACTGCCAGATGGGATGCTCCGGCATCGGACGGTGGGAGTGCCATCATGGGCTACCAGATCACGGCAAGCGACGGCGTGCACGCCCCGCTGGCAGTTACCGTTGCGACAACCAGTGTAACGCTCACCGGTCTTACCAACGGGAACAGCTACACGCTCACCGCGGTTGCCTTCAACGGAGTCGGCGGCGGTCCTGCAGCGACCGCCATCTTCGTGCCTCGCAACCTACCTCCCACTCTCACCGTGCCGGATACCCTGACAGTTCACCACGGCGACATCGTGGCAGCCACGATCACTGCGAGTGACGTCGAGCCAGGTGATCATCTCGTACTCTCCGCGAGTGGTCTGCCAGCCGGCGCCACGTTCGTCGACCAGGGTAACGGATCGGGGATCCTTGGCGGCAAGGCCGAGGTCCCGGCCGGTACCTACCAGGTGACGTTTACGGCCAATGACGGCCATAACTCTCCAGTCTCTCGGACAATGGCCCTCACCGTGGTACGCGAACAGGCGGCAGTCCGGCTGTTCCCGACGGCCCCGTTGAGCGTGGTGCTCAAGAATGCGCGAGAGACAACGGCGAAGTCGCTGACGATTCGTGCCACGGTGCGCGAAGTGACGGACCCGAACGGCTATGCTGACATCAGCGAGGCAGCGCAGGTAACATACACGCTAACCTCGGTGCAGACCGGAACGGTCTACAGTGGCACGGCAACGACCACGGGTCAGGGCGTGGAAGGCATCCTGACGACCAGGTACACCTTCCGCAACATCCCGCGCGGGATCTACGAACTGCGCATTAGCGTCGGCGGCAACTACTACGAGGGCGCTGCCGAAGCAATGGTTGCAGTGTCCAGCTCGTCGATTCACGGCGGAGTCACAGCAAGCGGACAGGTTACGGGTCCCGGAACCAACGACTCCGCCCGGTTCCAGCTCACGGCGCAGCGGCCGGCAAACGGCAAGCTGACCGGAAGCTTCCTCTATGTCGAGCAGCGTGCTGGTACCACCTACACGTTCAAGAGCACCTCGATAACAGCGCTGGTGTTCAAGGGCCACACCGCCTACGTGCAGGGCACGGGTACGCTGAACGGTGTAGCGGGGCATCAGTTCGTTGCAACTATCGTCGACAATCACCATCAGGGACTCACCGATCGCTTCGGTTTGCGCGTGATCGACGGCAACTTCGCGACGGTGAACCACTGCACGTTCGGGCCGGTCGACCTCACCTCAGGGCAGGCGAGGATTGTACATGGCTAGCAGCGAGTAGCCGCCAAGCTGAAGGGGGTGGCCATGGAGGGCCACCCCCTCTCTCCTAAATCAGCCCTACGGGTGCGGTAGCGAGCGAGAGGCGAACCAGGCGCAAGAACTTCCCTCATCGCGTCCAATGGCAGACAACGCTCGGTCCGGCCACGCTGAAAATGGCGCAGGGCGTCCTCATCACTCTCGGATTGGGGCCCAGCTGACACATCTGTCTGCGCGCACGATGAATAGGGCGAAGAATCGCGAAGAATAGGCCTCTGCGCGGGCGAGGATCAGACCACCAACCTATGGAAGAGTGTGGGTCCTGGTGGCATGGTGAGCTCAGATGGAAGGTGTGAATAAGCACCGTGCCATCGAAGGAGAAAGATCGATGAAACGAATCGTGAGTCTCGTAGCCATGCTCGTCACCGTAGCTGCCACGATGTCGATGTCCGTCGCGCCCGGCCCTGCCTCCGCGGCCGGTGCATCACAATCCGCCCCCCGCATCTACCATGTCCACCCGATACCGGGTGCGCCAGTCGGCCTGTTCCTGAGCCCCGGCGCCCATCCGTACGCACTTCATGGACACGTCGTTGTCGCGCCAGATCTCGGGAGAATGACGACTGTGACGGTCACCGGATTCAGCGGGTTGCGCAGCCGCACCTACATCGTCTACTTCGATGATACGTACGCCGGCAAGCTCCTGCTCAGGGACCAGTCCAGCAAGGTGAGCATCAAGGTTCCAGCCGGTTCCTCACACTTTCGCGTCGTCATCGGCGGGATGCTCTCCCACGAAGCAATCGTCAAGATTCTGGAGACCGACCCCATATCTCTTCCAGGCAGCTGAACCATGGGGCGAGGATGACCATGGGCCGGGACACGCCGGGCGTGTCCCGGCTGTTTCGTCCAGCCCGAAGTAGTCCACACTCGCAAGAATGCCACTGCCCGGCTCGCCTCCTGTCCGCAAGCGAACTCAGGCCTTCGCACGCCAGAAATCAGGCACCCGACCGATAGCGGTACGTAATCCGGCGACCTAGGCTGATGCTGTGCCACGTGCACTGGTGCCGTCGCTCATCGCGGCACGAGATCGGAGCCTAACGACGTCGCACCGCCTGGGGAACGCCGATCGTGGACCGTCTAACAGCCGCCACGCTCCGCCTGCTCCCCACGTCACCATGATCGCTCACAGCACCATGAGAGGAAATCCAATCATGTCGCGGCCATCATCCAGCGCCGTGAGGCGCCGGGAGCCTCCACGCTCCGGTGGTCGGCGCAGTCGCGGAGCCGCGCCAAGGGCAGCCGACATGTCAGTAGTGCGCCAGAAGGAGCTCAAGCCATGAGAAGGAGTCGCATACTTCGGATGGTGGTCCCCCTGCTCGTTCTCTTTCCATTGACGGTCGAGCAGGGATCTGCCGCCGGTGCCAAGCAGGTCAACGCACCCGTGAGGGCCACCCGGATGCGCCCGCCTCCGGTCCCCAACGGCGCGGCGCTTCGCGTCCGCTACCACGGACAAACGCTCACCTTCCTCGGCGACAACGCAATCGGAAACAGTCACACCCGTGATCTTGCGCTTGCCGCGGAGTTCACGCGCGACACCGGGATCAAGGTCAAGGTTGCACCGCATCCCGTTTCGTCCAACGATTCTTACAACCAGCTGGTGAATGCGTTCCGAGCGCACTCAGCGGCGTATGACGTCGTCATGATCGACGTCATTTACCCCGGCGCGTTTGCACCCAACCTGGTGGACCTCACGAAGTACTTCAGCAGAGCGGAGATCAACCGCCAGAGCGCGACGGTGATCGCGAACGACACGATCAACGGGCGTCTCGTGGCCATGCCGTGGTTCGGCGACTTCGGCATCCTGTACTACCGCACCGATCTACTCAAGAAGTACGGCTTCCACCACCCGCCTCGCACCTGGACCGAGCTCGGGCACATGGCCCAAATCATAGAACGAGGCGAGCAGAAGAGCAACAAGAACTTCTACGGCTATGTGTACCAGGGAGCCGCCTACGAGGGCCTCACCTGCAATGCGCTCGAATGGCTCGCTTCGGTCGGCGGCGGACGATTCATCGACAACGGGAAGGTCACGATCGACAACAGCGCCGCCCGCTCGATGCTGAACCTGATGGCCGGCTGGGTCGGCACGATCGCTCCTCGAACCGTCACCTCCTTCCAGGAGGAGGACGCCCGGCTCACCTTCGACAACGGCAATGCCGCGTTCATGCGCAACTGGCCCTCGGCCTACGCGGCCAGCCTTTCGACGTCGGTTGCCGGCAAGTTCGACGTGGCTGCGCTTCCCCATGCAACGGGACATAGTTCCATGGGGGCGGTCGGCGGTTGGCAGCTCGGAGTGCCGAGGTACTCACGTCACATCGGCGCCGCCGCCGAACTGGTCCGATACCTGACGAGTCCGGCAGTACAGCGATACGATGCCATCGTCAACAGCAATGTCCCGACCATTCCGTCGGTGGCCAACGATCCGCTGGTCCGCAAGACGAATCCCTACCTCAAGCCATCGATCAATGACACGATCCGCGTGGTGCGGCCCGGGAAGTACCTGAAGGACCGGTACGTGGCGGGCTCGCGGATCATCTACGACGGCATCAATCAGATTCTGAGCGGCCAGAGAGCCGATAGAGTGTTGCCGCAGCTGCAGCGGCAGCTGCAGCGTCTCGTCATGCCGTGAACGCGCGGCGCGAAAGGACTGACCATGTCTATGTCAGTGAATGCCGGACCGGACGCAAGCGTGCCGGTCATCGAGGCACAAGACGTTGCAAAACAGTTCGGCGAGGGAGAAACGCTCGTCCGGGCGCTGCGCGGAGTGAATCTGCGTGCGGAGCGCGGAGAGATGCTCGCCATCATGGGGCCATCCGGCTCCGGCAAGAGCACGCTGCTTGGCATCATCAGCGGGCTCGACACCGCGACCGGCGGGCGTGTCTTCATCAACGGCCGGGAGATCACCCACCTCAGCGAGGGCCGTCTCGCCGCCGTCCGCAATAAGGAGATCGGATTCATTTTTCAGACATTCAACCTCGTCAGCACGCTTTCGGCGCTGGAGAACGTCGAGCTGCCGATTCAGCTCGATCCCCATTCGCGGTTCAACCCGGCCCGTCGCGCCCGCGACGTGCTCGAGAGTGTCGGACTGGGCGACCGCATCCACCATCGGCCGGCCCAGATGTCGGGCGGTGAGCAGCAGCGAGTGGCGATCGCCCGCGCTCTGGTCAATGACCCGTTGGTTTTGTTTGGAGACGAGCCGACCGGAAACCTCGACTCGGCGAACGGCGAAGCGGTCATGGCGCTGCTGAAAGAGCTGAACCGCACCACCGGCAAAACCGTGATCATTGTCACGCACGATCCCAACGTGGGGGCGCAGTGCCACCGCACACTGTTCATGAAGGACGGCCAGATCGTGACCGAGCGGAAGGCAGTTCCGGTGACACCCGCTCTGGAGGAGAGTGTGCCATGAAACGCTATCTCTTCTACGCCCGGTATGCCATGCGGTCCTTCCGGCGCAGTGGCACCCGTGCGGTGTTTGCCATCTTCTGCGTCGCCGTCGGCGTGGCAGCCGTGGTCGCGTTGCAACTGGTCGCAGCCAACTTCCGTGCTTCCATTACCGGGGACGCCCAGAAGAGCAACCGCGGCGACGTATCGATTCTCGCGTCCACACGCGGCATGCCCGCCACGGACTATGCATTTTTCTCGCAGCTCAAACGGCAGGGCGCCATCGTGGACTACCAGCCGCTCGACGAGCAGCTCGCGGCGGTTCGTGTCGTGGGAGGGACCAGTGGCGGCGCGTTCGGCGTGATCGATGGCGTCGATCCCGCCAGGTTCCCCTTTTACGACCGGGTGGTCGCGGATCTCCCAAAGGGCGTGTCAATCGCGAGGCTGCTCGCCGATCCGCTGAACGTGGTGGTGAGCCGCGGACTGTATGACAAACTTCATCTCAAGCTGGGCGATCGCGTCTACGCCGACATCCGCGCTCACCGAGGCATGTACATCGTGGCCGGCGTCATTCCGGATACCGCGATCCCCTTCACCGGGAACATCGTGGCGCTGGAAGCCTACGTCATGACCGACTACCAGTCGGTCGCGGATGCTACCCGCGGCCAGGGGTTCGTCGCCACGAGCGTGTTCGTGAAGACCAGAAGTGCCGCTCAGGCGGCGCAGGTCAAGCACCTGCTGAGTACCAGGCTCGGCTCCAGCTACACGATCAACACTGCCGCCGACGTCGAGAAGCAGAATCAGGACGCGTCCAGCACGATGGACAAGTTCCTCACCATCATGGGACTTCTTGCCCTGGCCATCGGCGGCATTGGAATCTTCAACACTATGCTGGTTGCGGCGCGGCGGCGCTACCAGGAGATCGCGATCGTCAAGTCGCTGGGAATGAAGAGCGGCCAGGTGATCGCCACCTTCACCATTGGCGCAGTGGCGTTGGGCCTGACCGGTGGGATCGTGGGGGTAGCGCTCGGCATCGGAGCCAGCAAGATCGTCAATGAGGTCACGCAGAACCTGCTACCGACCACACCGCTACAGTGGTCGATTCACCCAGCTCCGATCATCGCCGGTCTGGGGGTGGCCGTCGTCGGCACTGCCCTTTTTGCCTTCATTCCGGTTCTCAAGGAGAGCCAGGTAAAGCCGATTGCCGCACTGCGAAGGGAGGAGGCTCACCCACACAAGAGCATCACCAGGCGAAGCCTGGAGATACTTCAAAACATAGCCTTGACGCTGGGAATGGCACTCCTGATGGGTATCCTGGCGGCGTTCTTCGTCGGCTTTGGCGACCCGGTTACCAATGTAATGGCGGGCCTCGTCATGGGTCTGGGGGGGCTCGTGGCACTGCTCGTTCTCACCGAGATCTTCTCCCTGGCGATTGGCCTCGTCAGCAAGCTACCGGGCATGGGAACGCTGACCCTGCGCCTGGCTTTTCGCAGCATGGGGCGACAGCGGCACCGCATGGCGACAACCGTGCTGGCGCTATGCATCGGCCTCCTCGGTGTCGGCTCGGTGGCGATCCTGGCCCAGAATCTGAAATCCGAGATCAACACCGCAGCAGCCCGCGACAACAGCTTCAATGCGGTGATCTTCTATGGGGGGACGGCCGACGAGCTGACTTCGCTTCACACCGCAGTCAGCCAGCTGCAGGGCGTCAAGACCGTGGAGTTCGCCGGGGCAGCCGGCCGGGCAGCGCTGATGACCGTCGACGGGCAACTGGCCCAGGCACGGTTCGATCTGGCTGCGGCATGCTCGAAGTCCCCAAAAAGCGCCGCCCTTCAGAACACCTGTGCACGCGAATACCCGAGCGGCATCCCGGCCAACATCAACATTCAGCAGGCGGGTGGCTTGATGCTTGGTCTGCAGGGCCGCGACCTGCGCGCCGTACACACCTTGACCACGCCGATCAGCAGCGGACGCACCCTCACCGCACTTGACGCCGGTACCAACCATGTCCTGTTCAGTGGCATGCTAGCTCCCTTGCTGAGGGTTCATGTCGGGTCGACGCTCGGATACATGGTGGAGGGACGGCTGCGCACCTTTACCGTCAGCGGGATCACATCCAGCACGGGCTTCGTCTTCGCCCTGGCCGGATCCATGGTCGACAGTAGCTATCTGCAACATATCGGCGCCCTCCGGACCGGCGACGTCGAGAACTACAGCACGACCTACCTCCAGATCGAGGACAAGTACATGCAGAGCGACCTCACGACGCTCCGCCAGTATCTGCCCAATGCTCAGGTGCTCGATCTCAGCTTTATCACCGGCCTGATCGGCACCTGGGTTGACAAGTTCGCGCTCTTCCCGGAGATCCTGGCAGCTCTCAGCCTGTTTGCGGGCGTGGTGATCATCGCCAACGCCGTCGCCATGAACATGATGGAGCGGCGCCGCGAGATCGGGATCATGAAGGCGGTGGGCGCCAGACGGCGCTTCGTGCTGCAGGAGCTCCTGACTGAAACCGGCGTGATTGGCCTGCTCGGGGCGCTCGCCGGGACCGGGCTGGCGATGGCGGCGACAGCGGTGCTGGACCAGCAAGTCCTGAGGATCTCCGCCTCCTTCGAGTGGCCTGTCATACTTGGCCTGCTGGCACTGGGCACCGGCCTCGCGATAGCGGCGGCGGCGGTGACCGCCTGGCCGGCTTCCGGCGAGAAACCGCTTACCGTGCTGCGCTACGAGTGACCGTGACCGTCGCGCCTTCCCCGCATGGCGGAGCCAGACAGTCTGGCTCCGCGATGCTTCACCTCCAGACCCAACATGTCGAATCAAGAAAGGACTGACCGATGAACCAGCCCTACCCGGTGCTATTTTCGGTTGACTATCCCGACCGGCCGCTCGACCGGCTGTCCAGCTTCTTCCGCCTGTTCGTCGCCATCCCCATCCTGGTCGTGCTGGCGGCAGTGGAGGGCGGGGCCTGGCAGTCCAGCTCGAACGGAAGAACGACGGCGGTAAGCCTCGGGGCTGGTGGCCTTCTCGTCTTCGGCCCCCTGCTGATGATCGTGTTTCGCCAGAAGTATCCCCGCTGGTGGTTCGACTGGAATCTGCAGCTGCAGCGGTTCGGCAACCGCGTTGGAATCTATCTCGCCCTGATGGACGACCGCTATCCCTCGACCGACGACGAGCAGTCGGTGCATCTGGACTACCCGTACCCCGACGTCGAGCATAGTCTGAACCGCTGGCTCCCTCTGGTCAAGTGGCTCCTCGCCATCCCGCACTACTTCGTCCTGTTTTTCCTGTCCATCGCAGCCGTCCTGGCCGTGATCGTCGCCTGGTTTGCCATCCTGTTCACCCAGCGCTACCCGAGGGGGTTGTTCGATTTCGTGGAAGGCGTGATCCGCTGGCACAACCGGGTAGCCGGCTACGCCTTCGTCCTGATCACCGACGAATACCCGCCCTTCCGGCTGGCACCCTGAGGAGATATTCCGATTGGGCGGGTGCGATCTGGCGCACGGCGCTCGAACGAGCCGGAGCACCCGGGGCAGCTACGATGCCACCCGCCGCCTCGGTTTACCGGTACCGCGTGGCCCGGCCTGGTCCTCCGTCTCCCAGGTCGAGCCACGTCGTGACCAGCTCACCAGGAAGCCTGGGACCCACCAGTTGGCATCACCAAGCAGGCGCATGAGCGACGGTACGAGGACTATCCGGATGAGCGAGGCATCGACAGCAATCGCGACGATCATTCCAAGCCCCAGCTCTTTGATCTGGATCAGACCGCCGATGAGAAAGCCGGTGAAGGCCACCACCATGATGATTGCCGCGGAGGTGATAAGGCGTCCCGTCCGGGCGAGGCCGAAGGCTACGCTCTCGCGATTATCTCCGGTGGCAAGCCAGCGTTCCCGCATCCGGCTGAGCAGGAAGACCTCGTAGTCCATGGAGAGGCCGAACAGGAAGGCAAAGAGCATGACGGGAACCCAGCTCGCCACGCCCGATTCCGGCGTGAAGCCCAGTATCACGGCTCCGATGCCGCGCTGGAAAACGAGCTGCAGGATCCCATACGCCGCCCCTACCGACAGAAGATTAAGCAACACTGCCTTGAGCGGCACCACCATGGAGCGGAAAGCGAAGAACAGGAACCCATAGGTGAGAATCAGAACGATGGCGATGATCGTGGGAAACCTGGCATACAGTGCGTCGTTGAAGTCCACGAATCCCGCCTCACCACCGCCGACAGAGATCGTATCGCCGGCCAGGAAGCTACGCCCGAAGATCGCGGCGCGGGCACGGGTGCGGCGCACCAGTTTCTCCGCCGGCACGGTGCCGACGTCGTGCCGGCCGGCGACGGTGATGATCGCCGTTCTCAAATCGGCGCTCACGAGACGTCCCACCAGGCTCTGTACCTGAGCCGGCGTCGGCGTAACCGAAGGAGGAATGAAGTCACCCGGGCCGACGATCGATGCGGTCTCGGGATCCTGCCTGATCGTCTCCTCCAGCCGCCTCAGGCCGGCGAGCTGCGCGGGCTGGAGCAGGGATCCAGGAGCATGGTGCTGTACCACGATCACCATTGGATCGGGCTGCGTCACGAAATCTCGCTGCATCATCGTCAACCCGGCCACGGACTCAAGCCCAGGCGGTGCATTCTTCATGCTGCCCGAGGCGAGCGCCAGCTGGGTAGCGGGGAAGGCAGCGGCCAGCAGCAGGATGAGCGCGATCCCGCCATAGAGTACGGGACGGCGCATCATCTCGCGAGCGATGGCCTGCCAGGCACCATCCCGGCGTGGATCCAGGAAACGCCCGGGAAGAACCCGGAGACGATTGATCCCGGGGCCAACAACCGAGAGCACCGCCGGTAGCAAGGTAAGCGCTACCACGACGGAGACAACCGGGACCAGCATACCCCCGAGGCCCATCGACTGGATGAATTCCACGTTGGTAAGCAGGAGCGAGGAGAGTCCGATGGCCACGGTCAGCCCGGAGAAGAAGACGGCACGCCCGACCGTCTGCATTGTCCGGATGACCGCGCCCTCCACGTCTTCGGGCCGCCTGTGCAGCTCCTCGCGAAAGCGATAGACGAGGAACAGCGAGTAGTCGATCCCAATGCCGAGTCCCAGGAACGTGACGACGTTCTGGACATAAATCGACATGGTGACGACATGTCCGAGGAAGAAGACGGCAGCCAGACTCAGCACAATGGCGAACACGCCCAACAGCAGCGGAATGCCACTCGCCACCAGCGTGCCGAAGACCAGGACCAGGATGACGGCGAGCAAACCGAGTGAGAGAACTTCGGCACGGGATAGGTCTGCCATGCTCCTGACTGCGAAGTCATGGTTGAGCGCCGCCGTCCCTGTCACCAGGGTAGAGTAGCCAGGCGTCCGAACCACCGAGCGCAGGTGATCAATCTGATTCTCGAGGCTGGCCTCGGTGAGGTTGCTGGATGCCATCAGCGCGACGGCATGGCCGTCGCGCGCGATGAGGCGCCGGTTGTGTGTCAGCAGGGGGTTCTCGAGGACAACGATGCGCATGCCGCGATCCGCGGCCATCCGACCTGCAATCGATGCCACGGTGTGCTGAAAGTCAGAGGACGTGACGGTTCGAGACCGGTTCGCAACGACCACGAAGGTTATCCTTTGATCGTTCTGGTGGAACAACCGGTCGAGGATCGTGGCAACCCTGGCCGAGTCACTATTGCGGATGATGAATTCGCCTGGACCAAGCACGCTGCTAGCTCGCATCGCGAAGCCCACGCAGCTGATGAATACCACGAGCCAGATGCCAATAACCCACCATCTCCGTCGATACAGGAGACGGATCAGTCCAACCGGCATATCAGCCTCATCGCTTCGAGCGCCTGAAACTCCGTACCATCACACCGGCGAAGCCGGGATGAGTACAGGTTCGGTGGCCAACTTGACGTGCAGGGATGTCTGCGCGAGGAAATCGAGCCCATGCGCCCTCTCATGGCTACTCTACGTCTGCGCGGATGCCTGGACCATCGGTTTGAAGACCGATATTCGTTCGGGCAGGATATGATTTCACCTGCGCCACACACCACACACTTGTCCGGCGTGACGGTCATGAGGGACCAACTTCCGTTGGTATACGCTTGAAGGCTACTGCTCCATGGCCCGGGGTCGGTATCATACGCATGAGCCGGTACCTTGCCATGGATCAGCGCCGGCGGCTGCGCGGCCGGCTCCGCCCCGAATCAGCCGCAACGAGCGCGCTTCCATAATCTCATCATGGTGCCGGGTGGAGGGGAATGACCTTCGGTTTGTGGCGCCTCGCAGCAATCCTTGGTATGGTTTTCTTCGCCGTGGCGCTACTGAGTGCGGAACAGGGACAGAGCGCAGCGGTTCCGAAACCACGTGCCACGCCGCGGGCTCACGCAACGCCGCGGGCTCACGCCACGCCGCGGCCCCGTGCCACGGCCACGCCGGCGGCGCGTGTACAGCACGCGACGGCCCGTTTTCCAATCAAGTACAT
>Ga0070735_10003024_pt1 | contig 14898 bp, 13 predicted proteins | sample Coa_R1_FD_66443 | JGI IMG/M metagenome (GOLD analysis project Ga0070735, IMG submission 66443) | Surface soil microbial communities from Centralia Pennsylvania, which are recovering from an underground coalmine fire - Coalmine... | ecosystem: Environmental > Terrestrial > Soil > Unclassified ... | reverse complement strand
CCCATCGCCCTTTTTCAGAATGTAGTATTAAGCTTGGCTGCACATGTTGCCAGCGATGCTCGACGTAAACCACCGCAATCGTCTTGTCGGCGTTGAACCCTACCGCTGAGAGAATCAGATAGCCGCCAGAATCGGGAAAGCTGTCTCGAAACCCCTCCCAGGCATCACGGATGGCAAGGGATTTCAGAAGCACAATTCCCGGATTTACGCGGACATGAAGAAATGGGCGGAAACAGAGGCAGGTTCTCGCGCTCGCAACAGGGCGGAACGGAGTCGCGGGGCTGCGGAAGCTTAGCCTTGCTGAGAGAAGTGTCGAAGCTAGGAACGGCTGTAGGGTGTGGTGTTTAGGTATCACCAAATCTATCCGAACATGTCCTCGAACATCTGGAACATGTAGACGCGTACGGCTTCGCGCCAGATCAATGTCGTGCTCGCGCCGTCGCTGGGGATCGCTGTGAACGTCGTAGGCCTCGGTTGCGTCTCGAAACTTCTGCACTCCGCCGCTTCCATCCTGATGCCGGAATCGGCTCATCCGTGGACCAAAGCGGGCTGCGACCGGACTGAAAAGAAAATCAGGCGGTTAAAGTTCTTCACCATTGTCCCGTTGCGGAAACAGCTCATAGCAATGTGCCGGCCCGGTACCCAATTCTCATCATCTTCTCATCCTGGTCTCATCCCGGCCCCTCTCAGTGCTCCTAGACTCGCCTGTGTCTGAGATAAAACACTTTGGAGAAAATAAATGTCAAAGAAACGTGCGACCGCTTACGCCATCTTGCACCTGCGCTTCAAATTGCGTGCATCGCCAGCTGTTTTTCTTGCCAACAGCGGCGAAGCAGCTACCCGCATCGCCACGGTAGAAGGTCTGATCTGGAAGATCTGGCTTTTGCAAGAGGAGGAGTTCGAGATGGGAGGCATCTATCTATTCGCCAATCGGGAAACTGCCAAGGCTTACCTGAACAACCCGGTAATCCAGGCACTCCGCAACAACCCTGCTGTCGTGTCAGCGCACTCCCAGCTGTGGAACGTAGAGAGTTCACTATCGGCTCTCACGCGGGCTCCACTGCCGCATTATTTTGTCCAATACCCAGAACTAGACGCCTTGATGGCAGGGGGTCTGTGATGCAGAGTGCCACTACAACATCCCGCGTCGAAAACATGCAGCAGAGAATCGAACAGTTCGCCGGACAAGTCGTAACTGATCTTGCCGCCGCGATGGCTGGTGTGATGACCAATCTTGGGCACAAGCTCGGGCTCTACCGGGCCATGGCCGAGGCTGGGCCCATCACGTCACATGAACTCGCAAGCCGCACCGCGACGAATGAGCGCTCGGTGCGGGAGTGGCTCAACGGGCAGGTCGCCGGGGGATATGTGCTGTTCGACGCTACTACCAACAAATACCTGCTGCCAGCGGAACATGGTTTTGTGCTGGCGAATCCGGACAGCCCTGCATTTCTTCCGCCAGCTTTCGACGTAGCCGCTGCGTTGTGGCACGGGGAAGACCAGATCCTCGCCGCCTTCCGCTCTGGCAAGGGAATGGGCTGGCACGAGCACAATTGCAGACTGTTCACTGGAACCGAGGCGTTCTTTCGGAACGGGTACCGAGCGTACCTGACTCAAACCTGGATTCCGGCTCTCAGCGGGATCAAGGAGAAGTTGGCCAACGGTGGGCAGGTAGCTGACGTCGGCTGCGGGCATGGCGCCTCGGCCATCCTCATGGCGCAGGCATTCCCAAACTCTAAGTTCGTGGGAATTGACTATCATGAATCTTCAATTGCGGTGGCACGGGAACGAGCGAAGCAGGCTGGAGTTGCCGATCGGATCCGCTTTGAAGTGGCGACCCCGCGGGTTCTTGCGAGCAGCAAGGGAAAATTCGACCTGATCTGCTTCATGGATTCGCTCCACGACATGGGGGATCCCCTGGAAGCCGTCTGGGCTTCGCGGGAGGCAATGGCTCCCGACGGCGCACTCATGCTGGTGGAGCCCTTCGCAAAGGACCGGTCTGAAGAAAATGTCGGCCCTGTAGCAAGGATGTACTACTCAGCTTCGGCTGCTCTATGTACCCAGAACGCACTCTCCCAAGGAGGACGCTATTCATTGGGGGCGCAGGCTGGCGCCACTCAGTTGCTTGGAATCCTCAAGGACGCGGGGTTCGGGAAGGCGAGGGTAGCAATCGAGACTCCGTTCAACCTGATTCTCGAGGCTCGACTCTGAACTCACATTCAACTGCGTGTGCGGGGAGTGCAAATCAAGTTGTTGGCCTGTATCGATAGCCAACTCCCCGCACCGTTTCCACGGCATTTCGGTGCGCTCCTAACTTCTGTCGAACGGAGCGCACCACCGTCTCAACCACGTTACTGGTCGAGGCTTCCTTTCCGTATCCCCATACCGCCTCGATTAGTTCGTAGCGAGCCACAGCCTTGTTTGGCCTGGCCACGAGATAAGCCAGGACTCCGAACTCCAGCGGCGTCAAGCCAATTCGGGTTCCGTTCACGAGTAACTCGCGAGCTTGCTCATCCAGCCATGGTGATTGAGTAGCAGCCGCGCACGTTGTTGTGCCGGTCTCCTGGGCAAGGAGGTTGCTGAGCCAGCCATCTACGGAATCCATCCCCATGTCGAGACGAAAGGTGTGGTGCATAACTCGGTCGAGGAGCGGCCGGCCTTCGTCCGCGAGCCGGAACCCCAATTGCTCAAAGGGGCGACGATATAGTTCCGCATTGCAGTAGCAGGTGTAGACCCAACGCAGACGCGGACGCAGTTCCAAATACGTGCGTTTGATGTCAAGCCAGCACGCTGCCTGGCCAGGGGACGCCCCTTCTCCGGTGTCGCGATCAAGTGTGCGCCTCAGCCATAGCGTGGCTTCCCGATCTTCCAAACGCGGCAGGTCCCTGGCCCAGCTCGCCGCAAGCGGGTCTCTCGCAATTACATTCTTGTGGATCTTCGAAGCCACAATTGCCTGGTAAAAACCTTGGAGTTCGCTCTGTTCATCGCGTACTACGAGAAACGACTCTGGATGGAAGTGCCACCATTGTTCCAGCGCCTGACATGATTGTGGCCCATCGAACTTGTGAATAATCCCTGATATAGATGTCCAGTCGTCCGCGCGGGCTGGTTCGACAGAAACCAGGCTCTCTGTCGTGGGGAAAAAACCTTCGCGCAGGTTCTGGTTTTCCAGCAAATACAATACGTCCGCCGTGCAACGCCAATGCTCGGATCGGGGCGCTTGTTTGTATTGGTCACGCACAACCTGCAAAGCTGCGCGCCGGTACGCTTGGTAGCGCGCCGGATCACGGGACTTGAGAGCAGCCGTTATCGCCCCACGTACGGCGTCATGCACCAGGAGTCCGTCAGGAGCCGCGCTGACAAAAGGCAGAGTCTGCAATTTATCCAGTGCGTCAGCGGCGGGAATGTGCGGCAGCATGGCAGCCATCAACGGTGAGGTGGCTGCTCGCACGAGACAGGCGGCCTGAACGACCTGTGTCGTTGCCGAATCGGCATCCTCCAGAAACAGAGCCGCCATGTGCTCCAATACCTCGTGATGAGTGGCCGCGCTCCCCCGCACGTGACCGCCGGCAAAATAAAGTGCGGATCCAAGAGAAAGTGCGAAGGGGTGTCCACGCGCAATGCGATTCAACTCCCGAGCATTAGCCTCCGGTACGCCCTGCGAGCTCAGGTACTCTAGAGCTACTTCCGCAGGAAATGTTCCCAGAATCAATGAACCAAACAGACCTCTCCACTCTGGAGCTATGCGCCACGCTGGCCGGGGTGGCTCACGGCTGGCGAGAATCGTGCGCACACTATCGCCCAAGGAAGGTAGGAAAGACTGCCTCAGCCAAGACTCAAGCAAACGAAAAGACTCGTAATTGTCGTGTAGCAGGAGAATTCGCTTTGCCCTGCCAGACAGCCTGGACGCCACCACCGCGACATCTAGACTCAGGCACCCCGATTTGCCTGCAAATAGCCCGACAAAACGCCGCCGGAGAAGGCTCACACCAGCGTGCATCGATCCGCACCACGAAAACACTTTTTGCGCCAACTATTGCCGCCAGAGCGTTCAGCAGGTGAGTTTTTCCTACGCCGGGGATGCCTTGAATGTGCATCACTGGCGGTCCATCGCCGAATGTGAAAACCTGCAGTCGCTGAAGCTCTGCGCCGCGGCCCGCTAGTGCTTCAACTGCACGCCGTTCCAACCTTTCACTCAGGGACATCGCCACAGTTTACGCTGTCCGCAAGCGTTTTTGCGGTCTTGACAGATCTCACCTGACTGCGGAAGCGCGCTGGAGGAACTGTGAAGTGGCGTTTGAAAGCACGATTGAAAGCAGCTTCGGATTCATAGCCCACCTCAGCTGCGATCTGAGCCACTGGGTAGTTGGTTGAACTGAGCATCTGCGCACCCAGTTGTAGACGCCAGCGCGTCAGGTACGCCATCGGAGATTCGCGGAGGAAATGCCGGAAGCGCTCCGCGAGTACCGAGCGTGATACTCCGGCTTCTTGAGCCAAAGTGGCGATCGTCCATGGTTGGGCAGGGTTGCGGTGCATCAGGGCGAGCGTTTTTCCGACTTCCGCATCGCGGGCGCCCGCCAGCCAACCTGTCTGTTCTGGTGGGAGGCGTGCAATGTAGAGCCGAAGTGTTTCAACAAACAGCACTTCCGAAAGCTTGGCCAGAACAGCCTCTCCTCCAGCGTGGGAAACTCCTGCTTGCTCGACCGAAAAGCGAATTGAGTTTTCTAGCCACCGGCCTGATGCATCGTTACGAATGCTGACCTTGAATACTGGAGGCAGGCCACTGAGAAAAACCTGGCTCAGGCGTGGCTCGCATGCCATGTAACCGCACACGAACTTTGTGACTTCTCCGCCTCCACCCACACGCCACAGTTTCAAGCCCTGCGAAAGAACCTCGACTAAATGCTCGGAATCATCAATCGTCCGCGTCGGTGGTCCGTTCTCCAAGACATGTTTGTCGCCATGAGGAATCATCACTATATCGCCGGCTTCCAAGTCAAGGCGGTTGCCATTCTCCAACCGCACCGAAGCTCGCCCTTCCGTGAGCAGGTGATAAACAATTACGCGTTCTGTATGTGTTCCGAAATGACGCGCAATCCCCCCCGACGAGGCTGCATAGACACTCCATGGCGCAGAGAACTCGCCGTTGTAGAACAGCGCTCCCTGCAGTCTTACTACTCTCAAAACTTCTGAAAGGACGTCCACAAGCCCTCCGAGCAAATTTCTCGGACTTCTGAGCAAATAATCTTACGGCAATTGGGACTTGAGCAAAAAATACGGACGTAGGGGCAAGTATAGGTCGCGATGCAAGCGCATAGTAAACCTTGTCAAAGCGCTGGCAGTACCTTGAAAAGCGCTTCAGACGATTAACTTCAAAAAAGGAAAAGATGACCGATGTCAACGACAACTGATGTTGCCAATCAAGACAAGAATACTAACGCAATCGTACCTTCCGCCAGCCACCGCGCTGAAGCCCTGGCTGCTCGCATTGAGGAAGGCGCTGCCGGTTTGGCGGCTTTCGCTGAAGGACTTTCAGATTCTGAATGGCGGACACCGATCTCGGCCACCGACCAGCGTTCGGTCGGAATTGTCGTTCACCATGTTGCCAGCATGTATCCAATCGAGATTGATGTCGCCCGAGCAATCGCCAGTGGCAAATCCGTTTCGGATGTCACGTGGGAGGTAGTGACGCAGTTGAATGCGCAACATGCTCAGGACAGTGCTCACGTTTCGAAGTCTGCCGCGCTCGAACTCTTGCGGCAGAACAGCCGCAAAGCTGCCGCGGCAGTTCGAGCTTTCACGGATCAGGAACTCGACAACGCCGCCCCGTTCTCGCTGACTTTTGGCGCGCCGATGACGGCACAGTTCGTTATCGAGGACCATGCAATGCGGCATAGCTGGCACCACCTCGCGGCAATTCGAAAGGCACTAGATCGGAGATAGCTCTGCGGCATAGTGCTACGTCGGAACAATCGAACGAAGCAATCGTTGCCCGATTCAGAAATTCAAAGTAAGGAGAGAGAACTATGACAAACATTCAAGCGCAACCGGTCAATGAAGTCTCCGGAGGATCGCAGTCCTATCCTTTGGCGTCAACTGCAATAAATGTGGCACAACCAACCCGCATCAGGTACTTGCGGTTTGCATTGCAGCTAGTGGGCCTGATTTTTATCTTTGGAATTTACAGCCTCAGCATTGTTTGGCCTTCTGGTTGGGTATGGCACACGGGCCACACTTCACACTATCTCCAGATGATTCTTGGGGTGTACGCCACGCTGGGAGTGTTTCTGTTGATTGCCAGTCGCAACCCGCTTGCGAACTTGAGCCTCATCTGGTTCACGGTGTGGTCCAGCGTAGTGCATGCGGGAATCATGGCAGTCCAGGCTTTGACGAACTCTGATCAGAGGGGGCATTTCTTGGGTGACATCCCAGCCCTATTGGTTGTCGCGGGGATTCTTGCAGTCTTGACGCCCCGAGGTATGGCAGCCACCGTCCTTGCCGCAGGCGAGAGGTAACTATCTAACGCATCGGAGGAAACATGAGCACAACTACGACCGCACTAGGAATCGACGCTCTCAAGACTCGGCTGAAAGAAACCTGGATGGCTGGTGATTACGACCGCTTCTCGCGCTACGTGGAACAAGGCGCGCGCGTTTTCTACGAACAACTCGACATTCCCGCCGGATGCCAGCTGCTCGATGTGGCTTGCGGATCAGGTCAGGTTGCGCTCTGGGCGGCGCGCGATGGCATGAATGCGGGTCTGCAGTCCGGGAGGCACGATCGCCATGGGAAATTGGACGGGCGAAGGATTCGTGGGACAAATGTTCAAAACCTTCGCCAAGTTCATCGCTCCCTCGGGCATGCCAGCGCCGGTGCTTTGGGGAGACGAGAGAGTGGCGCGGGAGAGGTTGGGGCACGGGGTCTCGGAGCTTAAAATGACGAGGCGCAATTACGACTTTACCTACCCCTTCCCGCCCGCTGAAGTGGTGGAGTTCTTTCGTCAGTACTATGGGCCTACCAATTGAGCGTTCGCGTCGCTGAATGAAACCGACGCGCGACAGATCCGCGAAGAACTGGAATCTTTGTGGTCCGCGCACAATCTGGCGGGTGACCAGTTGACGGTTGTGAAGGCAGAGTACTTGGAAATTATCGCAACTCGCGCATGATATGCAGCCCGATGGCTTGCAGCCTCATCTGCCAAGAACCTCTGGCGCAAACATGCCGTGCTGCACTGTTGTGTCGAGATGTAAAATAGTTCCATTCGCAGGCCAGTACGGGGCCCCCTTCAGCAGTTAATTGTGGTCTTCCAAGATCCACCAGCTTGACGAATTGACTTCCTCTCATCCTGTTCGACAAACCGGTTAGCCGGGACATCGTGCACAGCAGCATTTTGAGCCAATTATGAAAAGATATGTTGTGACTGGCGCGCCTGGTGCGGGCAAGACAGCAATCATTCGGCAACTTGAAATTGATGGCTTTGGTGTCGTCGAGGAGGCCGCAACAGATCTGATTGCCCTGTACCAAGCAAAGGGAATAGAGGAGCCATGGGCTCTTCCGGAGTTTATTGATGCCGTTGTCAGCCTTCAACGAAACAGAGAACTCCGATCCGCTAATGCCATGGATCTCGTCCAGTTTCATGATCGATCAATGGTATGTACTGCTGCCTTGGCGGATTACCTTGGAGTTCCCAGGCCTCAAAACCTGCTTCAAGAACTACGACGGCTTAGGGTTGATCACGTTTTTGAGAACCGGGTTTTCTTTCTAAAGAATTTGGGATTCATCGCACCCACTGAAGCTCGCAGGATCAGCTACGAAGAAACGGTTCGCTTTGAACAAATTCACGAGCGTACCTATCGGGATCTGGGGTTCGATATTGCCCTGATCGACCCAGGCCCCGTCTCGGACCGAGTGAAACAAATCAAGGGTACATTGGCCGTTGAATAGTAATGTGGCTCAGAAACTGGTGGGACTCTCAATTGTCTACCCAGGGTCTGAACCTATATCGACGTTGTTGGCCCGCCTCCCACTAGGCGGAGTTCAAAAATCTGGGCCCAATTAGGGACCATTAGCAGTGACTGAAAGCTCCTTCCGGCTCCGAACTGGGCTCTCGGCGCCACAGAATTTCAGGCAGTTGCGGTCAAGAGACACTCTATTGGCAGATGCCACCAAACAAATGAAATGATGGAAGCGAACTAATATGCATTGGATGGCCACCTGTCCATTGGCTGTCCAATATCGATTCCTTGTCGTTCCTTACAATGACTTCGAGCGCCACCCGCGTCTTGTAAGTTGTTGAAATTCCGACCATGGCTGGGCTCATAACCCAAAGGTCGGTGGTTCAAATCCACCCCCCGCAACCAACCTTAAGCTCCACGAAATCAACATTTCCACAGACGTTCCCTCCAAACTGAATGAAAACTGAATGAAAGAAAATGCTACACGCCGCTCGAAAGCGGAGGGGCTGAGAGCCGGACGCCGTTTGCCTCAACCGGCAACCTGAGTGATTATGGCCTCCTCCAACAATGTTTCTTAGGAGTGGCCCGTTGATGTCATTCGTCGAGCTTCCCGCAGAAGAGCCGTCGGTTCATTCTCTTCCCTCCTCTCTCGGCACGCAGAGCGTAACCGTTTATGCCCGACACAACCCCTCTTGCACCAAGAGCGGTGAACCGTACTGGAAGCGATGCCACTGCATGAAGTACCTGTACCTTTACAAGGACAGCTAATCAAGACAGGTCAGCGCCAAGACGCGGAGCTGGGAAAAGGCCGAAGAAAAGGCTCAAGAAATTCGGGATTCCTGGAATCCGGTTCGCCAACTAGAACGCGAACTGCAAGCAAAGGTACGGCACAGCGAATCAAAAAAGATTATCTTAGCGGATGCCGTGAGCACCTTCCTCAACGAAGTGGAGCGCCTCAATCGCGAAGAGTCCACCCGAGCGAAATACCGGCTGACCCTGGAAGGTCGCCTGCTTGGTTGGTGCGCAACGCAGAAACCTCCGATTACTTCATTGTCCGAACTGGATGTCGAAACCATTCGCCGCTGGATTCATTCCTGGCACGGAGCTCCTACCACAGGGCACAACCAGCACCAGCGGGTCATCACCTTCTTTTTCTTCTGCGTGGAACAAGGTTGGATCATGGAGAACCCAGCCAAGAAGATCAAGAAGGTCTCTCCAGAACAGGATGAGACCCAGCCCTTCACGCGCGAGCAATACAATGCGCTGATCGAAGCGACCTACTTTTATGACTGCCGCGATCCACGAAAGAGCGGCGACACGGTAAATTCGCGCCGCGCCCGAGCCTACTTGAAGCTTTTGCGCTGGAGCGGTTTGCGGGCCGGCGATGCCGCTTGTCTCTCCAGAGACAAACTGCGTGGAGATGATTCTCTCTTCCTGCACCAAAAGAAGGTGAAAGGCAAAGCAAGCTCACCGGTGTATGGTTTGCTGCCGCATGATGTGGCCGAGGAGTTGCGCAACGTGCCAGCGAGCGCCTACACGCATCCCAACCATTTTTTTTGGAGTGGTCGGAGCAAACGTAAGAGCGAAGTTTCGAATTGGATCAAAATCTTCGGGAAGATTCTGGTTAAGGCTACCGAGACACATGCCAAGCTCTTTCTGGAGTTTGATGGCAGCTCCAGGCCCGCCCACCTCCACATGCTGCGAGACACCTTTGCGGTCGAGTACCTCCTTGCGGGCATGCCCTTGGAAGAGGTTTCGCGTTTGCTTGGTCACTCCAGTGTGCTGATTACACAGAAGCACTACGCTCCCTGGGTTCTTGAGAGGCAGCAGAGACTTGCAACGAGTGTGCGGACCGCATGGTCGACAATGGGTCTAAATGCCGCTGCCCCGGTTATCAACATAGCGGATGGACGCTCGGGCAGAGTCGTGAAGCGCGCCGCCCGTTCTTAGTACAGCCCCCTCCACTGGGTACGTTTCGCTATTCATGTGCGGCGTACCTGTCACCACCCATTTCGTGGTCACAGCCAAATCGCACCGACCGATACCAGAAACAGACTAATCACGAATATCGCAAGAAATGACCCCTTCCTTTTCGCTTGTTCAGCTCAGAGAGCCTCTGGCGTCTGGTAAATCGACCGTTTGACGAGATTTCAATCCCGTACTACATACATCAAACACGGTGTGCTATGGCAACAGAACCCTCTTCCCAGCCCAGTTACGCTCCTCCAAGCAAGCCAGCGATGCCGGCCAGTGTGGCATTTGAAAAACACTATTGCGTGAGTGAAGTCGCTGAATTGTGGGGCTTAAGCGAACGAACTATTCGGCGTATTTTCACCGACGAACCTGGTGTGATCAAGTGGGAGGCCGGGGAAACACGGTTTAAGCGAGGCTATACCACGCTGCGAATTCCAGAAAGTGTCGTGCAACGGGTGCATCGGAAGCTCAGGAAAGCGGGGTAGCGGGAAATGAAACCGATTAAAACATTGGCTGAGAGGCGTCGAGAAACCCATTCCGATGAGAATGTCATTGCGAGTGTTGAGTTTGTGATCCGTGCCGATCTGCACGACTCAGTTGAGACTGACTTCGTCCATTCCATTCTTGGAAGGATTACTGCCGAACCGGAAAGCGGTGGAAAAGAGGACGCCGGGCATATTGGAGCTTCACTCGTTCAGTTCGGCGAGGCGCTGGACCACGGCATCAGTGCGGAAAGGCTCGGAGATGGCATCTCTGGCGACATCTCAGAATACTGGGAGCATCTTTTCGACGTGGAAACCGGCTATCCGAAAGAAGAAATACAGAACGAGTTCGAAGTGGTAGACCTAGATCTACTGATCATCGACTACGTCGCGATCTATCCGCAGTTTCGCGGACTAGGGATCGCTGAGTCCGCCATTTACCGTACGATCGACATTTTTGGTACAGGGTGCGGGTTGGCGGCGTGCAAGCCTTGGCCGCTACAGTTCACGCCGTCCGTTGCGGACGATCAACAAGCGTTGAAAAGACTTGCGTTACCGAACGTAAGCAAAGGCGAGGCCCTTCGGAAGTTGAGGTCATACTGGTCACGGCTCGGGTTTTGGCCGCTCAGCAACACCGGAATTTATCTGCTGAGCCTGTCGCAAAGAGGGTGTGACCTACCTTCTAATGATCGCGGCAAAAACCTTCAATAGCGCCGATAGCCGAGCACCAGTCCGTCCGGTTAGAACGCTGCCCTGTCACCGATTTCCGACACACAATCTATCGGGTATCTGCCGTTTCCTCACAGAGCATACCCTCAACCCGCCAATTTGCACCTACATTCGAGACTGACGGTAGTGTCCTAATTAGGACACTACCAGACTCTGCTTCACTCATCAAAGTAGAACGCCTGCCTGTCACGCAGGAGGGCGCGGGTTCGCTCCCGCCAAAGTTGTATCTTCGAGTGCTCTCGAAGAAATGGCACTCGGTATCGACGAGAACGCCATTATTAGCCCAAAAGATCGTTTTTACCCTCCTGAGCGTACGAATCGACGCTTAAGGACTAGCAGATCGATGTCCTACAGGGGTGGAGGCTGCCGAGCTTAGACCCTTCGCAGCTTTATGAGCGAACGTCTGCCAGCCTTTCGCCAAAGCGTCTTTCTGCAGAGCTTCGAGTTTAGTCGTGGCGCTTGAATGGTGCCCCAAGGATAGGTCCAACTCGGCCGATACGAGGCGAGCGTCCCACGCTTCGCTCAGGAATCCAATTCTTTCGGATTGATCTTCGGCGTCACGCACGAGACGTTCGGCCTCATTTCTATCTTCTGCGCGGTCGGACGATGCAAGTATCCTCGCTTTCTGAATTTCCATGATCAGATTTATTTCCATTGTGACTCGGCGTCCGAGTGCAGTGGACGCCGCATCAGATGCCTTCCGGGCTTCGGTCAGATGGTGCTGCGCAAGAAGGACTTTCGCCAATGTCGCTTGTGCCAGAGGTTGATCGCTGACAACTCCCGACTGATCCAGAATGTGCAGTGCCTTGTACGCCTCTGACGCTGCTTCTTCGTTCTTCCCTAGGTCGAGTAATACATCCACCAATTCAACATTGACATCGGTGTGGATCTGTCCTATTTCCGAAAGCATAGCTACTGCCTTGCGCTCGAACTCCTGAGCTGCCTTCAACTCTCCTTGAGCGTGTAGCACTCTTCCCAAACCCGAAAGTGCATACGCCGCCATATCCTTATTGCCAATCGCTTCGGAGATTGTGAGGGAGCTTTCGTACATCTGTTTGGCGCCTGGCAGATCGCCAAGGTCAAAAAGGATCTCACCCACATTGGCTTGAGCAATAGCGACGCCCCATTGATCACGCGCTTCCGAGCTTGCCGCCAGCGCCTCAGTAAAATATCTCTTCGCTTCCCTCAATTCGCCCAAGTTTTGCAGTTCGACCCCAATACTGTTCAACTCGTTCGCGGATCTTTCTTGATCCCCAATCTCTCGAAAAATCGCGAGGGACGACTGGTGCATCTTCTTCGCCGATGAGAAGTCGCCCTGAATGTCCACGAAGTCCGCAGCTTGAGCCTCAGCTCTGGCGAGTTTGTCTTTGTCCCCTGCCTGGCGGTAAATCCTCTGCGATTCGTTCACAGCGGCGGTGGCCTCAACCAGGTGGCCCAAACCTCGCAGCATATTCGAGCGAATCATCAAGGCATCCGCTGCTAACACTGAAGCTCCTGCCGAGCGTGCCTTTTCAATGGCACTGTCCGCCGATGCTAAGGCGTGCTTCAAATCCCCCTGAGAGTCGGCAGCATTTGCTTCAACCAGGTCGATTCTTGCATCGTTGCCAAGAGGCGGCGGCAGCGAGCGCAAGCCGGCGACCGTCTGGAGCGCATCTTTTCCTTTGGCTCCGCTTATTTGCGCCTGTGCCAGTGCCAATCCGTAGTCGATGTTGTCGGGAAAAAATTCCGAAAGACTCCGATAGACTTGGGCCGCTTGATCCCATTGCTTCGAGACTTCCAGGTAGCGTGCCTGAACTAACAATCGTTCTGCTCGTGGAAGGTTGGCCGAAAGCTCGGAAGCCTTTTTCCCCTCTTCAACGGCGGCGCCGTCATAACCTAATTTGGACCACGCTGCCGAAAGGGCAGAATGACCCAATGCAAAGTTCGGCTCAGAAGCAATGGTCCTTTGAAACAGGTCGCGTGCACCCAAGACATCGTAAAAACGCAGTTTCGCGAGTCCTTCTGAGTATGAGCGCGCTGCCTCCGGACTGGAAGGCAGCACGACGGCAACTGCGGCAGACTCCTGAGGAGTGGCAGGATGAATGCCGGCTGACGCTCGAAGACGTTCACCAGTTCGCGAGATCAGATCAAGAAGTTGATCTTCATTTCCCACTTGTGAAATGGTGCCGATCATTTCTCCGCTGACGGTATCCTGCAAATGCACGTCGACACGGACCTCGTCTCCTGACTTCCCCAAACTGGCGTACGATCCCGTAACAACCAGATCGGCGCCCAGGTTTTGTCGAATTCGTTGAAGAGTATCCTTGCCAAGGCTGTCTAGTTCAGGAAGGGCCAGTTCCACCTTCATCCGAGCGACATTCTCTTCGGGGATGGTTCGGAGTTGTTCGCCCGCCGCCAATTCTGCGCTCAACCAGTCGGAGAGAGCTGTTGAGAGCCACGCATGTCGGCTATCTACAGTCAGGTTCTTAAATGCTAAAACAGCTACTGACCGCCTTGCCGATACGGGCGAAGTCGCGAAATTGCGAGTCGAACGTAAATGAAGGTAGTACCACGCCACGCCGAGAACGACTACGGTCAATGCCACGAGGACGTATCTGATGCCAGCCAGAGGAATCTGCCGAAATTGTTGCCCAGTTCCCGGAACCTGGTTTTGTTCCGCAGCGGCAGACCCGGCCGTTATTTCCGGGTGACTCGGTTCCACAATCTGGCTCGAAACCGGGGCGATGAACCGGTACCCCTGACGCGGAATTGTCTGAATGAAGCGGGGATTGTCCGCCGAGTCGCAGAGTGCTGTGCGGAGCTTGGTAAGGGCCGTATTCAGGCTTCGGTCAAAGTCAACGAAAGTATCATTTGCCCAAAGCTTCTCGCGTAAAAGATCTCGCGTTACGAGCTCGCCGGGATGTTCTAAGAGCACAACTAGGATTTGTAAAGGCTGCTCCTGGATCTTGATTTTAGTGCCGTGTTTGCGTAGCTCACCGACTCTCGAGTCGGCTTCGTATATTCCGAAACGAAAAATCCTATGGTATTGGGCAACGGATTCCATCACCGCACGGGGTCAGCCAAAAATTATTCGCGCAGATTAGCATGCAGCGTTGTCGGTATACAAGAAAAAACGGTTTACAAGTGCACGTATCTGCCGCGTTTTGAGAGCGATACACGGAAATGTCGAGATTGCGAGCAGTTGTCTTGACGGTTGACAATGATGTGCCTCATTGTGGCGCGGTCACAAAGCTCTGACCCTGGTCACATTTTGAGAGGGGAACTCAATGAAAAGCAGTGCAACTTTCTCACGCTGGTCAACAAGGCTCTATGCATTGACATCGGTTCTGTGTTTCGGCGTTCTCCTCTTATTAGGCAGCTCGGCCTCTGGGCAGGCGCTGAGCGGCGTTGTCGGGACGGTCACCGATACCAGCGGAGCCGTAGTAGAGGGCGCCAAAGTAACGGCTATCAACACTGCCACTAACGTGGAGAGCCACGCCGTCACCTCCGCGGTGGGTGCGTACTTCATCACGGATCTGATTCCCGGCGAATACACTGTTACCTTTCAGAAGAGCGGTTTCTCAACAGCATCCATCCAAGGGGTCACCGTCGAGACCGGCGGAAAGAAATCCACCGTGAATGCTGTATTGAAGACTGGCACGATCAACCAAACGGTCAGTGTGGAAGCGTCCCAGATTTCCCTAGAAACCGACTCGCCTGAGATGACTACGAGCATCGAGCACGAGATGATTGAGGAACTCCCCATCGAGTTCGGCGCC
>Ga0070735_10003023_pt1 | contig 14900 bp, 10 predicted proteins | sample Coa_R1_FD_66443 | JGI IMG/M metagenome (GOLD analysis project Ga0070735, IMG submission 66443) | Surface soil microbial communities from Centralia Pennsylvania, which are recovering from an underground coalmine fire - Coalmine... | ecosystem: Environmental > Terrestrial > Soil > Unclassified ... | reverse complement strand
GTGAAACCGGCCGTCGCTGGTCGACAGCGCTCCTGGCGCGTCCTGCAGGTGATCGGTGTCGATCGTCAGGCACAGGTTGGTCGTCGCGTCGACCCCTGCGCGGACGAAGTCTCCCGAGACGATGGCGCCCTCGAAGCGATCCCCCCCCGTCGAAAAGCTCGACAAATCGCGGCACGCCGACGCCGCAGCTACGGCGACGAGCGCGAAGACGGCGCGCTTCATGCGGTTACCGTAGCCCAGAGCCCTTGCGGACTCACCCCCAGTCTACGGAGTTTGCTGCTCGATCGACCGAGCGACCTCGCGCACGCGCGGCTCGGGATCCTGGGCGGCGATCTTCGCGGCGGCGGATCTGGCGGCGCTTACGTCGAACGACGCGAGCGCTCGAAGGGCCGCTTCCCGGACGAGCGCATACGCGTCGTGGGACACGGCGTCGAGGAGCCGGTTGCGTGCATCGTGCGCGCCGGCACCGCCGAGGCGCCCGAGCGCCTGCGCAGCGAGAACCCGCATGGCCCAGCTTTCGTGGCCGGCGAGGATGGCCCCCACGGCGGTCACCGCGCGCTCCGTCGCGGGCACGGGCCGTCCGTCCGCCCGCGGCGCGGCGACCGCGGCGAGCGCGATTCGCTGCACCGTCTCGCTGCGATCCTCGAGGCCCGCGACGACCGCCTCGGTCGCGGCATCGCTCGAGGAGCGCGCGACCAACGTGATTGCGCGTGTGCGAACGTCCGGGTCCGGGTGTCTTGCGAGCGAGACGATGCTCGGCTCGACGGCCACCGCGATCGCACGGGCGGCGTCGGCCGCGGGCCCCGTCGTGCCGCGAGCCACGAACGGCAGCAGCTCGCCCTCCCCGGTGCCGAGCGCGTCGAGGACGGCGCGTGCTCCCCCGCCGGACGTCCTCAGTGCGGCCAGCGCCGCGCGGCGAATGGGCTCCGCGAAACGTACGAGGGCGGACGCGGCGGCCTCCGGGGAAGGAGCCTCGCGCGCGACGAGTTCGTCAAGAAGCGCGTCGACGTCGAGGTTGCCTTCGGGGACAGGCAGAGTCTCCCGTGCCCCAACGCTTGGGTGGCCTGCATCGTCGCGCCGAGCCGAGATGCCCGCAAGCATCGCGGCCGCCGTACGCGCCAGGGCCTCCGCCGCAGCGCGCCCACTTGGGCCGTCGTCGCGGTCCGCGAAGAGGGCGTCCGCCGTCGCCTTGACCGCCTCGCCCTGCCACGCGGGTTCTTTCGAACCCGCTGTCGCCATGCGGCCGAGCGCGACGAGCGCCATCCGGCGCGGAAGGGTGTCGCCGTCCTCGGCGATCTCCACGAGCGAGGGCACCTCCGTCTCGGCGTCTAGTGCTCCGAGCGCATAGGCGGCGGCCGCGCGGGCGACGTTGCCGGCGTCGATCGAACGGGCGACATCGGCGATCGCCGTGACGGACGCGCGGTCCTTGGCTATTCCCAGACCCAGCATCGCCAGAGCGCGCATCGCAGGCGTCCCCCCCGCGGCGACGTGCCGCAACAAGGGGAGCGCGCGCGAGTCGTTCATACGCGCGGCGCCCCAGACCGCGGCGAGCCCGATGGCGTCCGCGAGGCCAACCCCGTCGGCCGCGGCGTCCTTCGGGAAGAGGAGCGCCTGGTACTTCGGCACCAGGGCAGGTTCGCCCAGAGCGCCGCAGGCGACCATCGCGCGGGCCCGCAGCGAGGAATCGGCCGGGCCGGTCGCGAAGGCGAACAAAGGCAGCGCCGCGTTTCGATTTTCGACGTAGGAAAGAACGTCGATCGCCGTACGTTGCTGGCCCGCGTCCGTATCCTCCAGCGCGTCGAGGAGCGGTTTGACCGCACGCGCACCGATGCGCGCGAGGGCGGCGCGCGCCTCGTCCCGATCGCGGGCCGCGCCGTGACGCACCCTCTGGACGAGCGCAAACGTGAGGCTGCCGTACACCTCGACCAAAAGCCGCCGGTACACCGGTCGTTGGGGGTTGCCGATGGCGAGCGGCAGGAGATCCTGCTCGAGCGACTCGAGCGTCCCCTTCCCGAGGTTGATCTGCATCGAGAGGCGAGCCGCGCGGGCGACGAGCTCTTCGTCCGGCGCCCCGCGCACGACGCGACGGAACAGGCGATCGGCTTCGTCCGCCTGACCTTTCGAGAGGAGGAGGTCGGCGAGCTCGAAGTACACGACGAAGAGTCGGTCGTTCTTTGCAATGGCCGCGCGAAACTCGGCGATGGCGTGGTCGACGTCCTGGCGTGACCGATACATCTCGCCGAGTCGCCGGTGACCTTCCGCATCATCCGGATTGAGCTCGACGGCGCGCGCGGCGTACTTGATGGCGTCATCGTCCTTGTAGATCTGGAGCGCGTACTGGGCCATTCGCTGGTAGAGCTCGCGCGCCCGCTTGGGCTCGACGTCGGCGAGCTTCTCCAAGATGGCGATCGCGTCCGCCACCTTGCTCTCTTGAACGAGCACGCGCTCGAGTGCGAGGTAACTCTCCGCGTCGCCCGGCGACAGAGCGATGACGCGCCGCAGAGCGTCCTCGGCGTCCGGAAGCCTCCTCAGGTGCAAGAGCGCCTCTGCCAGCATCCGGCCCGCCTCGACGTCTGGCGTCGCTGCGCGGAACTGCCGCTCCAGGCCGGGGACCTGCTGCTCGAGTACGCGTTCGAGGCCCCAAAGGGTGACGACGCGCGTGCGGCATTCTCTGGCTAGGGTACGGTCGCCCTTCTCCTTAGCTCTCGCGACGATCTCCTCGTAGAGCACGCGCGCCTCCCGGTACGCGTGCGCGCGCTCGAAGGCGCTCGCGAGGGCCTTCTTGTAGCCGAGATTGGACGGCTCGAGCGCGACGGCCTCCCGGTAGGCTGCAAGGGCGTCCGTCGTCATGTCGTGCTCAAGGTAGACGTCGCCGAGTGCCGAGAGTGCCTTGGCGCGGGGCTGGACGACCACGAGGATGCGCTTCCAGGTCTGCACTGCGAGCGGCGAGTTCCCGTCTTGAAAATAACGGTCGCCCAGGTCGACCAAGTGGCTCGGGTCCGACGTCGCGCCCCCGAGCGCGAGGCGCTGCAGGACCTTGAGCGACCGCGCGCCATCGCCGATGCGTGCGTAGAAGTCGGCGACGCGCGCGAGGACCTCTTCGTCGTTGGCCGCCCGTGCCTCGAGGTCCACGAGCAGCTTGAGCGCCTGCGCCCGATCCCCGCGCTGGAGGAGCGCCTCGCACTCCTCGAACACGAACTGAGGGTTGTTCGGGGCGGTGCGGATGAGCCCGTCGTACTCAGCTATGGCGCGGTCGAGATCGCCGTTCGCCTGCAGCAGCCGGATCATCCGCAGACGGAGATCGACCTGCCGCGGGTTTTGTGCCAACGCGCGCCGGTACGTTTCGATGGCCTTGGCGCCGTCGCCGGTCTCCTCGTAGAGGGCTCCGAGCAGTGCCAGACGCGCGAAGTCGCCCGGGTGCTCGTCCTCAATCAGCTTAATGAGAACCGGAAGCTGCTGGTCCGCGCGGTAGATCTCGGTGACGAGCTCGTAGATCTCGGCGCGCAGCGCGGTCTCGGCGCCGGCCGCGGCGAGCGCCTTCTTGAGCGTCGCCAGCGCCTCTCTGTCCTCATGAGCCTTGGCCTGCGCCCGGCCGAGCTCCTTGAGGGCGGGCGCGTACGCCCTGTTGTCGCCCGCCGCGGCGGCGACGACGTCCTTGAATTCCGCCTCCGCCCGGGCGTATTCCCCGCGTGAGTAGAGACTGCGTCCGAGCTCGCCTTTCACGAAAAGGCTCGTCGGCTCGAGGCGCACGAGCTCGCGGTGGAAGCCCGTGGCAGCGTCCCAGTCCTTCTGGTCGAGCGCGAGGCTCATCAGCGTGCGCAGCGTCTGTTCCTTGTCGGCCGGCACGGTCTGGAGCGCGAGCGCGCGTTCGTAGCCTGCGCGCGCGGGCGCCAGGTCCCCGCGCTCTTCGTGAAGTCGCGCGAGAGCGAGCAGGCCCGTCGCTTCGTTCGGTTTGAGGGCGATGGCGCGCTCGTAAGTGGCGATCGCGTCCTGCGCGCGACCGTCGAGCTTGTAGAGTCCGGCTAGCGCGGCGGTCGCGGCGTACTGGTCGGGCCCCGTCAATGCCGCGCGCGATTCGAAATCCTTCACGAGCCCTGCGATGTTTCCGTCGCGATCGCGATAGAGCTGAGCGAGCCGCTGGAGCGGAAAGGGGGCGCCAGGTTGCGTCAAGACGACGCGTGTGTAGCGCTCGATGAGCGCATCTTGCGCGGGCGCGCTGCCCGGAGACGCCGGCGAGGTCGGGGAAGTCGGCGGGTGGGTGTGACTCGGAGGAGGAGCGGTCCGAGGCCGGTGATGGCCGCGCGGCTCGAAGTCCTGCGCCGCGGCTCCTCGCGCCAGAAGCAGCCCAAACGCCGCGCACGACAGGAGGGACCGGGCGCGCACCAAGTAAGCTTAGCCCGAGACGCGCTCGTCGGCGCTCCAGCGCTGCGAAGAGGAGATCGCCGCCCGTACGCCGGCGTCTCAACCCACGCGTAGGAGAAATACGGCGAGGAGCGCGAACCCGAGAAGCGAAATGAACAGGGCGAGCGCGACGCGCCCGGCGCCCGCGGATGAGATGACGCGGGGCGGCGCCGCAGCGGAGAGCTCTGCGGGGAAGTGCGCGGCCGAACGGGTCGCGGCGCGAAGTAGAAGGAGGAGCTCAAGCATGCCTGCAAGGGCCAGCGCCCCCACGGCGACCGCCAGTCCACGGTCGCGCCGCTGTCGGTCCAGCCCCCGCCTTCCATCGAAGCCGTCGAGCGCCGTCCATCGGGGCACGGCCGCGAACGGCGCCACGGCCAGGCAAGCGGAGAGCGCGCGTGGCATCTCGCGGACGTCACGCTCTGCGACGCATTCGCCCGGATCCGGTCCGAGGCGGAGCGCCGCCTCGTCGCTCGGAGCGACGAAGAAGGGCCGCACGCTGGCGCTCGGCGCGAGCTGCTCCGCACCGCTGGGGTCCGACGCCACGACCGCCCAATAGAGTCCGGGCGCGAGCGGAGGTGCTCGGGCGAATGCGGTCGGAGCCCCTTGCCCGGCGGAAGCGAAGGTCAACGTCGTCGCCCACGCGCGCCCGCGCGCGTCGTCGACCTCGAGATAGGCGGAGGCGCGTGAGCTCGGCGCGACGATTTCGATCTCGGGGCCCTCGTTGGTTCCGTAGCGCTCACGCACCCGGATCCAGGCCCCCCCCGGCGCCGCCTGCAGCCCGCCCACCCATTCGCCCGTGAGGCCCTCCTGCGTGCGCGCGGTGAAGGAGAAACTCAGCGCGAGCCCCGCCGGCGTCGTGGTCACCTCTGCCCATCCGCGGGAATCCGTCCTCGCGGTGGATCGCGCGAACGAGAGGCTCGCGTCTTGCTGCAGATCGATCACCGCGCCGGCCACGGGCGCGTGCGTGCTCTCGAGGGTCGCGCGGATCCAGACCGAGGCGGGGAACCCGGGGGCGACGCGCCCGCCGGGCACTGCAACGTCGAGCGCGATCGGTCCATCCCGTCGAGCGAACAGCATCCATACGCCCTCCGCGCGCCGCGGCCTCGCCGGATCCATTTCCACGGGGCCTCGCGCGAGCAGAGCGTCCACCGAACGAACCTCGAGGCTCAGGCCTGCGACGTTCTCGATCGGCAAGAGCGCTTCGGCTACGCCCTCCCCGTTCGTGACACCGGTCCAGCGCGCCGCTTCGTGGCCTCCCAGCCGCGCGACGACCGTCAGCGGGGCCGCCGCGAGCGGCTCGCGGGCCACCGGGCCTGCGTCGAATGCCGCGACCTGCCAAGCGAGGCCGGTGCCCGCCGCAGACGCCGGAGCGCCGCGGACGATCGCGGCTCTCGCGCTTCCGCTCGCGCCGAGTCGAAGTCCCAGCGCTACCGCCGCCGCGGCGACGACGGGCGTCGCCAGGAGCAGACCGCGCTCCCGGCGAGCCGTCACGGCGCGGGCTCCCACTCCGCGGGCACCGAGCAAAGGGCGTCGTCGCTCACGATGCGTGGGGGCCGGTCCGGCGCGGCTCCGAGCGCGCCCGCGCGCAAACCGATGCTTCGTACCCCCGAACACGCCACCAGGTGGACCCCGTCGTCCCGGCGCTCGACGTCGACGAAGGCGTCCCCCATGGGGGTCGCGCGCACTATGCTGACACCGTACGCACCGACGTCCTCTGATCGAACGCTGCGGTAGGTCACGCGTCGCACCTCCAAAGGGAGCCGGCTGGATGCGGCGACGTCCACGACCTCCGACGCGTACTTGGCGACGAGCGCCCCCGAGTGCCCGAACCCGGCCGCCCGGTCGAACCGCACAGCGAAGCCGCGCGCGCGCATCGCGTCGGCAAGCATCTCGCTTTGACGGATGGGGGAGGTGCGGTCTTCCTCGCCGTGGACGAGCCACACCGGCAGGTGGCGCGCGTTCTCGACCACGTCGAGGGCGTTGACGGCGTGCGCCGCGGCGGGCGACGGCAAGATCGCGCGGACGTACGTCGACAGATCGTATCGCGAGTCGCCGAAGAAGCTCGTAACCGAGGCGAAGCGGTCGGGATGGTGGAACGCGATCGTCGTCGCGCCCGCGCCGCCCATCGAAGCTCCCCAGAGGGATATCGCGCGCGGGTCGATCCAGACTACTCTCAGCATCGCGTCGATCGCACGGAGCGCCTCGCGTTCGGCGTCGCCCGTGTAGAGCGAGTTGCCCAGGCCGCTCGGCATGAGCAGGACAACGTCGCGCGCCCGCGCCTCCGCCAGGAGCTCGGCGTACGCGGCGTACGTCCACGGGGAGCCGTTCCACGGATGCAGACCCACGAGGAGGGGGCGGGGCCGTGTCGCGTCACTCCCAGGCGGCAGGTAGACGACCGCCTTTCCGCTGCCTCTTGCTCCCCGGGGACTATCGAAGGTCAAGACGCCGAGCCCTTCGATCGTCCGGCGGATGGCGCCCGTACGGACGGGCTCGCCGCACGCGATGCGCCGTTCGTAGTCGCTTACCTCCAGCACCACGTCGACAGAGTGGGGGCCGGAGGTGACGCCGACGACCAGCGGCCCCGCCAGAGCCTCCACCTCCTTGCCGTCGACCCGCACCGATCCGCGCCCCGCGCACGGCGGGACGACGATCGCGCCCCCGGGCGCGGGCGTCACGAGCTTCACTCGCAGCTCGTAGCGCCCCGGCTCGAGAGGCGTCCGCGACAGGTCGGTCCAGGGCGCGGTACGCCGCGCGCCGCCCGGGCTCCGGATCTCGGCCACCGGGGCCGGCGCCCCTTCGACGTCCGCATGGGCTGGCAGCGAGGCTCCGGTCGACGCCGATGCGCCTCGCGCCACGAAGCCAATCGCGCAGCCGACCCCGAGCGCCGTGAGTCCGCGGGCCGTCGCGACGGCGCGCTGCCGAGAGGGGCTTGTAAAGATCATTCGTCGCGCCTACTACCGCCCGAGAGGGTCTGGCCCATCGTACGCCCCATGCGCGCCTTCCAGACTGCCCCCGGCGGCCCTCCGCGTGCCGTGACCCCGTACGCCAGGTCCGCGTTCGTACGCTCGCGCCTGGCTTCGGCGCTCGCGATGGCGCCCCTCGGGGCTTGGACGCTCGTCCACCTCTGGAACAACCTCGCAGCCTTTCAAGGGGCGGACGCGTGGCAAGACGCCGTGACGGGGTACACGAACCCCGTGGCCCAAGGCATCACGGCCGTCGTTGTCCTTCTGCCTCTCGGGATCCACACGGTCTGGGGCGTCGGTCGTCTGGCGACGACGCGGCCCAACAACGTCCGCTACCCCTTCTATCGAAACCTGCGCTACTTGCTGCAGCGGCTGAGCGCGATCGGCGTCCTGCTCTTTCTCGGGGCTCATATCTGGACGGCCATGCTGAAACCGCGTCTGACCGAAGGGCACCCGGAGGATTTCGCCGATATCGCGCAATGGATGCATTTTCACAGACCGACGCTCGTCGTTTACGTCCTCGGCTGTCTCGGCGTTGCATATCACCTGGCGAACGGGGTTCAGACGTTCTGCATGAGCTGGGGGGTCGTCTCCAGTCGGCGCGGCCTGCGTCGCCTCGAGTGGATCGCATGGACCGTGTTCGTGGTGCTCCTCGCGATGTCGTGGGGCGCCGTCTACGCCCTCTGGGCCGCGGGCGCCGCCGCAAAACCGTAGCGGGCAGGTGCCTAGTCAATTTCGACGCCGGTCGCGTCGAGCTCGATCTTCGCTAGGCCGGAGGTGCCGTTGGCCGCCTGTTCCTCGCAGTCGTCCTGGGAAAGGCCGCCGCTTTCCACCTTGGCCTGAACGCGCGCGACGTGCCCGGGCGCGGTCTTCGGTACGAAAAACGTGTGGCCGTGGATCCGCACGTGCGCGTGACCTGCGGCATCTTCGAGCTCGAGCCAGCAGCCCATCTCGCGGCAGACGGACGTCACCTTGCCGCTCGTCGCGATGACTTGGCCGCGATAGTGGGCGGGATCCCGCGCGATGTCGGAGAGCGGGACGAGCTGCGAGGTGACCCGCTCGCCGAGGGCCAGAGTTCCCGTGGGTGCCGCGGCGGATGTCGTCGGTGCATTTCGCCCGCAGGCGACGATGAGCACGGCAGCGACGGCCAAACCGTGGACCCGCATCCGGTGACTCTAGCAGATTCGTCCGCAAGCTCGAGCAAGGCGAGAGTTCGGACGACACACGACGCACCGACTGCGTGGAGGCAAGGTAGGCTCGCCCGGTGGTCGGCCTGCTCGTGCGCGTCCTTTGGTTCCTCGTCTGGCTGCTGCTTCTGCCGTGGCGCGCAGCTCGCCGAATGGTGCGGGTCCCGTTCGGGACGTATCTCTTCGTCGAGCTCGACGGTGCCGTGAGCGAGCTCCCCGGTGCGGGGTCACTCCGGTGGCCGCTCGCGCAACCGCGTCGCGCTTCGCTGCATGACCTGACCGCGGTCTGCGATGAGATGGAGCGCGATCCGCGCGTCGGCGGATTGCTCATCGTCCTGCGCCACGTGCGCGGCGGGTTCGCGACGATGCGGTCGCTCCGCGATCTGCTCGCGAGGGCGCGTGCCGCTGGCAAACAGGTGGTCGTGGCGCTGCCGTCGGGGGGGGCGACGAAGGAGACCTACGCGGCGGTCGCCGCCGATCGCGTGATCTTGGGCCCCGTCGCGTCACTTGCGCCCGTCGGGGTGCTCTCGAGCACCCGTTACTTACGGGGCGCGTTGGACCGCGCGGGCATCGTGCCGGAAGTCCACGCGCGCGGCCGGTACAAGACTGCGGCAGAGACGCTCGAGCTCGCGGCAATGAGCGACCCGCAGCGAGAACAGGTCGGCGCCGTGCTGGATCGACTTCACTTCGAGCTCGTCCAGGCGATCGCGGCCGGGCGCTCCGTCGACGAGGCGACCGCGCGGAAGCTGGTCGACGGCGCCCCATACGCCGGGGAAGAAGCGAAGGCGTCCGGACTCGTCGACGAGGTCGCCTACGAGGACAACATTGCTGGCAAGCTCGCCGGGGGTGGCGAGACGCCGGCGCTCCGTCCGGCCGACGGGTACCTGCGGTCCCGCCAAGCCTTACGCACGCGCGCCTTCGCCCCACGCGGGGTCCTGGCCGTCATCGCGGTGCACGGGATGATCGTCCAATCGCCGGGCCCCCCGGTCGGCGCCATGGCCGTCGCGGATCGAGTGAGGGCCTCGATTCGGAGGGCTCGCGCCGATCCGCGGGTGCGAGGCGTCTTGCTGCATGTCGACTCTCCGGGCGGCGGGGCGCTTGCCAGCGATCAGATCCATCACGAGCTCGCGCTGCTCGCGGCGGAGAAGCCACTCGTCGCGTGCATGGGCGACGTCGCCGCGAGCGGCGGGTACTACGTCGCCGTGGCGGCGCACGAGATCTACGCGCAGCCGACGACGATTACCGGGTCCATCGGAGTCGTTTCGGCGCGGCTCGTCATCGAGCCCCTCCTGGCCCGCCTCGGCGTGGCGACCGAGGTCCTGCAGCGAGGCGAGCACGCGCGGCTGCTCGCGCCCCTCGTCGCGCTCGACGAGGGGGCTCGGGGCGCGGTCGAGCGCGAGATCGAGGCCATGTATCGAGCCTTCTTGCAAGTCGTCGCCGCTGGGCGCAAGCGCACGCCGGAGGAGATCGAGCCGCTCGCACAGGGCCGCGTCTGGACGGGTGCGGACGCCTACAAGAGGGGGCTCGTGGACCGGCTCGGGGGCTTCGAGCCAGCGCTGCGCGCTCTCCGTGAGCGGGTCGGCGTGGGCGCCGAAAAGATGCGCGTGGTCGCGCTGCGACCCCCGCGCAACCCGATGTCGGCGGTGGCGATGTCCGGCTCGGGAACGTTCGGCGCCATCATCCGCAGGCTCGAGCAGGTCGCCCTCGCGTCGGGGGTGGACCCGCGCCTCCTCGCCCTCGCAGACGAGCGGGTCCTCGTGTACAGCCCGTGGGCCGCCGGAATCCTCTAGCTAGGGGGGTGTCGGGGTGTCCCTAGTCCGCTCTGTCGTTCCGCTCGAGGCTGCGGACTAGCGTTCGATCCCGAGGAGCTTGTTCATCGATGCTTCGTCCGCGGGGGTGAACGGATAGCGGTCGAACTCCACGCTCGTCACCCACCGGAAGGCGTGGACGTTTAGCGCCTCGAGCGTGCCGCTCGTCAGCGTGCACTCGTAGAGGAAAAGGTCCACGACGTAGTGCTCGTACGGATGGCTGACGAACGAGATGAGCTTGCCCACGTCGATCTCCGCCCCGAGCCGGTGACGGACCTCGCGCTTGAGGGCCTGCGCGTCGGTCTCGCCCTCCTCGACGCGCCCTCCGGGGAACTCCCACATCATGGCCAGCACAGCGGTGGCGCGGCGCTGCGTGATGAGATAGCGGCCGTCCTTCTCGAGGACCGCGGCGACGACTCGGATCGTGCGCAGGGGGCTCATTGCACCGCGGTCAAGGGAGCCACCCGCCACCCTAGCCGAATCCCCCGACGATTCACCACGTCATCACCCCTCAAAGAGTGATGCGGAAGAGCTGTTGCCCCATGAGGAGGACGTCTCCCGTGCGCACGTCCGATTCGCCGATGATGCGCAAGAACGTGCCGTTCGAGCTGCCGAGGTCCGTCAGCAAGAGCTTTTGCCCATCCCACGTCAACCGGCAGTGGAGTCCTGAGACGTAGCCGTCCTCGGGGAACAGAATGTCGCCGCGCTCGCGGCCGAGGTGGACTCCCCCCTCGGGGATGGGAAATGCATTGCCGGTCTCGTCTCGCCCGATAACCAGAGCGATGCGTCCGACGTAGCCCTTGCGCGGGGCGCCCAGCCGCTCGACCCCGTCCGGCGCGGCCGGTTGGGGCATGAGCGGCTCGAACTTGATGATCTCCTGCCCGATCCGGAAGACGTCGTTGGACTTGAGCTCTGTGGGCGTGTCGCGCCCGAGCTTCTTGTAGACGCCGTTGAGCGAGCCCTCGTCCTTCACCATCGCCCGGCCCGGCCCGGCCGGGCGGAAAGTCGCGTGGCGCGGCGAGAGGTAGCTGTCGCCCGCGAAGATGCCGCCGGTCTCACGGCCGACGGCGCCGGCTACGCCCGGGATATTGTACGTCCCGGCCTCGGAACCGTCCGCTCTAAGCGCGGTCAAGAGCAGGTTCGCGGCCGCCGGTTCCGGGGCCGCCGCGGGCGCGGAAGCCGGCCTGGGGGCGGCTCCGCCGAGGCGGAAGCCACACGAACCGCAAAAGAGGTTCGACGGCGAGTTCACGTGCCCGCACTGCGGGCAGGTGACGGTCCCAGGGCTCCCGCTCGGGGCGATGACGGTGCCGGCGGCGTTCACAGGAGCCGGAGCGGGCGCTGCAGGCGCGACCGGCGCCGCGGGCGGCATCGGCGCCCGCGATTGCACCGGGGACGGGGCGATCGCGACCGTCCCGCCCAGGGCCGCGACGCCTGCGGCCGGCGCGGGGGCCGGCGCTTGCACCGCCGCCGCGGCCTGCGCGGCGCGCATGCCATGGGGCGGTGTGCCGGGCGAGAAGGGCTTAGGCGCCGCGTCGCGCGGGAGTTCCGCGCCGCAGCCGAGGCAGAACTTGTAGTGGTCCTGATTGTCCTTGGAACACTTCGGACAGGTGATCACGCTGGCCTCCGGACGCGGTGCCTCTCGATAGGATTCCGAGTATCTACGCCACACCACGGGGGTCAAGTGAAGTAAACGAAACCCCGCGCATCCGCCGTTCTTCCCGGGCTTGCTGCGCGTCCTCGCGCTCCGGCCCCGCGCAGAGCGCGGTCGTTGACTGTCGTTTCGCGTGAGCTTCGGTCCGGGCGCCGGCGAGCGCTTTCGATCTGGCTCTCCGCGGAGTAGCCTCGGCGGCATGCCCCAAGCGACCTTTCCGGAAATCTCCGTTCCCGGCAGCGGACAACTTTACGCGCGGTTCGTGACATCGATGGGCGATATCGTCCTGCGGCTCGAGGAGCAGCGCGCCCCGAAGACGGTGCGAAACTTCGTCGGATTGACGACTGGCGCGCAGGAGTGGGTGCACCCGCGGACGGGCCAGGCGCAAAAGAGCACGCCCTACTACGACGGGACGATTTTCCACCGCGTCATCCCCAATTTCATGATCCAGGGTGGAGATCCTCTCGGTCAGGGCACAGGCGGTCCCGGCTACCAATTCGCGGACGAGTTTCACCCGGAGCTGCGCCACTCGGGCCCGGGCGTGCTGTCGATGGCCAACGCGGGCCCCGGCACCAACGGCTCCCAGTTCTTCGTCACCGAGCGGGCGACCCCGCACCTCGACGGCAAGCACTCCGTCTTCGGCCAGGCCGTGACGGGTCTTGAGATCATCGGGAGGATTGCTCGCACCCCCACGGGCTCGCGCGACAAGCCCCGCGAGGACGTTGTCCTTCAGCGGGTCGAGCTCTTCCGGAGCGAGTCCGTCCCGGCGTGAGCGTGGGGATGCTTCGCGACGCTCGAAGGGTGCGACGACCGCCCGACGGCGGCAACGCGAGAAGGCGCGATTGAGGCGGCGCTGAGCTCCTGCTCGTATGCAGCCGCCCGCTTCGCGCGGGTCCGCTTTAGCGCGACGACCAGGGCGGACCGTTTCGCTTCGTCAAGCGACCTCGCCCGCGAGGCGCATTCGATCGCCACGTCCGCGTCGTGCAGATCGCCCAGCCGGCCCTGGAAGCGCGACGCGGCCTGACCAAGGCCGGCCAGCTCGGCCGGCAAGGCGTCGGCGAAGGCTTCGACCGTGTACCGCAGGCGCTTGTACGCGATGCGCAGATCGTGCAGCCCTTCGACGTCGTCGATGCGGGTCGCGCGTCGAGACTCGACCTGCCGCAGGGCGTCGTCGATGGCACGCCGCGCGAACTTGGGCAGCGGCCTGTCCCGGGTGCGGCGGATCGGAAAGACGAGCATCGCGGCGAGCAAGCGGCGTCCCGCCTCGACCTGGCCGGAGCGCACCATGCCCCGGAGCTGACCCCGCAGTCGTCGCTCCCGCCGAGCGCGGGCGGCGCGCCACGCGTCGATCGAGGGGTCATGCGGGCCGACCGACCCCAGGAGCTCGCGCAGGACCTCCTCGTCGCGGAGCGCGCCGGTGGCGCGCATCACGTTGCGGAGGCTTCGCCGGACCTCGTCGGCGTAGTAACCGCCGAGGATCGACCGGCCCACCTCGAGGACCGTCCGGATCCGGCGGAGTGCGACGCGCAAATCGTGGACGGCCTCGGCGTCGTCGTCGGCGAGCACGCGCGCGGCCGCGACGGCGAGTCGCTCGTCGAGGGCGCGCAATTTGGCGACCACGTACGGCCCCACGGTGACGGCGGCGTCGGCCACGCTCGGTCCGGCTCTCATCGACGCACTCGTAGCACGCTCACGGTTGTGACGGGCTTGAACCCGAGCACTCGAGAAAGCGCGCGGCGCACTGCGCGCGCGGTCACCTCCGCGATTTCGTCGTCGAGGAAAGCGACCTCCAGAGATCCGCGTTGTCTCGAGGCGGCGAGGAACTCCTCGACGCTCGCCCGCGCGTCGGCGCGCGCCGTCGCCAGGAGGTGGCCGTCGAGCGCTTCGTCGATCACCCCCCGCGTGACCACGAAGACGTCGCTCGCGAGTCGCCCGCTCGCGTCGATCGCCACCGCTACGTGCGCGGCGCCATGACCGGCGAGGGAGCCGCGATCTCGCAGTACGGCCGACGGAAGGACTCGTTGCGACGAAACGTGGACCCGTCCGGCTCGCACGCGTCCCGTCCGCAGGAGCCCGTCGGGGCCGAGCTCGGCGACGTCGCCGTCCTCGAGAACGCACACCTCGGGGACGCCGAGCTCGCGGGCAAGCGACGCGTGACGCACGAGGTGATGCAGCGTGCCGTGGACGGGGATGAACGCCCGCGGGCGCACCAGGCCGATCATCCGGCTCTGCTCGCCCCGGTGCGCGTGACCGCTCACATGAAGCGAGCGATCGGACCACCACGTTCTCACCTCGACGCCGCGGCGCAAGAGGTCGTTCATCAGACGCACCACGTCGGGCTCGTTTCCCGGGATCACGCGGCTCGACAGGACCACGACGTCGCCTCGGGCGAGCTCGAACGCGGGGTGCTCACCTCGCGCAAGGCGCGCGAGGGCCGCCGCCTCTTCGCCCTGGGTTCCGGTCGCCACGCCCAGGATCGATCGTCGGGGCAGCTCCCGAGCCCGGTCGACGGGCCAGACCAAGTCCTCGGGCCACTCTAAGTACGGGCGGCCCGCATGCGCCCCCGTCGACCGGGCTGTGGTCCTCGCGACGCGCGCGTGCGTGCCCACGCTTCGCCCCAGCGCGACGAGCTTTCGGTCGTGCCGTCGCGCCACGTCGGCCAGCATCCGCAAACGGTGCACGTTGGACGCGAAGACGCCCACGACGACCGCCTCGGTCGCCGCGCCGACGACGGCGTCGATCGCCCGTCCCACTCCTTCCTCGCTGCCCGTCGCGCCCGCGGCGTCGACGTTCGTCGAGTCGCTCATGAGCAGGCGCACCCCCTCTCGGCCGAGCTCCTCGAAGCGCGCGACGTCGAAAGTCTCCTCGTCCGGTGGCGCGTCGTCGAACT
>Ga0070735_10003022_pt1 | contig 14901 bp, 12 predicted proteins | sample Coa_R1_FD_66443 | JGI IMG/M metagenome (GOLD analysis project Ga0070735, IMG submission 66443) | Surface soil microbial communities from Centralia Pennsylvania, which are recovering from an underground coalmine fire - Coalmine... | ecosystem: Environmental > Terrestrial > Soil > Unclassified ... | reverse complement strand
CGGGGAACCACGGCGGATTGATCCGTCAAGAATCTGAAAGCTTCGGTGCGGAGATCGTGGGGCACGACAATGATCGAACCCAGCGGTTGCATTGGCTCAATGCTGACGGCGAGAGCCCGTTTCCAGCGCCTGTGAGTAAGATCGTCAATTGGCTGAAACACTTTGACCCGAAGGATGGAAAAACATTCGACTACGCTGAATATCCCGATGTGTGCCCTTCGGGAGGACTACGTTTGCTCGAGCCGTCGGTGGCGGGGAATGTGCACCCCTAACTCTTAGTGTCAGGGCGTCGCGAAACGCTCATCCACCGCAGGCCCGATCAGTGCACGTGGAACAGGTGGTCGAGCAGGAAGAAAATTGCTGCTCCCACGAAGACTAGAAGTGCCATTTTCATCGCGGGCTCTTTGTTCACTTCCGGAACCAGGTCAGAGGCCGCGACGTAAATCGTAACTCCTGCCGCAAGTGGAAGACCCGCGCCCACGTGATGGCGAAAGATTGCCATCGTGAGCACGCCCGCCAAAGTCGATCCTCCCAAAACCACTGACGCGCCCCACGCAATGCCCCGGCTGCGTCCGCTGGCCAGCATGACAGAACTCACGGTAAATCCCTCGGGAATTTTGTGCAGAAAGATCGCAAGAAAAATCAGCCAGCCCAGCCAGTTCGAAACCAGAAATCCAGAGGCAATGGCGATGCCATCAAAGAATGTGTGGATGATGAGCCCGAGCAGCACGGAGTATCCCTTATGGGAATGAATGAACTCGTCGCGATGCGTCTCTTCGCCAAAGTGAAAATGCGGGGTGACGGTGTGCTCGAAGAAATGAATGATCAGGTATCCGAGAAGCACCAGAAAGGCGGCCGACCGTCCGCGGAGTTCGAGGCTCTCCGGGACCATTTCGATGAGAGCCGTGGCCAGCATGAATCCCGCTCCGAGCGCAACAAAGTAGCGAAGATAGCGCCGTTCCCAGTGACGCTGCACGATGATTGCCCCGCCAAAGACGTTGGCGGCGGCGGCGGTAAGGCCGAGTAGAATGCTGGTGGCGATGGCGCCCATAATTCGATAGTACGAATGCGGACTGCTTACTTCTTCGCGGCCGCGGTTTGTTTCTTCAATTCAGAAAGGAATGCCTGCTCGCGGTCACTCACATAATCCTGGTACCCTTTGGGATCGATGTATGGATTTACCCCGCCGGAGTTCAGTCTTGCGTACTTCGCTTCCATCTCGTAATAGCCTCCGTGAGCACCCAGGAAAACGTCGCACGGCAGCGACTTGAGCACACGAAAACCGCGCGCGTAATCGTCGGCGATCTCGGGATAACGCGCATTGTTCACCAGCTTGTATCCGGGATTGACGTTCGGGCTCCCCACAATCACGACATCGTAGACCTTGCCCGCCTCGTTTACTCTTAACGTCCAGGTAGTGCATCCGCGAGTATGCCCGGCAGTCTTGTGAGCTGTAAGCACCGTATCGCCGAGTCTTACCTGATCGCCATCGTGCAGCACACGGTCTACCTTGGCGGGCGGATACGCGAGGCTCGCGTCGTGACCGTATTGAAAGTCGGTCTTGCCGCCGGATTCGACGACGCTTACGTCTCCATCCATGACCATGTATTCTGCGCCGGTGAGTTTCCTGATCTCGGCACTGCTTCCATCGTGGTCGAAGTGCGCATGACTGATCAGCAAGATCTTCACGTCACTGAAGTGAAAGCCCAGTTTCTCGATACTCTCGCGAATCAGCGGGACTGAGGTCTTCAGATTGCTGTTGATCAGAATGTGGCCAGCGGGCGTTGTGATGAGGTATGAAGCGAGTCCACGGCTGCCGACATAATAGATGTTGCCGATCATGCGATGCGGCGGGAAAGGCTCACTCCAGTCTGGCGAGTCCGGGGCTTTGGTACTCGCTTGCGCAAACAGGCCGCAGGAGAGTGCCAAGACGGAAGCAAGCAGCATCAGGCGCGTGAGCATAGGAAGAGTATACGGTCATGCGACACTTACTAGCCGCTGTGCCGGATGTGCATCACATCGCCGTCCTGCACAATGTAGTCCTTGCCTTCGAGGCGCAGTGTGCCCTTCGCGCGCGCGGCGGCTTCGGAGCCGGCTTCGAGAAGTTGGTCCCAGCGGATGGTTTCGGCGCGAATGAAGTGCTTCTCCAGATCGGAATGGATGGCTCCTGCCGCTTCCTGGGCACGGCTATGAGCTGGAACTTGCCAGGCGCGGCATTCGTCTTCGCCCGCCGTGAAGAATGAAATCAGGCCCATCAGTTGGTAGGTCGTGCGGATCAAGCGCACCAGGCCACTTTCTTTCAGACCGTAGCTCGACAGGAATTCGGCCGCATCGGCATCGCTCATTTCGGCCAGTTCGGCTTCGACCTTTCCGCAAATGGCCGTGGCCGCGGCATTCGGACGCGCGGCACTCTCAGTCAGCTTGTATTTGCCGACCGCTTCGTCGAGTTCCTTTCCTAGTTCCGTCGACTCGCCGATGTTGAGAACGTAGAAGATTGGTTTCTCGCTGAGAAACATGAAACCGCGAATACGCTTCTTGTCTTCGGGCGTCATCTCCATTTCGCGCAGCGGCTTCTCCGCTCCCAAGTGAGCATTAGCACGCTTCAGCAACTCGAACTCTTTTTCGAGTTCCGGCGTCTTCATCTTCTTGAGATCTTTTTCCAGGCGCTCCAAACGCTTCTCGATCTGGCCCAGATCGCTGACCATCAGGTCGAACTCCACGTTCTTGATGTCGCGCAGTGGATCGATCTCCGCCACCAGTGGAACGGAAGGGTCTTCAAACACACGGACCACGTGGGCGAGGGCGTCCACTTGACGAAGGTGGCCAATGTAGGCAGTTTCCTTCAGAGCGTCCTGTCCAATGGCGCCGACGTCGACGTATTCGACGGACGTGTGCGTAAGCTTCTTTGGGTTGTACAGCGCGGCGAGGCGGTCGAGGCGATCGTCGGGAACTTTCGCGACCCCGATGTGAGCCTCGCGCGGATTGCTGGCTTGGCCGGAGAGATGGGCCTTGGTCAGAATTTGAAACAGCGATGTCTTGCCTACCTGAGGCAGGCCGATGATTCCAGTCTTCATAGAAAGCTCTTAGCTGTTAGCTCTTGGCTGTTAGCCCCTGGAGTTTAGCGGGCCCTATGGAACGGAGGCAGGTGTCAGCGTGCCTCAGCGAGCGTCAAGCAACCCTTGAGCATAAACGATAGAGTGAGAATTGCCCAAACGCACCTTGCGAACTTGCAGAGTAGAGAGAGCCGTCACGGCCCCGAGAGCCACGCCTCCAGCTATGTGATCTGGATCACATACACATGTGACACCCAAAATAGAGCGTTCCGCCGCCGCCAAATATGCTCCATCCAGATGCAGTTCCGCCGGGCTGTTCCGATCGCTACGGGGAATTGATTTTGCTCATGCCTGGAGGTGCAGTATGTTCGTTAACCCCGCAGCCAGTTGGTACAACAGCCATCGATCCGCCGAGCAATCAGTGTGCGAACATTGCGGCGGAATCGTCCGCCACCAGAAGTGGTGCATCACCTGTGACCCGGCGGTCCAGTATGCGTACGGAGTGGTGCTCGATCCAGAGAACCTGTCGCTGTGTGACAAATTGATCCTGCACGCGCTGGGTGTGTCGTGGGAAAAGAACCGTTGTCAGGAGACTTCCCAGGGCTCCTAGGCGCTAGTGGCCCGCCACCTGTGGGACCGCCGCCACGGGAGTGGCGATGGTCACCGAGTCGGGCTGCGACCAAACTGCTTTGCCAGTCGTTAGGTCCACGCGATTCATGGTGACCTTCAACTGCTGGTGGTCTACCTCGACCAGCAGGTAGTGATAATTGATCTCCTTACTTTGAAATGAATCCCCTGGCGCACGCTCGATGGGATAGGCATGCGCGCCGCCTCCTCCCGAAACGAAATACGTGACGCCGCCGTGTTCGTGACGCTCGTAGTTGTGGACATGTCCAGAGAAAACCACGATGCGGTAACGGGCGCGGCCCTGGCGTTCCTCCAGAACTTTTGCCAATGCTTGTTCTCGAGAGCGAGCCGAGTGCCCACCGCCCATCATTTTCATGTCGGAGGAACTGGTATAGGGCGGATGATGATCCATGACAAAGACAAAATCTACGTCGGCGGGAACGTGATCGAGCTTGTCGGTGAGCCACTGGTCTTGCGGCCCCGTCGCTTCTTCCTGAGAGCTGTCAAGGACAAGGAAGAGCGCATTGGCGGCGTGTACGGAGTAGTAGCGGCTGTTCTTTAGATCAGGGAAGCGCTGGAAATAGTTTCCCAGCGCGATTTTTTCGTCTCCGTGCAGTTCATGGTTGCCCAGCGCCGGATAGACCGGGATGCGCTTTTCGCGCCAGATGCTGGTCTCCAGGTCCCACTCTTTCCAGTCGTCGACGTCGTAGCCGTTGTACACGAGGTCCCCGGTGAAGCAAATAAACGCCGGATTGGCTTCGGCAACGGCCTGCACCAGTGCCACGCGCGCCGTCGGATTCGCCGCTTCCGTGTCCCTGGGATCGTGGAAGCGCGCGTCTCCATAGGCTACGAAGCGAAACGGAACCTTCACGCCGACTTGCAGGTCAACCGGGGACGCCTGTGCAGTCGAATTTCTGGTGCAGCAGGCTAATGCGAGCAGTACGACGGCCGCGAACGCTGCGACTGCAGCCTTCGCGAGTGGCGTGCGTTGTGATCTCATTTAAGGAGGGCCTCGAATCCGTGTAACTTCTATTTTCCCACGACCAGCACTTCGAACTGTCCGTTTTCAACCGTGGAAAGAAAAAGTCGATGGGTTTTTGGATCCAGGGCCATGGTTTTGGCGCGTGGCACGGTTTTCACCGTTTCGACAACCGAATACGTTTCGGGACTGTCCTCGTGAATTACGGTGATCGTCCCCTCGCCGTTGGAATTGAAAATCAGATTCGTCTGAACATCGAAGGCTGTGGCGTCGACATGATCGCCGATGGGCAGAGTGGTGATGACCTTCCCCGTGTCAGCATTAAGCACAGCCATGACCTTGCTTCGGCAACCGACGAACAATCGCCGGTTCGCTCGGTCCATGGCCATGCTGCTGGGGGAAGAGCACGGAGTTGCCGGCCAGCGCTGCTCGACTTTGAGGTCGCGTGCATTGATCTTCAGGACCTGGCTTTCATCTTCCAGGTTGTTGAAGACGTATCCGCTGCCGTCAGCCGCCGCGAACTCGGGCCCACCGCCCAAATCGACCGTACCTGCGACCTTGCCGGTGGCGGCGTCAATCGCCGTCGCGCTGTTGCTTCCACCGTTGAAGGCGAAGACTCGCTTGGTGGCGGGATCGTAGATGATTCCATCGGGTTTCTGTCCGGTCGGCACATCCATGATCGGCTTCAATGTCTTCAGGTCAAAGATCGTGACCGTCGAGGCGTGGCCGTTGCTCACAAATCCGCGCCCGAACTCCGGAGCGATCGCAACTCCGTGCACCCCCGGTGTGTTAGCAATGTTGCCAACCAAAGCAAGAGAGTCGATGTCCAGGACTTCGACCTGAGTCCCATGCGAAACGTATAGACGCCGGGCGCCTTCATCCACCGTGAGATAGTCGAAGCTCCCCTGCCCGGGGATGGGGATTTTCTTGACCACGGAATACCCGCCGGACGGGTTGGCAGCGGCCAATGAAACGCACGCCAAGATCAAGGTGCTCGCTAGGCTAAAGATGCGGCTTGTCATTCGGTTTGTCCTCGCAGCAACGTTAAAGTACATCTCTGAAATTTGCCTGAAGAACAAATCCAGTTATCAAAACTTGAGGCGAACCATGAATTGCAGCTGCCGCGGCAGCCCGGTGCCAGTGTTGGGTGAAGCTGCGTTGTCATTGTTGTTGTTGAAGTTAACTGTCGTGCTGATCAGACCAAAATCGCCGGGCACCGACAGGTTCGTCACCGTGCTTCCGAGCGTCGCTCCAGGAGCGTAGGCCAGATTCAGAGAACCAGGATCTCCAAGCTGGACATGGTTGAGGACGTTGAACGCCTGGACCGCGAACTCCAGCGCAACGCGCTCAGTGAGCTTAGTCTCTTTTGTGAGGGCGAGATCGATCTGCCAGCTATCCAGAGCGCGGACCAACCCGTTGGGGGCGTTGCCAAAGCGAGTGAAGTTACCATTCGTGTCGACCGGCGGAGCCTGAAACGCCGCCGCATTGATCAGTGGCATACCATTCCGTCCGCCTCCTGGGACGGTCAGTGGCACGCCCGGAATGATGTCGGGCCGCTGATCGGTCACATCGTTGCCGTCGGGTAGAAGGTAGGTCTGTGGGAGTCCATCGAACGGGCCCCCAACGATGTTGTCTCCAAGATCCATCTTAACGGTCAAGGGATGGCCAGTGTGCCACAATCCGATGCTGCTCAGACTCCAGCCCCCTACGATCCTGCCCAGCGCTCCTGCATCGTTTAGAAATGTCTTCCCGGGTCCAAAAGGAAGTTCGTACACGCCATTCACAACAACGTTGTGGCGAACGTCGAAGACGCTGGGTCCCTTGTCGCATTCGAGGCAATTGACGTTTTCCGGCCCGCTCGACTCACCGCCGCCCACCGATCCATCATTAATGGAATGGGACCACGTATAGCGCGATTGGAACGATAGGCCCTTACTGAATCGGCGCTCCAAAGCCAGACCCAGGGCGTGATACGTGCTTGCTCCAATGTCACTCTTGTAGTCAACGGATCCGAAAGGGTCGGGATTGTTAAGATCGGGATAGTACTGATCCAGCGGTCGGACACAATCGCCGTCCACCGGATTGAAGGTGACCGGCTCAGAACAGAGGTTCACTCCACTACGGGAGAAGAGACGCACTCCGCGGCTTCCCAGATACTGCGCAGACGCCAGGAAGTTACCCGGAAACTCATGCTCAAGGGTCAGGCCCCAAGTCTCCGCATAAAGGTCCCGGCGCCCCTCGCGCTGCAAGCCGCGAGGGTGCGACGCTGCCTTTTGAACACTGCTAAGTCCTGAAAGATCCGGCGAGGTTTGCTCATAGGCGGGCAGCAATGGACCCGGGTTGCCGACCGAGACGCGAAACGTATCGCTTTCAAGTCCTGCGTTGAGATCGTCATTCTGCGCCGCACCGTGGTAGATGCCGAAGCCGGCACGAACGACAGTGTTGCCCTGCAAGGCACTCGGCGCCCATGCCAAGGCGATTCGCGGATCGACATTTCTGTAGTTGGCGTTGTACAGCGATGGATCTTTAGGGCAAGGGGCAGTATTGATCGGGCCTGAACTCACCGGCACCGGAAGCACATTGAACGAACCCGCACCCAGGCAAACTCCGTGAAACTGGTTCAGGTCAAATACGGTAGTGCGGTTGGTGGCCTCGTGGGCGACCCCGAAGTATTCCCACCGCAGCCCCGCGGTGAACGTGAAGGTGGGGGTGACCTTCCACTCATCCTGGAAGTAAGGCATATAAAAATTGCGACGTAGCCCATGGCAGCACCACGGCGCAATGTACGAGATTTTATGGAGGGTCGCCGTGGACATGTCATCAGGGCTGCCGAAAGAAAGGTTGTTGTCTGCCGTCTGCCCCTGGTTGAGTCGAACGCGCCGGTACTCCATGCCCATCTTGAACGCGTGCCGCCCATGGGTCCAAGTCAGGTTGTCGACCACGCCAAATGTCGAGCCAACCTCAATGTCGGCTGTATTGTCATTCAGGCCGACGAACTCCCCGTTGGTATCAACCGCAAATGGCAGCGCGCTTGACTGCGGATTGTGAAACGGCGCGCGGTTGATATAGAACTTGGCCTCGTTGAACAGGGTTGGGGCAAATGTGTGCTCCAGAGCCAACAGGTAGTTCGCGGGGTGGTTGATGGTCTGAAGCTTGTCCCCCGGAAGGCTGCTGCCGTTGGGTGCGTCCACGAGGCTGATGTCGCGTTGGGCGCGGCCATAAAGCAGCGTCTTCTCGCTGAACTTGTGGTCAATCCTGACCAGCCAGGTGTCCTCGTGAACTGTTGTGGGCGTGGCGGCCGTGAGAAGGTCTGCATTCGGATCTGACGTCGCCTGGAACGCGCTATCGGGATACACGAAGCGAGCAGAGCATCCGTTGATCGTGCCAACTGAGGCACGCCACGGAAACGCCTGCATGATGGAGCACATTTGCGCAGAGGTGTTCAGCACATATTGCTGGAATCCCGAGGTAAGAGCACCCGAAGAGAGTTGCCCGCAGCAAACACCTGACGGCACCGTGAATTGCTGCGTACTTGATTGCAGTTGTCGAAGGCCCTCGTAACTAATGAAGAAGAACGTATTGTTCTTCTTGATTGGTCCCCCGAGTGTGAAGCCGTACTGTCCCATGCGGAACGGAGGAACATAAGGATTGCCGTTGAGGTCATAGTCATTGAAATTCCGCGCGTCAAAAACGGAATTCCGAATGTACCCGAAAGCCGTGCCGTGCCAGTCATTCGTGCCGGACTTGGTTACCACGTCAACCTGACCGCCTGCTTGAGTGCCATACTCGACGTCGTAGAGGGCGCTGTTCACGCGATATTCCTCAATCGCGTCCTGCGAAATCTGCAGGCGCGTCTGAGATTTTTGGGCTTGTTCCTGAATGCCTCCGGCGTCGACTCCGTCAAAACTAAAATTATTGTCGTCACGGGCGCGACCGGCGAAGCGAATAGTGCGCTGGTCACCGCCGCCGTCGTCTTGCGCGAAAGGCGCGAGCAGGGTGAAACTCGCCCAGTCGCGGCCATTGTTAGGAAGTTCCGAGATTTGTTCTGTGTCGATGACCGTTGAAGCCTCAGCCGACGTGCGGTCTGCCGGTGCAGTCGATGCCTTAACGTCGATCTGCTCATTGACTCCTCCGACTGCAAGCTGCACGTCCAAAGTACGAGTCTGCCCTACTCGTAGGATGACGTCTTCGACGACCTTGGCCTTGAAACCATTCCCCGAAACCGTCACTTTGTAATTCCCGACCGCCAAGCCAGGAAACCGGTAATAACCCTTCGAATTGCTCTGCTGCTCTTCGGTCAAGCCGGTCTCGACCGCCAGCACCTTCACACTTGCTCCGACGATCACACTTCCGGTCTGATCCGTTACAGCGCCTTCGAGCACCGCGCGATCCACTTGCGCAAACGCGCTCTGCCAGCCGACGATGGGAATCGACAAGCCGAGCAGGAGTATGAGTCGAAAGAGAAGCCACAGACTGAAGCTACCGATGGAACTTCGGGAATTGAGGCTCATGACGTCAGCTCCTGGGCGGAAGAATGGTCGACGACTGAAGAGAGTTCCCCGCGGAGGGCACGGTCCACGCGAGAGGTTGTCTCTTCGCATACGTCTAATTTCAGGGGACTAGAATGACTGAAGATAGTAGAGCCGCAGTGTGACGTGGGAATGAAAGAGAGGTTAATATTTTTTCAGGTTGACGATTTGCGGACGATATCTTCCTTACCATTGGTTATCAACTGACTCCTATGAAGCTCCTGATCGTAGAAGACGAAGTACGGATGGCCGACCTTCTTCGCAAGGGGCTGACGGAGGAAGGCCACATGGCGACTTGTGCGTCGGATGGAGCGGAAGGTTTTGCTCTGGCAAGATCCTATGAGTTCGACGTCATCATTCTCGACATCATGATGCCGAAACTCAGCGGCTACGAACTGGCCAAACGTCTGCGCGCCGAAAAAGTCCGAACGCCCATTCTGATGCTGACTGCGCGCGATTCAGTGCCCGATATCGTGAAAGGCTTGGACCTCGGCGCAGACGACTATATGACCAAGCCGTTCTCGTTCGACGAACTGCTCGCGCGGCTCCGCACCGTGAAGCGCCGCGCCCTGGTGGCCCAGGAGACTAGTCTAAGAGTGGGAGATCTCGTTCTCGATCCTGCCAGCCGGGAAGTGCTTCGCGGCGAGGAACGTGTTTCGCTGACTCGCACAGAATACAATTTGCTGGAGCGGCTCATGTATCGGCCGGGCAAAGTTGTTTCCAGGAGATCTCTCATCGAATCGGTCTGGGGATTTGATCGCGATATCGAAGAGAACACTCTTGACGCGTTTATGCACTTGCTGCGCAGTAAAGTGGATGCGCCAGGCCGGCGAAAGTTGATTCACACTGTTCGCGGCGTGGGATACACGATTCGGCAGGATGTTTAAGGAAAATCAGGCAGCATGAAACGGCTCTCCATTGGCGTGCGCCTTACGCTGTGGTACCTGGCGATTTTTGCGATCGCTCAGTTGGTCTTCGGAGCGGGCATGTGGTTCATCCTGCGCCAGAATCTTTACGACATGGTCGATGACGATCTTGAGAGCCAGGTCGACGACCTGAAAAGTTTTCTGCAAGCGCAAAAGAAAAATGCGTCAGTCGCCAAGCTGCAAGAGGAAGTCAGCGAAGCTTACGGTATCGAGCATTCCGGAGATTACCTTGAGATTTACCTCGACAGTGGCGATCTGATCTATCGGTCAGCGTTTCTGCAGGCGCATCCGTCCACAGTGTCGTTGCCAGCTCAATTTGAAAAGCCCGTCCTGCGGAGCCGCAGAATCGACCGCCGCGTTTTCCGCTTTCTCGTTGAAAAGTTGGATGGCGTGAACGGCCACGCCTACATCGTGGCGATGGGCGCGCCTGCCGACGACGCCGTGGAGACGCTTTCTCTCTTCCGATCGTATCTGCTGATGTTCGCTCCGCTGTTGTTGTTAATCGCGGCGGGCGGCGGCTATTGGCTGAGCCACCGAGCATTGTCTCCCGTGGACGCTTTGGTGCGAACTGCCCGCGACGTCGGCGGAACGAGTCTCAACAGCCGGCTGCAGAAACTGGATACCGGTGACGAACTTCAGCGCCTCTCCGATACGCTGAATGAAATGCTCGACCGCATCGAAGCCGCGTTCTGCCGAATCACGCAATTCACTGCCGACGCTTCTCACGAACTTCGGACGCCAGTGTCTCTCATTCGCACGGAGGCCGAACTCGCTCTGCGCCGGTCTCGCGGAGAAGCTGAATATAAGGAATCGCTGCGCCACATCCTGCTCGAAGCGGAGCGAACTACCGCTCTGATCGAGCAGTTGCTCTCGATGGCTCGGGCCGACTCGGGCCGCGACGCGCTCCACATGCAGGTTGTCGATTTGCGCCAGACGCTCAACAACGTTGTCGACGGCTGGCGGCAGGTAGCGACTATCCGCAATCTGCAATTCTCAACCAGCCTCGATTCTCAAAACTCTGACGGTCGGGAAACATTCGTCATGGGCGATGAGAGCGCGCTGCGCAGACTGGCCGACATTCTGCTCGACAACGCGTTCAAGTACACGCCAGCCCCGGGTTCAGTGCACCTATCGCTCGAGCAAAAAGGCGAGACCGCCGTGATCGCGATTCAGGACTCTGGAATGGGAATTGACGAACGAGATCAGGCGAGGATCTTCGAGCGCTTCTATCGTGTGGACAAAGCTCGAAGCCGTGCTCAGGGAGGAGTTGGCCTGGGTCTGGCGATTGCGCATTGGATCGTCACACAGCACCGCGGCTCGATCACAGTAGAAAGCTCTCCCGGCAACGGCTCAATCTTCCGCGTAGAACTTCCGATGATCGGCGCGCCGGTCCGCAAGCCTCAGCCGGCGTGAACGCGTTCAAAATTCGCACCCGCTGCGGCAGACAAACAGACGCAGCCGTGCTCAAAAGCGGACGCCAGCTAAGCGGCGACACAGCGAACGGAGAAGCTTGAGGTCCGTCTAGAGATCGAGCATGATCCACGTTGGGGCGTGGTCGCTCGCGTTTTCCTGCCCACGCACCCACCGGTCAACACCGCCGTCGACGAGTCGGTCCGACAAATTCGGCGAGAGCAGAAAGTGATCGAGTCGCATGCCTTTGTCCTTCTGCCACCGTTCAAATTTGTAATCCCAGAATGTCCAGAGCGGCCCGTCCGGATGCAGCTTCCGCATAGCGTCGGTCCAGCCTTGAGCCAGCAAACGCGCAAAGGCCTGTCGGCTCTCGGGTTGAATCAACGCGTTGTTATCCAGCGACCGAGTCGGATAGATGTCCTGCGGTGTCGGCACGACATTGTAATCACCGGCCAGCACAACGGGTGCTCCGCTCGCCATGAGTTCGGCGGCGTGGGCAATGAGGCGCTCAAACCAGGCCAGCTTGTAATTGAATTTCGGTCCAGGCTGCGGATTCCCATTGGGGAGGTAGATGGAAGTGATCAGAACTCCCTGAACAGCCGCTTCAATGTAGCGAGCTTGCCGATCTTCAGGATTACGATCTTCGGAATGATGAACCGGAGGCTTACGATTTTCAGAAAAACGCCTTTCGGGATTTCCCGGCAAACTTGTGCGAGTCAGCACAGGAGTGTGATTTCGCGCCAGAATGGCCACGCCGTTCCAGGAGCGCTCCCCTTGCCAGACCGCTTCGTACCCGAGAGCCCGAAGGGCCTTCACAGGAAAGTCTTCCTGTCCTGCCTTGAGCTCTTGGAGACTCACCACGTCCGGTTCGGCTTTCGCTAACCAAGCCAGGAGGTTGTCGAGCCGCTTATTGATGTTGTTAATGTTGAAGGTGGCGACTTTCACCAAGATACCCTTTCTGCAGCTGCTGGCTTTGCTGCGACGAATCCTTCCCATCACCCGGCGGTCTCATCTTGCGGTAGCGTGAAAAGTCAAAAACCGCTCAAGCATCGATTCCCACACAACGAGGAGCATTGTGTGGGCCACCCGTGGCGCGGAAGCGTCACCCCAACAGAAATCCGACGGCGTCGGTAAGGAAGTGAGCCGTCATGTTTGAGACAAGGTCGCGCCGGTAAAGGTAAAGCGCCGTCAGGACTATGCCGCCGAAACCGGCGATCACGAGATGGGGCCAGGCCCACCCGCCCAAATGAGCGAGAGTGAAAGCCGTAACAGAGATCAGTGCCGCAAGCCAGCGTACTCGCATAAGTTCGGTAAGTCGCTCGATCATAAAGCCGCGATACAGTATTTCCTCAAATACGGCTGCCCGCAGAATCAATACAACTCGAAACCAGAGTGGTGTTGATCGCACAGCGGCAATCGTGGCTTCGTCGGCCGACAGGCCGAGTGCCGGAAAGATGACCATGTAGATCGCGGCCATGCCTGCCACCATCGCCATTGCTCCCACCATTCCAAGAATGACAGTCTTCCAGGTTGGCCGGCGTAGACCGATGGACGACATGGGCCGCCGTTCGATGAAACGAACATAGGCGAGAAGCAAAAGAGTCACAATCCAGAAGATCCCTTCTCTGCCAACCTGTGCCGAGAAACTGTCGCCGTGGACGAGAAAGCCGGTGATCGGCAGCGAGAGAACAATCATCGGCAGCAATGACATAAATGGACGGCTTGACTGTAACGAGTGTTCCATGTAACGATCGTTACATGGGAAACCGTCGGATGTCAACCCGTTCCATTACGAGCCCTCGGCTCACAAATCGTTCCCCCTCAAATCGAAAGAAGCTGCTTCGGGACGCGGCGCTTGCCTACCTGGTGGAACATGGGCTGACCGGTGTGTCGTTGCGGCCCATGGCGGCGGGGCTCGGGACGAGCGCACGAATTCTGATGTTCCATTTCAAGTCAAAAGAAGGATTGATGACGGAGGTGATGGAGGAATTGCACGCCCGTTTACAGGCTTCCTTTCTCAAACTCGGCGAATCCGCAGATCGAGGAGTTCCGCCACTAAAACGCTTCTGGCTCTGGGCCAGAGATAGAAAGAACTTCTTGTACTTGAGGCTCCTGTATGAATCACAAATTGTCGCTGCAAGAAATGGGAAGCAGTACGGCCGTCATTTGAAAAAGGCCTCCAGTGACTGGCAGCGATTGGTATTTCAGAGACTTTCGGAGTCGGTGCGGAGCCAGGAGATGGCCACGCTCTGCATCGCCGTGTTCGATGGACTATTCCTGGAACTGATCGTCACCGGAGACCGGCTGCGCCTGACGCGGGCGATGGACTATTTTATCGCGATTACGAGATTGTCCCGTAGGGACGCCTGAATCAAAACTAGAGGCATTAGCGGCATCGATTCCCACGCACTATGCGCGGAACAACGTGGATAAGGAGCAGAATGTTCCACGGGAATCAGGCAAACCATTCCGGTGTCCTACGAATAGATCCCCGGCGCCTCATGTCCTAGCTTCTGCACGTACTCAACGTAGGAGCCAGGATAAACCGTGGGATGGCGGTCCGTGCCGCTCTCTCCGCCCAGTTCCAGCACACGTGAGCCTAGGCCGCGAAGGAACATGCGGTCATGCGATACGAAGATCATGGTGCCTTCAAAATCCTTCAGTGCGTCGACCAACATTTCCTTGGTCGCAAGATCCAGGTGATTCGTCGGTTCGTCGAGCACCAGAAAATTCGGCGGGTTATAGAGCATGCGCGCGATGGCCAGCCGCGACTTTTCTCCGCCGGAGAGTGCGCGGATTTTCTTATCCACGTCGTCGCCTGAGAACTGGAATGCTCCCGCCAGGTTCCGCAGCGCCCCGATACTGTCCTGGGGAAAATCTTGTTGCAACTGTTCGCTGACGGTGAGATCGGGATTGAGCGTTTCTAAAGACTGTTGCGCGAAGTAGCCCATGTACAGGCTGGCGCCGAGCTTCACGCTTCCGGCGTCTGGAGCGCTGGCCCCGGCAATCATCTTAAGAAGCGTAGTCTTGCCCGCTCCGTTTCTCCCCATCACGGCCCAGCGTTCTCCGCGGCGGATGGTGAGATTGAATCCGTCGTAAATCACACGCGGCCCGTAACTCTTGTGCAGATTCTCAAGAACAGCCACCTGCTCGCCGGATCGCGGTGGAACGCGAAAGTCGAATTTAACGACCTGGCGTTTTTTGGGCAGTTCAATCTTCTCGATCTTATCCAGCGCCTTGATCCGGCTCTGGACCTGGGCCGCCTTTGCGGCGTGGGTCCTGAAGCGATCGATGAAGCGCTGTTCCTTGGCAAGCATGGACTGCTGCCGCGCGAACGCTGCCTGCTGATTGCTCTCTCGGATCGCCCGCTCGCGCTC